>Ga0153928_1001171_pt1 | contig 12020 bp, 11 predicted proteins | sample TSNJ012MetaG_FD_106656 | JGI IMG/M metagenome (GOLD analysis project Ga0153928, IMG submission 106656) | Attine ant fungus gardens microbial communities from New Jersey, USA - TSNJ012 MetaG | ecosystem: Host-associated > Fungi > Mycelium > Unclassified | place: USA: New Jersey, Wharton State... | reverse complement strand
TTCAAAAATTCATCTGCTTAATGAATTTTATTGTAAATGAGTGTCGAATTTTTTCCATGACAAAATGTCACGCTGCTTTTCTTTATTTCTGCATTCCGAATTTACTTTTGGCAGGGGAACCATCTATGTAACCGATCCGGTTTACGACCAGGTCTATGAACTGGCGGAGGCGTATCATAAACCGGTAGCCATCCATACCGGAGAGACGGCGACACCCCAGGCCCTTTTAAAGTACAGTCATCCGCTGACTCTGGATGAGGCAGCAGTGAGCCACCCGAATATTCAGTTCGTAATGTGTCATTTTGGCAATCCATGGCTGATGGATGCGGCGGCGGTGGTAAGTAAAAATAAGAATGTGGCAGTGGATATATCGGGACTTCTGGAAGGGCGTGTGGATGTTCCGAAATTTTTGGCTGAGAAGCGTGGCTATGCAGAAGCCTTGCGGGCCTGGCTTGGTTATCTTGGGGAATATGATCAGGTAATGTTTGGTACGGACTGGCCGCTGGTGAACCTAAAGGCGTATATCGAATTTGCCGGGGCGCTGGTACCGGAAAAATATCATGGGAAGTTGTTTTTTGATAATGCCAATCGGATTTATCAATTGGGTCTTTGAATCAGAACCCGCCGAATGCCTACAGCAAGGGCTTTCGGTGGGTTTATTTGTATGAGGATATGCATGACATAATGTTAGTATCCAAACATAAAATGTTATTATTTAAACATAAATTCTTTTTCAATACACCTCTAATGGTCATAACATTCCCGGTTTTCCTGAAAATATGTTGTGAATATGCACAAATACAATTGTATAAACTAACCAAAAATAAATAATATGCATAATATAATGTTGACATCCAAACATAAAAATGTTATTATCTGAACATAAAGAAAAACGGAGGAGAGCGATGGTTGAAATGAACTTAGACTATATGGACAAGGATTTTATGCTAAAGGCAATCCAGGAAGCAGCTGATTTTATTAAGGGGAAAATAAGCAAGCAGCCGATGATTGCGATGATACTGGGATCCGGACTGGGGGCTTTTGCCGACGAACTGAAGGAGCCGGTTGTCATCAGCTTCGAGGAGGTTCCATACTTCCCCAGACCAACCGTAGAAGGTCATGGCGGGAAGCTGTTTATCGGCGAACTGGAAGGAAAATGTGTTTTAGTCATGCAGGGACGGTTTCATTATTATGAGGGATATGATACCCAGACGCTGACTTTCCCGGTCCGGGTATTCGCAAAGCTGGGCATTGAAAACATTGTCCTTACCAATGCCTGCGGTGGTGTAAACAAACATTTTAAAGCCGGACAACTGATGATTATTGAGGATCATATTTCAAACTTCTGCCCGTCACCCCTTCGGGGCGCGCATCTGGATGAATTTGGTCCCAGGTTTACAGACATGAGCCAGGCTTATGATAAGGAGTTTATCCAGATGGCCGAACAGTGCGCAGAAGAGCTTGATATTAAGGTACAAAAGGGCGTTTATGCTTTCTGGCATGGCCCAAGCTATGAAACACCTGCCGAGATCAGAGCTTACATGGCACTTGGTGCCGATGTGGTGGGAATGTCTACGGTAGGAGAAACGGCAGTGGCAGTGAACTGCGGTATGAGAGTGCTTGGTATCTCCTGTATTACCAATATGACCAGTGTGATATCAAAAGGAAAGACAAGCCATGAAGAAGTGATAGAAGTAGGGCGCAGAGTGGCAGCCAGTTTTATCAGCCTGCTGACTGCTTTTGTCAAAAAACTGTAACAATGGGCAGTAAAGCAGAAAGGAGAGCGGCAATTCCTCTCGCGACTAAAGTCACAGGTGTCCTTGCCAAAACGAATAATGAATGAAAAACAAAGACATAGATTAGAGCAGATAAACAGCATATTGGAAGAGAAGGCATATATACCGATCAAAGAGTTATCGGAGATATTGCAGGTATCAGAGATGACGATCCGGAGAGATTTCAGCCAGTTCGAACCGGTGGAAAATATTTCGCTGGTAAATGGTGTTATTTTAAGAAATCCTTCCGGTGAGGAGGATGCGTATGAATTATCAGTGGCAGGAAGTCGAAAATGGCTGGAGAAAGAAGCCATTGGAAAGCTGGCGGTCTCCATCATCAGGCCGGGAGAGGTGATTGCCCTGGATGTGGGAACAACCACGGAGCAGATAGCAAGGTTTCTTACACCCGAGATGGATGTTACAGTTATCTGTTTTTCCTATAATATTCTAAGCAGATTGCGGCATAATCAGTTCTCTAACATAATCTTTGGCGGAGGTGTTTTTCGCGAAGAGAGCCAGACCTTTGAGAGTGAGGAAGCAGTAAGATTAATCAGAAAATACCGGATCAACAAAGCATTTATTTCCGCAGCAGGAGTTTCCAAAGATCTTGGCATCACCTGCATGAATGCTTATGAGGTGCCGCAAAAGAGAGCGGTGATTGAATCATCAGCAGAAAGAATACTGGTATTTGATTCTTCAAAATACAATCAGGTAAAACCGGCCTATTTTGCTGATTTGGATCAGTTTCAGACGATTATCACAGATAACCAGATCTCCGAAGAAGCAGAGAACTGCTATCGGGAAAAGAAAATTAAAATTTTAAAAACGTAATATCCCCACTGTGGGTGGTGGATGGAAAAGGAGAATACTTATGAAGAAAATTAAATCAGCCATTTCATTAGCTCTTGTTTTGGGTATGTCAGTATTGGCAACCGCCTGTGGTTCGTCATCAGCCCCCAATACTGCAGCCAATCCAACCGAAAAGGCCGGAAGCGCGGCTTCTGACTTAAAGGCAGGAATTGTATTAACAACCAGCGGCAGAGGTGATAAATCCTTTAATGATTCGGCGATTGCCGGTCTGGACAGGGCGAAGGAAGAACTTGGCGTTGAATATAAAGAGGTTCAGCCGAAGGAAGCTTCGGAAATTGAAAAATCCATTGAAAATCTTGCCAATGCCGGATATGATATTATCTTTACGGTCGGATTTAACACCGCGACGGCACTGAGTAATGTCGCACCAAACTATCCTGATATAAAATTTGTTATTATTGATCACAACTTTGGCGATGATTTTCAGGACAATTTAAAGTCCCTTGTGTTTAAAGAAGAAGAAGGATCCTTCCTGGCTGGTGTTCTGGCAGCAGAAAAGTCAGAAACCAACATTGTGGGTTTTGTCGGCGGGATGGAATCTCCGCTGATTCAGAAATTTGAAGTTGGTTTCCAGGCAGGCGTAAAAGCGACAAAACCGGATGCAGAAGTTTTGATTCAATATGTAAGTTCCGATGCCAGTGGATTTAACAACCCATCAAGGGCGAAAGAGATCACCCTGAACATGATCAGTAAAAATGCGGATGTTATTTATCATGCAGCCGGCGGCAGCGGCCAGGGAATGCTGGATGCAGCCAATGAAAAGGGAATTCTGGCGATCGGTGTGGATTCCAATCAAAACTGGGTAAAACCGGGAACGGTGATCGCAAGTATGTTAAAGCGCGTGGACAATGCCGTATTTGATGTAGTGAAAGCGGAGCTGGAAGGTACTCTGGAGATGGGTACTGTACAGGTTTACGGTCTGGATACAAACGGCGTATCATTAACTGATCTGACGGAACTGAGTGCAGAAGAAACCAATGGAATCAGTGAAGACGATCAGAAAAAGATCAAAGATTTAAAAGCTACTATTTCAGACGATACCAAGGCGAAGATTGAAGATTTCAGAACCCAGATCATCGAAGGTAAGCTGGCGGTTCCATCCGTCAGACAGTAGCGGATATTTGCCAGTCAGGCAGATTGGAGTTTATATGGGAAAAGCATTAGAAATGAAAGGGATCACAAAAGGGTTCCCCGGCGTTATTGCTAATGATGACGTCTGGCTGGAGGCGGAGAAAGGGCAGATCCTGGCTATCGTCGGGGAGAATGGCGCCGGAAAATCTACATTGATGAGCATTTTGTATGGCCATTATCAGCCGGATCAAGGGGAGATCTTTATCAATGGAAAAAAGGAGCTGATCGATTCCCCAAAGCGGGCGATAGAGCTTGGAATCGGGATGGTGTTTCAGCACTTTATGCTGGTGCCGACATTATCTGTTTATGAAAATATCATTCTCGGTCTGGAGCCGGTGAGGGGCTTAGCCATTGACCGGCAGGAAGCCATCGAAAAATGTGATGAGGTAGTAAAGCAATACGGTCTGGACATTGATGTAACCCAAAAGGTCGGTGAACTTCCTCTTGGCATTCAGCAGCGAGTTGAAATTATCAAGGCGCTGTACCGGAAGGCGGAGATCTTGATTTTGGATGAACCGACGGCGGTGCTTACCCCAAAGGAAACACAGGAATTGTTTACGACGATGAAAGAGCTGACCAATCAGGGCAAGACGATCATTTTTATCACTCATAAACTGGATGAGGTTATGGCCGTATCTGACAGGATCACCGTTCTTAGAAAAGGGAAGACCGTGGGAACGGTAAAAAAGACGGAGACTTCGAAAGAAGAACTGGCTCAGATCATGGTTGGCCGAAAAGTTGTCCTAAGGGTTGATAAAAAGGATAAAGATCCGGGTGAAACCGTTGTCGTTGTCAAACAGCTCTGTGTGGAAGGCAAGCGGCGCTCCGGCGAGCTTAAAAACCTTTCTTTCGAGATAAGGCGCGGGGAAATCCTGGGGATTGCCGGAATAGAAGGAAACGGGCAGACCGAGTTGCTGGAAGTGCTGACCGGACTCAAAAAACCAAAATCCGGAAGTGTAGAAGTTTGTGGTTCGACGGTATCCGGAAAAACTCCCCGCGAGATCAGAGAACGCAAAATCATACATATTCCGGAAGACCGGCATAAAAGAGGACTGATTTTAAATTTTACCGTACAGGAAAATCTGATTGCGGGGATCCATTATAAAAAAAGGTTTGCAACCAGACACGGATTTTTAAAGGACGCTGCGGTCAGCAGCAATGCCGATGAACTTATCCAACGGTTTGATATCAGAGGCGGCGGCAAGCAGGTGAGTGCCGGTTCTCTTTCCGGCGGAAATCAGCAGAAGATAATCATCGCCAGAGAATTTAATCAGGAACACGAATTTCTGATTGCTTCCCAGCCGACACGGGGGGTGGATGTTGGGGCGATTGAATTTATCCATCAGAAGATACTGGAGTCGCGGGAAAATGGAAAGGCGGTGCTCCTGATCTCGGCAGATCTCAATGAGGTAATGTCATTGTCTGACCGGATCGCAGTTCTATTTGAAGGGGAATTTGCGGGTGTTATTGAGGCAAAAGACGCGACGGAAATGAAGCTGGGACTGATGATGTCAGGTGTCGGCGGCAGCCTGGAGGGAGAAGGGGGCGGTAGGAATGTCACAGATAGCTAAAAAGTTTGAAGGTGTCCTGACGGCGGCGACATCTGTCATGATGGCATTGCTGATCGGCAGTATTGTATTGCTGGTTTCAGGTATCAATCCGATCGCTGCCTACAAAGCACTGATGTTTGGCGCCTTCGGCAATTTGAGAAACTTATTTGATACATTGGGCAGGGCGACACCGATTATATTCACCGGCCTGGCGATTGGATTTGCTTTTCGGGGCGGAATGTTTAATATTGGTGCGGAAGGTCAGCTGGCCGCCGGTGCACTTTGTGCGGCAATCGTCGGATATGCCTTAAAGGTTCCCATGATCATCCATCTTCCGGTCAGCATCATGGCCGGGATGGCAGGCGGAATGGCGTGGGCGGCGATTCCGGCTGTATTAAGAGCCAAAAAAGGCGTACACGAAGTTATCAGTACGATTATGATGAATTATGTGGCAATCCATTTGGGCGGTTTTATGATCGAAAAGCTTCGGACCAATGAAATGCCACAGACTCCGGACGTACTGCCGACAGCGAGACTGTTGAAAGTGTCGGAGATAAGTCAGGCGATCAAAAACACAAATCTGAATCTGGGCTTTGTGATTGCCGTCGTATGTGCGGTTGTTCTGTTTATCGTCATCAATAAGACGGTATTTGGCTATGAGCTGCGGGCCATGGGATTTAGTCCTCTGGCAGCGGAAGATGCCGGTATCAGTATTAATAAAAAGATTATCACGGTTATGCTGCTCAGTGGCATGCTTGCCGGTCTGGCAGGAACAGAACGGGTGCTTGGGGTTCACCGGACTTATTTGTCCGGAATCTCTACAAACTATGGTTTTGAAGGGATTGCCGTTGCCCTGCTGGCCAAGAATAATCCGGTGGGAATTATATTTTCCGCCATCCTTTTCGGCGCCTTATCCAGCGGCGGACAGTATATGAGCTTTGAGACCAATGCTTCCGTTGATATCGTCGGGATTATCCAGGGACTGATTATTCTGTTTGCAGCAATCAGTCAGGCCGGTGAGTTTATGAACTTTAAGCGCTTATTCCAGTCAGGCAAAACCACTCTCCCAAAAGCCGGAGAAGAGAATGTGAAGGGAGGCAAATAGATGGAAACCTTCTTAGTGAGCTTTACGTTTATTATCATGTCTGCAATTAGAATCCAGACACCTCTGACAATTGGTGCCCTGGGTGGAATGTTTTCGGAAAAATCAGGAGTAGTTAATATTGCAATTGAAGGACTGATGCTGACCGGTGCTTTTATGGCGGTTGTTGTATCTTATGTTACCGGCAATGCATTTTTCGGAGTATTGGGGGGCGTTGCGGCAGGAACTGCCTTATCATTCGTTCATGCCCTGGTTTCAATAAGATATAAAGGGAATCAGACGATCAGCGGTACGGCAATCAATATTTTAGCGGCTTCCATGACGGTTTATCTGATGCGGCTGATCTTTAAGACCGAAGGGATCACCCCGCCGGTAACGAAGCTTCCCGCCTGGGGGATTGGCAATTTTTCGTTTAACCCGGTGGTTTATCTGTCTTTTTTACTGGTTCCGGTAAGCTGGTTTGTTATTTATAAAACCAGATTCGGTCTGCATATCCGGGCAGTGGGAGAACATCCCCAGGCAGCTGATACGATGGGGATAAAGGTAGAAAAGGTCAGGTATCTGGCGGTAATGATCAGCGGTGCTTTGTCCGGCCTGGCAGGTTCCTACCTGTCGCTGGGAGACGGTGATACCTTTCAGCGGAATATGACGTCAGGACGTGGGTTTATGGCCCTGGCAGTTCTGATTATTGGAAAATGGCATCCGATTTCTATTTTCATAGCAGCTTTTTTATTTGCGCTGGCAGATGCATTCCAGATCTCCATAGCAACGGTTATCAATATTCCCAATCAGATAACGGCGATGATTCCATATGTTGTTACTTTGATTGTACTGGCTGGGCTGATTGGAAAATCAGTTGCTCCGGCTGCTGTAGGGAAACCATATAATAAAGGGGAGAGATAAATGATACCAACACCGCATATTGAAGTAAAAGATAAAAGTAAAATCGCCAAAACCGTACTGATGCCGGGAGATCCGTTGAGAGCAAAGTATATTGCCGAACATTTTCTGACGGATGCAGAACAGATCAACCATGTAAGAAATATGTTTGGGTACACCGGTTTGTATCATGGCGAGAAAGTGACTGTTTTTGGCTCCGGGATGGGACTTTCTTCCATCGGCATCTATTCTTATGAATTATTCCGTTTTTATGATGTGGATCGCATAATCCGCGTGGGAAGTGCCGGAGCTTATACCGATCAGTTGAAGATGTATGATATCGTAATAGCCGAGGATGTGTATAGTGAAACAAATTTTGCCAGAATTCAGGATGCCGGATGTGACAGCGATATTCTGACCCCGGATAAGTCTCTGGTGGAAAAAATGGAGCAGTCCGCCAGGCAGCAAAAGATCGGCTATACGAAAGGAAGGATCCATTCCTGTGAAGTGTTTTACCGGCAGGATCCGGATCATTTTCGGCGGATATGGAAGGATAAAGGCTGCCTTTGTGTGGAGATGGAAGCATTTGCCCTCTTCCACAATGCCAATGTTACAGGAAAACAGGCGGCATGTATTTTAACCATTTCAGACTCTCTCGTAACCCATGAGGCAACCACCTCGGAGGAAAGAGAGCAGGCATTTACCGATATGATAAAAATAGCACTTGGAACAGTGAAACTTTAAAGAAAGGGCTGGACAAAACAGCGGGGGCAAAAAGTGGAGATCAAAGAAATTTTAGGTATGGCAGATCATACATTGTTGGTTCAGACGGCGACGTGGCATGAAATTCGCAGTATCTGCGATGATGCAATGGAGTATGGGACGGCATCGGTCTGTATCCCGCCAGCTTATGTAAAACGGGCGAAAGACTATATGAATGGCCGGATGGCTGTCTGTACGGTGATTGGATTTCCAAATGGATACAGCACGACGGCAGTCAAGGTTTTTGAAACCCAGGATGCCATCGCAAACGGTGCGGATGAGATCGATATGGTAATCAATCTTGGCGATGTAAAAAATCAGAACTATGCGGCAGTGGAAGCGGAGATAAAGGCAATAAAGTTTGTTTGCAAAAATAAAATTTTGAAAGTGATCATTGAAACATGCCTTCTCACCGAAGCAGAAATCATCAAAATGTGTCAGGTCGTTACCAATTCAGGAGCAGATTTTATCAAAACCTCTACCGGATTTGCAGCGGCAGGAGCGACATTCAAAGATGTGGAACTGTTTTCAAAGCATGTCGGCGAACACGTAAAGATAAAAGCGGCCGGCGGCATATCTTCCCTGGCGGATGCCGAAAAGTTTATCAGTCTGGGGGCGAGCCGTCTGGGAACCAGCAGAATTGTCAAAATTGTGAAGCAGGAAGAGAGCTCTGGATATTAGAGTAACCAATAGGTGTGATTTTGTTTGACATAATAAAAAGATAGTGGTAATATATAAATACAAGAGGTACTACCGATAGACGGTTAGTCCGATTAAATGATTGGTAAAAAATAACCGCTCAGTTTGTCAGGCCAGGCGGTTATTTTTGTGATTTATTACTGCCAATCGAGTATCCAAGACCGAATGCGGTTAAGCATAAGCTAATAACTGCAATTAATCCATCCATAGTCAACATGAGCAAGTCCTCCTTTAGTAAGAGTTCCGTCAGAGGGGTATCTGGGGATTTCTATGTAAACGGAGGTCACAGTCCTCCGAAAGAAGGACTAACCGCCTACCGAAGATGGTAGCACCTGGTAAAATTATACTCGGAATTAGTATAAGTTTCAATAGTGAGATACAAAAATGAAGAAAGAAAAGAAAGAAAAAAATGTCAAAAAGCATGCAAAAAAAAGCATGCAAAAGGACTTGACAAATGCCAAAAGATATATTAGGATAAAGATCGTTGTTGGGCTATCGCCAAACGGTAAGGCAACGGACTCTGACTCCGTCATTTCAAGGTTCAAATCCTTGTAGCCCAGTATAAAAAAGCTTTTAGATGCATGAGGAAAACTTATGTATATAAAAGCTTTTTTATTTTGGCAAAATTTGTTATACTGACAAAAAAGATAAAGGCGGGTAATGAGATGAAGACAAAGCTGCCGCGGAGAATGCGATTTAAAATATGGATGCTGTGCCTTGCCTGTACGATGACCGCTTTGCTGCTGCAGACATGGCTCTTTAACCGTACCTCATCAAGCTTGATTTACAATCAGGCGAAAAAAGAAAGCTTCAGTCTGCTGCAGAACATGCAGGATGATCTGTATTCAATCATAAAGTCCATGGAAAGCAACATTATAAAAGTATACAACCATCAACCGCTGATTGAAGATTTAAGAGATGGTCTGCCCATTGATGATCTAAGAGACAGATATTACCGGGAAGCCTACAATATAGCAATGGAGAATTTTGATACTGCCGATGGGGTAGTGGCGCTTTATCTTTATAACATGAAAGATGAGATCATCAGCACATACCGCCGTGCCACCACGCCGCGTCATAATTACCCGCTGGATATTTATCAGGAGATGGAAGAAAACAATGCCGGAATTGTGAAGCAATACGCCCATTCCGGGGAATCAACCATGCTGGTGACCAGCTATTATAATCCATACCGGGAAACAGACCTGGTCCGATTTACCATGAAAATCTATAATAACAACAATAAAAAACAGGTATTAGGCTATCTGGTATGTGATATTGATAGCAAGATCTTCCGCTACCGGATGGAGAAATTCGTTACCAACAGTGATATGTTCATCTGGCTTCAGCCCTTGAATGACCGGGCGGCAGTTCAGATTGGTGATTTGTCGGGGAAAGATCTGGATATCTATCAGGAGATAACCGCCGGCATCAGCGAAGGAACCGAAGAATTTACTTTGCCGGCCGGCGGACAAAACCGGGTGTTTTTTCAGGTAAACCAGAATAAATACAATCTCAGTGCCTGTGCGCTCATGCCGCAGGCCCTGCTGGCAGCCAATCAGCGCTCTCTGACGATCAGTTTGCTGACGATCGCCATTGTCATGGTGGCGATCACCCTGATCATTACCTACATATGTTCCAAGAGTCTGACGCAGCCCCTGGAGACGTTGACTGATATGACCGAGCGAATCAAACAGGGCGAGACGGAATTACGGGTCCAGGTAAACAAACGCGATGAAATCGGAGAACTGGGGACCAGCTTCAATGAAATGCTGGACCAGATTCAGGCGCTTTTAGTTCAGGAATACGAGAACAAATTGCTGCTAAACCGGGCTGAGTACAACGCTCTTCAGGCTCAGATCAATCCGCACTTTTTTTACAATACGATGGATACCATGAGCAGCATTGCCCAGATTCATCATTGCGAAGAAGTAAGTTATCTGTGCCAGTCCCTGTCCAACATCTTCCGTTACAGCCTGGATATGAAGAACCCTTTTTCGACGGTGTCACAGGAACTGGTTCATTTAAAGAATTATATCTATGTTATGAATGTCAGAATGCAGGGCAGTGTCAGTTACGAGTTTGATATTGACGATGCCGCACTTAAGGATACGGTTCCGAAGATTTGTATGCAGCCGTTGGTGGAAAATGCCTTGAATCATGGCTTGCGAAATGCCCGGCGGGAGAAAAGGATCGCCGTCAAAGCGAAGGTTCAGGAGGAAAAGCTGATGATAACAGTGGCGGACAATGGTGTCGGCCTTACCTGTGCCGAAGAGCTGAACCGTAAGATGGCGGCGAATGATCTGGAGCTGGTGGCGGAAGGCAATTCCATTGGCTTGATCAATATCAATGCCAGGGTGAAGATGCTTTATGGTGATGCTTATGGTATTACGGTCTTTAGCCGGCCGGGTGAGGGAACCAGAGTAGAACTTCTAGTGGCGCGGATGACGATGGAGGAGGTTGGACAGTGGCAAGAGAAATCTATAAAGTCCTGATTGCGGATGACGAATACTGGACGCGGGAAAAGCTTTGCGCGATGATCGACTGGTCCCGGTACTCGCTAAGCTGTATGACACCGGCAGTGGATGGAGAAGATGTTTTGCGCCGGCTGGAAACAGAGCAGCCGGATGTCTTAATTACAGACATCAACATGCCTTTTGTCAATGGTGTTGAACTGCTACGGATCATCCATGAGAAATATCCGGAGATCATCACCTTTGTCATCAGCGGTTACGATGATTTCCAATATGTAAAAGATACCTTTATGGCCGGTTCCATCAATTATCTGCTAAAGCCGGTTAGGAAGATGGATCTGGTAAATGCATTGTCAAAGGCCCTGGAAATCATCAGTGAGCGGCAGGCAGATGTGGCGGAACGGGAAAAGCAGCAGATGGAAGTCTTAAAGGCGGCTTCTCTTTTACAGGACAGGGAATTCAGCCAGCTGCTGGAACGGGAAGTTTCTTCCTTTCCCCCGATGATTGCGGCGAACAACAGCGGAGAATTTTCCGGAATCAGCTTGATGCTGATTAAAATTCATGACATGGGTCAATTGACCAGGAAGTATCAGCATGATATGAATCTGCTTTCTTATTCGGTTAAAAAAGAAATAAGAAAATATATGAAAAATGGAGAGCTATTTGTCTTTCACCACATATACCGGCCCAATGAGTTTGCTGTTATTACGGAGCTGGATAACCTTGAATTGACAAAGAAAGCACGCTATCTGACGGCGCAGCTTAAAAATCTGTTTCA
>Ga0153928_1001169_pt1 | contig 12043 bp, 11 predicted proteins | sample TSNJ012MetaG_FD_106656 | JGI IMG/M metagenome (GOLD analysis project Ga0153928, IMG submission 106656) | Attine ant fungus gardens microbial communities from New Jersey, USA - TSNJ012 MetaG | ecosystem: Host-associated > Fungi > Mycelium > Unclassified | place: USA: New Jersey, Wharton State... | reverse complement strand
GTAACAAAACGAGGAAAATAGTTGCGGGTTTTTATATTGCAAGATATACTTATTAGTGTATACAATTTTGTAGGAATTAAACAGGCAATTCCTACAATGAAGGAGAAGAAAATGTTTAAAGCTTGCTTATTTGACTTAGATGGTACACTTTTGGATACGGTGGAATCAATTGCTTATGTGGCGAATAGAGTATTGGCTCAGTATGGACTGCCGCCGCAGCCGGTTGAGGATTTTAATTATTACGCTGGTGACGGTGCGGATGAATTGATGAGCCGCAGTATTCAGGCGGCTGGTGGGGATTTTTCCTATCTGGAGGAAGCCAGGAAGATGTATCGCGATCTGTTTGCTGAAGACCCGCTTTACCGGGTACAGCCGTATGAGGGAATAGTCGAGACATTGCTGACACTTAAAAGCCGGGGGGTTAAGCTGGCAGTCTGCTCGAATAAACCACATCCGGCAGCCTTGGGAGCAATCCATGGGATGTTCGGTCAGGACTTATTCGATGTGATCCAGGGACAGGTACCTTCTATCCCGTGTAAGCCGGCTCCGGACATTGCTGTTACGATTGCCGAACAGCTGGGTGTTTCGCTCCGGGAATGTATGTATGTAGGGGATACAGATACGGACATGCAGACTGGTAATGCTGCTAATATGTATACTATTGGTGTACTATGGGGATTTCGTGACCGGACCGAACTGGAGCAAAACCATGCCTGGCGGATTATTGAACATCCAAAGGAATTGCTGGATATACAATGTCTTTCATGTGAGAAGGAGGAGTTGGGATGAATGAGTATAGTGAGCTTTGTATTGAATTTTTTTTGAAGAACCAAGGTCAGCTTTTTGATGAAATAGTAGCTGAAACGTATGCTGAGGCGGAAGCCTTTTTGGAAGACTGCATGGCAGTTGTGGTAGATTCTCTCGGGGAAGTGAGGGAATATCTGGACGAAGCAGGCATGGATGTTGACGGTATGTCAGATGGCGAATTGGAAGAAGCATGTGAAGTATTCCCCTTGCCAAATGGGCAGTACTTAATTGTGGAAGGATAAAGGAGCAGTATATATGAGTGAATATTATGATGTGATTATAATAGGTGCAGGACCTTCCGGGATATTCTGTGCTTATGAACTAATAGAGCAAAGGCCGGATATGAAGATTCTGATGATTGAAAAGGGCCGTGCGATTGAAAACCGCCAATGTCCAAAGCGGAAGACTTTAAAATGCGTAGGCTGCCAGCCATGCTCGATTACAACCGGTTTCGCTGGTGCAGGTGCATTTTCTGACGGAAAACTTTCATTATCACCAGATGTGGGCGGAAATCTGCCGGAAATACTTGGTTATGATAAAGCAGTGGCATTAATCAAAGAATCGGATAATATATATCTGAAATTCGGTGCCGATACGAAAGTTTATGGTGTGAATAAAGAAGATGAAATCCGCGAAATCCGCCGCAAAGCCATTAACGCCAATCTAAAGTTGGTGGAATGCCCAATCCGGCATCTGGGCACGGAAGAAGGGTATAAGATTTACAGCCGTCTGCAGGAATATCTGCTGAAAAAGGGCGTGAAAATGAAATTTATGACCATGGTTTCGGAAATCGTGGTGGAAGATAATGAAGTGAAAGCAGTGCTGACCGATGATGGTGAGTCCTACTGTGCCAACGAAGTGGTAGCGGCAGTGGGAAGAGAAGGTGCTGACTGGTTCAGCGGCATTTGTAAAAAGCAGAGAATTGAAACGGAAGTTGGAACCGTGGATATTGGTGTGCGGGTTGAGGTTCGTGACGAGATTATGGATTCGTTGAACAAGAACCTGTACGAAGCAAAACTGATTTACCACACGCCTACTTTTGATGATAAGGTACGGACATTCTGCACCAATCCTTCAGGTGAAGTGGCAACGGAATATTATGATGAAGGTCTTGCGGTAGTTAATGGGCATGCGTATAAGTCTCAGGAACACAAGACCAACAACACCAACTTTGCCTTGCTGGTTTCGAAAAACTTTACCAAGCCATTTAAGACACCGATTGAATATGGAAAGCATATAGCGCAGTTAAGTAACATGCTTTGTGATAACAGAATTCTGGTCCAGACCTTTGGCGACTTCCACCGGGGCAGAAGAACTACCGAGGAGCGTCTGTGCCGGAACAATCTGCTGCCAACCCTGAAAGATGCCGTACCGGGAGACTTATCGCTGGTATTCCCGCACCGGATCATGGTGGATATCGAGGAGATGATCTTGGCCCTGGATAAAGTTACTCCGGGTATCGCCAGTGATGAAACGCTTCTGTATGGTGTAGAAGTAAAATTCTACTCTAATAAAGTAGTGTTAGATTCAGACTTTAAAACCAGTGTTAAAGGGCTGCGCGCAGTCGGTGATGGTGCTTCGGTCACCAGAGGTCTGCAGCAGGCAAGTGCTAATGGTATTAGTGTGGCCAGGAGTATTTTGGCTTAATATTTGAAAGTGAAATGGGCGGATGCCGTGGCTGGTAGTGGTAGTCTGTAAGTTTTGTGTGACAGTTTATGACATACAGTTATTCTATCGTTACTGTTCACTCCCCAACTATTCCGCGAGGTGTTTTCAGGCATTTATGTCTGAAAATCCCGAGAGGGTTGTCAGCACTCTTTTTTATTGAGTGCTAATTTCCTCTTGACTTTTTATTTTTAAGGTATTAATATGTTTGTTAGAACAATTATTGTAAATGAAGGAGCGTGAAATACATGGCAGTAAAGCATGGTAACTTATCAATTAATAGTGAAAATATTTTTCCGATTATTAAAAAATGGCTGTATTCCGACCACGATATCTTTTTCCGAGAGATGATTTCTAATGGATGTGATGCAATTACCAAATTGAAAAAGCTGGATGTAATGGGGGAATACGATTTTCCCGATGGACATAAAAACAACATCGAAGTAATCGTGAATCCGGAAGAGAAAACTCTTAAGTTTATCGACACTGGTCTGGGAATGACAGCAGATGAAGTGGAAGAGTATATTACCCAGATTGCATTTTCCGGTGCAGCGCAATTTCTTGAGAAATATAAGGACAAAACCAACGAAGATCAGATTATCGGACATTTTGGCCTTGGTTTTTATTCAGCGTTCATGGTAGCTGATGAAGTGCACATTGACACTTTGTCCTATCAAAAAGATGCCGTTCCAGTGCATTGGGAATGTGATGGCGGAACCGAATATGAGATTAGTGAAGGGGACAAGACAACTGTTGGAACGGAAATTACCCTCCATCTGAATGAAGAAAGCCTGGAATTTGCTAACGAATATCGGGCCAAGGAAATTATCGAAAAATACTGTTCTTTTATGCCGATAGAAATTTTCTTAAGCAAAGCTAATGCTGAGCAGGAATATGAGACCATTGATGAAGCGGATTTGACTGACGAAGATGTGGTTGTAGAACATATTCACGAAGAAGCAAAGATGGAAGAGCAGGAGAATGAAAACGGCGAAAAAGAAATGGTGGAAGTATCACCGGCCAATGACAAAGTTAAGATTAACAAGCGTCCGGTTTCCTTAAGTGACACAACTCCGCTGTGGATGAAACATCCCAATGACTGTACCGAAGAAGAGTACAAAGATTTTTATCGGAAAGTATTCATGGATTACAAAGAGCCATTATTCTGGATTCATCTGAATATGGATTATCCGTTTAACCTAAAGGGAATTCTTTATTTCCCGAAGATTAACACTGAATACGACTCTATTGAAGGAACAATCAAGCTTTATAATAATCAGGTATTTATCGCAGATAACATCAAAGAAGTGATTCCGGAGTTCTTAATGCTGCTAAAAGGTGTGATCGACTGCCCGGACCTGCCGCTGAATGTATCCAGAAGTGCGCTGCAGAATGATGGCTTTGTGAAAAAGATTTCCGAATATATCAGTAAAAAGGTTGCGGACAAATTGAGTGGTATGTGCAAAACCGATCGGGAAGCCTATGAGAAATATTGGGATGATATCAATCCATTTATCAAATTTGGCTGTTTAAAAGATACTAAATTCTCTGATAAAATGATGGACTACATCCTTTATAAGAACTTAGATGAAAAATACCTGACGATGGAAGAATACTTAAAAACCCATCAGAAGGATGCCGATGCAGACAGTACTGAGGCTGATGGTGTTAATGCAGAGGATATCAAAACAGCAGAGGACACCAATACGGCTAAAGATACAGAAGATGGCGACAATGACAGCGACAGTGCAGAAAAGGAAGTAGAAAAGACGAATATTTTCTACGTAACCGATGAAGTACAGCAGAGTCAATATATCAACATGTTCAAAGAAGAAGGACTGGATGCAGTTATTCTGAAGCATAACATTGACAGCCCATTCATGACCCATGCAGAACAGGCCAAAGAAGATATTCATTTCCAGAGAATCGATGCGGATCTCACTGAATCATTCAAGGAAGATACTGATGAGAATCTGGAAGAAGTGACAAAAGCTTTGACTGAAACCTTTAAAAAAGCTTTGAATAATGAAGCGATTTCTTTAAAAGTTGAAAAGCTGAAAAATGAAAATGTAGCTTCGATGATGACGCTATCCGAAGAGAGCCGTCGGATGCAGGATATGATGAAGATGTATGGCATGGATTCTGCTATGTTTGGCGGTGGCGGTGGCGAAACATTGATCTTGAATAGCAACCATCCATTGGTTCAGTACGTAGAGCAGAATCCGGATTCCGAGAATACGACAGTAATGTGTGAACAGCTTTATGACCTGGCTGTACTCAGCCATAAGCAGTTGTCCCCGGATGAAATGACCAAGTTTATCGCCAGAAGTAATCAGATTATGCTGCTGCTGACGAAATAATTGTAAAATATACAAGAGCTATATGATCTGATATTCTTAACGTTAAGAGAAACGAGAAGAACAGTCAGATTATATAGCACTCTTATATCTGGTTTTAAAATCACATCTCTTCAAAGACAATTTCCTGCTGCTTGAAGAATTTCGTCACCATGTCATCCCAAGCATGATCCAGGGATTTATCCAGAGTAAAAAAGCGAAGAGCAGTACCGGTTACACACATCAGGCTATCTTTTTCATATTGACAGTTCAGATACAAACCCAACACGTCTTCAAAATCGATTGTTAGACCATTTATGTCCAGCAGCTTCTGGATGTTCTCGCGGGAAAGCAAAAACACAATTTTAAAGTTAAGAGGCGTCTTCTTCCCCTTGATCACAAAAAAACAAAACGGCTTTACCTCTTTCCAACTGATATAGGTTTCACCCTCATCAGGCAGCACATCAGTTTCATCTGAACTATAGAATTCAGGATGAAGAATGCCGTCGATGGCATAGGTGGCAGCAGTGGTGATACTCACTTCGGAGACGCGAAATGCGTCAAATGTATCCTGAAGCAGTATTTTTTTCATAAAATCTTTGACATCGGCTATTTGAAAGGCTTTCAAAAGAAATATCCTCCATTCGTATGACTAAACATTAACGTACCAGATAAAGGGCAAAAATTATTTGCCTTTAAATTATTTATCATTATATCATAAAAGTAATGGAATTGACATTTTCCTTTGTATAAATACTGCATAATTTTATCTTCGCGGGATAGTGGGATGTGAATTGCAACAGCAGAGATGCATTAGTATAAAATAAATTGCAGTTGAAATTTTCCTGGAATTCTACTATAATATAAAAAGCACTGATTATGGGGTGTTGGCATTTAGGAACTGTCTGGAAATAACCAGTACAATATGGCAGGGTATTTTGTGTCAGACAAGGAAGTAAAAACCGTACGTACGTATGGGGTACGTACGGTTTTTGCTGACACAGTATGGCGCAAATATATACTGCCATATTGTACTGGTTATTTCCAGACAGTTTCTTAATGCTTTTATAATATCAAAATATCAAAGAGGAGGACTAACAATAGCATGAATAATAATACCGAAATGGATTTAGAAAAAGACCGGGCTCAGGATTTTGAGAAGTTACTCCAGTATTGTATGCAGGCAGGCCGTATTGACTTGGATTTATATACAGAATATGACGTAAAGCGGGGACTTCGTGATTCCAATGGAAAAGGTGTTTTAACCGGACTGACCGAAATCTCAGATGTTAGCGCGTATGAGACTGTCGATGGGCGGAATATCCCATCCGATGGTAAGCTGTACTATCAGGGATATGATGTGGTTGATCTGGTAAAAGGTAATCTGAACCGCAGATATGCCTTTGAAGAAACTTCTTATTTACTGTTGTTTGGAGAATTGCCAACTAAAGAGCAATTAAAGATGTTTACTGAGTTGCTGTCAGAGATGCAGGATCTTTCCGGACATTTTCTTCGCGATGTAGTGATGAAAGCCTCCAACGCCAATATAATGAATGCAATGCAAAGATGTATCCTGACGTTGTATACCTATGATAAGAATCCGGATGACATATCCGTACCGAATGTGCTGCGCCAGGCCCTGGGGTTAATTGCTAAGATGCCGCAGATTGCAGTATCTTCTTACCATGCATACCGTCACTTCCGCCAGGATGAGACGCTGCTGATCCGTAATCCCAAAAAGGATCTGTCGGTAGCAGAGAATATTCTCTATATGCTGCGTGAAAATGGAGAGTATACAGAGCTGGAAGCAAAGGTGCTGGATATTGCGCTGGTAATCCATGCTGATCATGGCGGTGGTAATAACTCTACATTCACTACCCATGTGGTTACATCTACTGGAACAGATACTTATTCTGCAATTGCTGCTTCGATTGGTTCCTTAAAAGGGCCTCGTCATGGCGGCGCGAATCTAAAGGTAGAAGCGATGTTTGCTGACATCAGAGAAAACTGTAAGGATTGGACAGATGAAGTATTTATCCGTGACTATCTGAATAAGATTCTGGACAAGCAGACATTTGATAAAGCCGGTCTTGTATATGGTATGGGACATGCGGTGTATACCGAGTCCGACCCAAGATGCACCATCCTGAAAGAGTATGCCAGAGGTCTGGCGAAAGAAAAGGGACTGGAAAAGGAACTTGCATTATATGAATTAGTGGAGAAAAATGCCGGTGAGTTAATTATGAACAAACGCAAACTGTTCAAGCCGATATGTGCTAATGTTGACTTCTACAGCGGATTTATTTATAAGATGCTTGGAATTCCAAGTGAATTGTTTACACCTATTTTTGCGATTTCACGTATCTCAGGATGGTGTGCACACCGTTTGGAAGAGCTGGTGAATCAAGGAAAGATTATTCGTCCGGCATACAAATATGTAGGACAGCATAAAGCATTTAAGGATTTGGATGAAAGATAGATTCTGGTTACTGTTAACATTCCCACTATCCCGCTAAGCGTGTTAATGGTCGCGGAGTGGAAACTGATTTTGCGGTCTTGAATTCCTGTCCTGCGTAGAAGGCTTAAAAAATGGCATTAACTTTTGCCCTGGTGGTTGGATATAGAGTGAATCGGTATCTGGCTTCCGGGGTATTTTATAAAAATGTCTTACGATACAAAACCCTTCGAGAATCAGAATCTTTTTATTAGATATCCCCTTTTCAAAAAGCGGCATCTGTGTTAGTATTATATGGTATTAAAAACTACATCAGATAGAAAAGATTCTGATCATATATACATATCTATAATATTTGGAGGGATTTTATGAATTATAAAGTAGTTGTAGACAGTTGCGGGGAGTTAACTGAGGAAATGAAAAAGGATGAGCGTTTTGTGTCGGTGCCATTAATATTAGAAGTTGAAGGAGAGTCAATTATCGATGATACAACCTTTGATCAGGCAGGGTTCTTAAAAAAAGTAGCTGCCAGCCCCAATTGTCCAAAATCAGCCTGTCCGTCGCCGGAACTTTACCGCAAAGAATTTGACTGCGATGTACCCCATGTTTATGCGGTTACATTATCTTCAGAATTAAGTGGTTCCTATAACAGTGCTATACTTGCACGGAACATGATTTTGGAAAAGCAGCCGGATAAGAAGATTCATGTTTTTAATTCCTGCAGTGCCTCAGTTGGTCAAACCCTGATTGCTGTTAAGCTTGCAGAATGTGAAGAAGAAGGGTTAAGCTTTGAGGAGATTGTGCAAAAGGTAGAGGCTTACATTGAGTCTCAGAATACTTTCTTTGTCCTGGAAAATCTGGACACTCTGCGTAAAAATGGACGCCTCAGTTTTGTCAAGGCATTTGTCGCATCAGCGCTTAAGATTAAGCCGGTTATGGGTGCAACAAACGAGGGAATCATATATCAGATTAATCAGGCCAGAGGAATTAACAAAGCGCTGATCAAGATGGTAGATTGTGTAGTTGAAAAAACGGTAGACAGCAAGAATCGTACCCTGGCTATTTCACACTGCAATTGCTTTGAACGGGCTAAGCAGGTGAAGGATGCAATCTTAGAGAAAATGCCGGTGAAAGATGTGATTCTCTTAGACACTGCCGGTGTCAGCACAATGTATGCTAATGACGGCGGAATCATTATTGTAATATAATCTTTTCATTTGCATGGTTTTATGTTATAATCCGTATAGATTATTTGGAAAAATGAAGGAGAAATTATAGATGAGTCAGAAAAAGGTAGACAAGTATAAACAGCAAAAGGCCAACCGTGCGAAGATCATGAAGCACGAAAGACTAATGCATAGACTGGAAATGGCGGCAATAGCAGTAGTTGCAGTAGCACTTTTAGGTTGGTTTGGTTTTTCCGTTTATTCACGTATGCAGCAGGACAAGCCGGCGAAGGAATATGTGTTGGATACCAATGCCTTAGATAGCTATATGAATGAATTAGTCGCAGACGATACAGCGGAAGGTACAGATGACGAGACGGCAACGGCGGATGATACAGCGGAAGGTACAGATGACGAGGCAGTAACAGCAGATGATGCAGCGGAAGGTACAGATGACGAGGCAGCAACAGCAGACGATACAGTGGAAGATGCAGTTGATGAAACAGCGGCAGGAGAATGAAAAAGGTGAGGGAATATTATTTCCCTCACCTTTCGTGCATCTGTTAAACGTTCATTTATATTCTTTCAACGTTTGCAGCCTGCATTCCACGAGCGCCTTCTGTCAGTTCGTAAGAAACTGCCTGGCCTTCGTCTAAGGTCTTGAAGCCGTCGCCCTGGATAGCAGAGAAGTGTACGAATACATCAGAGCCGTCTTCGCTGGTAATGAATCCGTATCCTTTTTCAGCGTTGAACCATTTAACTGTTCCTTTGTTCATAAGATGTTACCTCCATAAAAAATAAAATAATAGGTTGAATCACTGGAAAATAAAAAATCACCAGTTATCACAGATCATATTGAAAACATAATATAACCTCTAATAACTAGTGAATTACTATTATATTCAACAACCTTTTCGATACGAATTCATTATAGTCTGAAAATTAGCAAAAGTCAAGGGGAAAAAGGTCTTTATTTCAATAAAAAATTCGTGTATGATTAAGAAAAGAAAAAATAATATATCAGGAGAGAATTCATGGATATTTTGATTAAAAACGGACGGGTGATCGACCCGGATAAAAAGATAGATAAGGTGGCGGATATTTTAATAGCCGAGGGGAAGATTGAGAAGGTGGGCGAGCAGTTAAAAGATACGGCTGATCGGGTTATTGATGCCAGAGGGTGTTATGTGATGCCGGGGCTGATTGACTTACACGTGCATTTGCGGGATCCGGGGCTGACCCATAAGGAAGATATTGAGAGTGGGGCTAAAGCGGCAGCTAAGGGAGGATTTACAACGATTGTGGCGATGCCTAATACTAATCCGGTAATTGACACAGCATCCCGGGTGAAATATGTGATGAATAAGGCGGCAGAAACTTCACCTGTACATGTACTGCAGGTAGGTGCGATTACTAAAGGGCAAGAAGGTGAGGTGTTAGCGGACATTAAGGAGATGGTCCGTGCCGGCAGCCCGGCAATCAGTGAAGATGGGAAGAGTGTTATGAATTCACAGTTGTACCGGGAAGCGATGGAAATTGCGGCGGCTTGTGACATACCGGTGCTGGCTCATTGTGAGGACATGAAGTTGGTGAATGGGGGCTGTGTGAATGATGATGCGGTGACCAGGAAGATGGGACTGCCGGGGATAACCAATGCGGTGGAGGATATTATCGCGGCACGGGATATTATGCTTGCCGGAGAGACAGGGTGCAGGCTGCATTTGTGCCATTGTTCGACCCGTGGGAGTGTGGAAATGGTGGAGTTGGCGAAGAAACATGGGATTGCGGTGACAGCGGAAGTATGTCCGCATCATTTTACGTTGACGTCTGAGGATATTGTGGCGGGGGATACTAATTATAAGATGAATCCGCCGCTGCGGACGGCAAAGGATGTTGAGAGTTTGAAGCAGGGATTGCAGCGGGATATTATTGATGTGATCAGTACGGACCATGCACCTCATACGTTGCAGGAAAAAGATGTGGTGATGGTGAATGCTCCGTTTGGGATTGTTGGGTTGGAGACGTGTGTGGCGTTGACTATTTCGGAGTTGGTGAAGACGGGGATTTTGACGCCGCTGCAGATGGCGGAGAAGATGAGTTATAATCCGGCGCGGATTCTACAGATCGATAAAGGGTCGCTGGCGGTGGGAAAGGATGCGGATGTGGTGATTATTGATCCGGAGGCGGATTATGTAGTGGATGTTAAGGGGTTTGTTTCTAAAGGGAGGAATACGCCGTTTGGGGGGAGGAAGGTTAGTGGGAGGGTTTTGTGTACTATTTGTGAGGGTGAGGTTGTGTATGAGGTGTAGGGGAGGTAGAGGAAGATGATCAATCAGTTAGTGAAGAAAATTCAGAAAACGAATGCGCCAATTGTGGTGGGGTTGGATCCGATGTTGAGTTATATTCCGCAGCATATTCAGGATGCGGCGTTTAGGGAATATGGGGAGACTTTGGAGGGGGCTGCTGAGGCGATTTGGCAGTTTAATAAGGGGATTGTGGATGCTACGTATGATTTGATTCCGGCGGTGAAGCCGCAGATTGCTATGTATGAGCAATTTGGGATTCCGGGGATGGTGGCATATCAGAGGACGGTGGATTATTGCCGGGAAAAGGAATTGGTGGTTATTGGGGATATTAAGCGAGGGGATATTGGGTCGACATCGGAGGCTTATGCTATTGGGCATCTGGGGAAGGTTCAGGTGGGGGCGAAATCATTTTATGGATTTAATGAGGATTTTGCAACGGTGAATCCGTATCTTGGGTCGGATGGTGTTAAGCCATTTATTAAGGTGTGTAAGGAAGAGCATAAGGGGCTCTTTATTCTGGTGAAAACTTCTAATCCGTCTAGTGGAGAATTTCAGGATCAGTTGATTGATGGGCGGCCGCTTTATGAATTGGTGGGTGAGAAGGTTGCTGAGTGGGGTGAGGAGCATATGGGAAATGCTTATAGCTATATTGGGGCTGTGGTTGGTGCGACTTATCCCAAGATGGGGAGAACGCTTAGAAAGATTATGCCGAAAACTTTTATTCTGGTTCCTGGTTATGGGGCTCAAGGGGGGAAGGGAGCTGATTTGGTGCATTTCTTTAATGAGGATGGGCTGGGTGCGATTGTGAATTCTTCCCGTGGTATTATTGCAGCTTATAAGCAGGATGCGTATCAAGGATTTGGTGCGGATAACTTCCAGGATGCGTCCCGGCAGGCTGTTCTTGATATGGTAGCGGATATTGATGGGGCGTTAAAGGCAGTAAAATAATTTTCGGGAGAGAGCAATGAAGATAAAAGAGAATTGTAGAGTGATCAGTCAGGAATGTATAGCAGCCGGTATCTATAGCATGTGGCTTGAAACGGGGGTGATTGCCAAAGAGGCATTGCCGGGACAGTTTGTTTCTGTATATAGCAATGATAATAGTCGGTTACTGCCAAGACCGATCAGTTTATGTGAGATTGATAAAGAAAAAGGGACAATTCGAATTGTATATCGGATTGCTGGAAAAGGGACGGAAGAGTTCTCGCAATTAAAAGCAGGTGATGTGGTAGAAGTGCTGGGACCGTTGGGAAATGGATTTCCGATTGATGAAGTTAAGGGAAAAAGGGTGTTGTTGATGGGTGGTGG
>Ga0153928_1001168_pt1 | contig 12045 bp, 13 predicted proteins | sample TSNJ012MetaG_FD_106656 | JGI IMG/M metagenome (GOLD analysis project Ga0153928, IMG submission 106656) | Attine ant fungus gardens microbial communities from New Jersey, USA - TSNJ012 MetaG | ecosystem: Host-associated > Fungi > Mycelium > Unclassified | place: USA: New Jersey, Wharton State... | reverse complement strand
GATACTTCTTGCCTTTGGAATCGAGGTAGGTGCCCGTTATCGCATCACCTTGCTGCGTGATCGCAAAGTGCGTGTAATCGGTTGAAGTGGGATGCTGGATTTCGACCTCCCAGACGCCGTCGACGCCCTTGCGCGCCGGCGGGGGGGTTGGCTTCGACTTGCCCGAGGGCGCCGGTGCTGCCGGCGTCGCCGCAGGGAGCGTGATGACCGAAGCCGCCGGTCCGGGGGTCGCCGGGGTACCGATCGGGGGCGGCGTCGGCGGGGCAGTCGCGGCGGCGGCGGGCGCCCGCGTGCCCGGTGCGCCGGCTAAGAAGAAAAACGTAAGGGCGGTGCTCGCGCCGATGGCGGCGAGGAGAGAAGAGGCTTTCACGGGCATCTGGCTTTTGGAGCGGCCCAGGTGGCTCCTTTTGACACGCTTGCTATAATGCAAAGGCTGTGAAGTCCAAGATCCATCCCAAATGGTACCCCCAAGCGCGCGTCCACTGCGCGTGCGGCAATACGTTCGTTACCGGCTCGACGCTCGCCGAGATTTCCGTCGAAATTTGTGCGGCCTGCCACCCGCTCTTTACCGGCCAGCAGAAGCTGATCGACACGGCGGGACGCGTCGATAAGTTCAATCAGCGCTCGGCGGCCGCGCGGCGTAAGCAGGAGGAAGCTGCCGCTCGCAAGGCGGCTCGCGACGCGAAGAAGGCGGCAGCCGCTCTCTGATCGATCGATTGCATTCAATGGCGAGGCGCTTCGATGAGATCGACGCGGCGCTCGCCAACCCGACGGGTGCTTTCGATCAATCGCGGTACACCGCGCTCGTAAAGGAACGCGCGCAACTCGAAGCTCCGGTACAGACGTACCGGGGCCTCGCTGCGTTACGCGCGCAGATCGAAGCGAACGAAGCGTTGGCGCGGCAAAACGACGGCGAGCTGCGGGCGTTGGCCGAGGAGGAGAACGCCGAACTGCGCGCGCGAGTCGCCGATCTCGAGGCCGAGCTTTCGCGCCTGATGATTCCGCGTGATCCCAACGACGACCGCGACGTTTTCGTCGAGATTCGCGCCGGCACCGGCGGCGATGAAGCGGCAATCTTCGCCGGTGATTTGGCGCGCATGTACATGCGATTCGCCGAGGGGCACGGCATGAAGATCGAGCTCGTCTCGGAGAGTCCCAGCGAGGCCGGCGGCTACAAGGAGATCGTCTTCGGCGTAAAGGGGGACGGCCCGTATCGTTTCCTCAAACACGAGTCGGGCGTCCACCGGGTCCAGCGGGTCCCGGCCACTGAGGCGCAAGGTCGCATCCATACCAGCACGGCGACCGTCGCGGTTCTGCCGCAAGTCGAAGACGACGACGTCGAGATCGAAATCAAACCCGCCGATCTCGAGATAGATACGTTCAAAGCCTCGGGCGCCGGCGGCCAATACGTCAACAAGACCGAATCGGCGATCCGGATCACGCACGTTCCGACCGGCATCATCGTTGCGTCGCAGCAGGAGCGCTCGCAACAGCAGAACCGCGAGAAGGCGATGCAGATGCTGCGCGCCACGCTCTACGACCGTAAACGGCGCGAACAGGAAGAAGCGGTCGGCTCGATGCGCCGCTCGCAAGTCGGCAGCGGCGAGCGCGCCGAAAAGATACGCACCTACAACTTCCCGCAAGACCGGATCACGGACCACCGCATCAATCGCAGTTTCGGAAACATCCGCGCGGTCATGGACGGCAATCTCGTCCCGATCAGCGAGGAGCTAATCGCCGATGAACGCGCGCGCCTCCTCGCCGGCGAATCCGGCCCCTTGTCATCCTGAGCGTAGTGAGCGCAGCGAACGGAGTCAAAGGAACGCTCCCCACCGCCGCCCTCCTTACGCGCGGCGCAATGCTGCTCGGCGAGTCGAGCCCATCGGCAAGGACCGATGCGATGCTCTTGCTCGCGCACGCGATGGGCCGGTCGCGCGAGTGGATCGTCGCCCACCCGGGGACGACGATCTTAAAAGAAGAAGCGCACGCATTTCTTTCGCACTGCGACCGCCGCCGCATGGGCGAACCGATCGCCTACATCATCGGTTCCGCCGGCTTCTACGGACGCGAGTTCCTCGTTAGCGAGCACGTGCTGATCCCGCGTCCGGAGACAGAACATCTCATCGACGAAGCGCTGGCATTTATCCGCGGGCCGATGCGCGTGCTGGACGTCGGGACCGGAAGCGGCGCAATCGCCTGCACGCTCGCCGCGCAGAGCCCGGCGACGGTCGATGCAACCGATATTTCGCCTGAGGCGATCGCCGTCGCGGATGAGAACGCGCGTCGGCTTCGTGTCGGCGACCGAATCCGCTTTTTACACGGCGATCTCGTCGAGCCGGTCCGAAGTAATCGCTACGACGTTGTTATCGCAAATCTCCCGTATGTCCCAACGGCCGATCTCCCGAAATGCCCGGATCCGACCTCGTTCGAACCGCGCGCGGCCCTCGACGGCGGCCCCGATGGCCTGCTGCTCTATCGCCGGCTGCTCCCGGAACTGCCTCCGCTGCTTAACGAACCTTCGATGATTTTGTTCGAATGCGCCCCCCCAAAATTTGAGGCTCTGCTCGACTTGACTCGCCAATACTTCCCCGACTTCGTCATCGAGGGAGGGCGAGATTACGCAGGTCTCCCCCGTTACATCAAAGTTTTGAGCAAACGTCCTGCGGAGCTATATGCTGGTGCGGCGGCGTCTGAATCGGCCCGGTCCCAGGTAACCAGGCGAGACCCCCCGAATTGAGACCTCCCGAGATGGCGAAGTATATCTTCTTCACCGGGGGCGTAGTGAGTTCGCTCGGCAAGGGCATCACCGCCGCTTCGCTCGGACGCCTTTTAAAAGCGCGTGGCCTGAGCGTTTCGATTCAGAAGCTCGATCCTTATATCAACGTCGACGCGGGCACGATGAACCCGTACCAGCATGGCGAGGTCTTCGTTACCGAGGATGGCGCTGAGACCGATCTCGACCTGGGGCATTACGAGCGGTTCATCGACGAGAATCTACAACGCGCGAACAACGTTACGACCGGGCAGATCTACAACTCCGTCATCGAGAAAGAGCGGCGCGGCGAGTATCTCGGCGCGACCGTGCAGGTCATTCCGCACATTACCAATGAGATCAAAGCGCACATCAAGCGCGTCGCCGAAGCGAGTCACGCCGAAGTCTGCATCGTGGAAGTCGGCGGAACGGTCGGCGACATCGAGGGGCTACCGTTCCTCGAAGCGATCCGTCAGATGCGATACGACGTCGGGGACGAGAACGTCATGTTCGTGCACCTCACGCTCGTGCCGCACTTGGGCGCCGCCGACGAGCTCAAGACGAAGCCGACGCAGCACTCGGTGCGCGAGCTCCGCGGAATCGGAATCTCGCCCGACGCGATCGTCTGCCGCACGCAATCGGCGCTTCCGATGCCCCTCGAGCTGAAGGAGAAGATCGCGCTCTTCTGCGACGTTCCGCCCAGCGCGGTGGTGCAGAACAGCGACGCCCGTACGATTTATCAGGTGCCGCTCAACCTCGAAACGGAGGGCCTGGCGCAGGCCGCGATCCGCAAACTGAACCTGCCGGTCTCGGCGCCGAAGCTCGACGATTGGGTCGCGATCTCCGAGCGGCTTCTTCACCCGCGCCGCCGCGTGACGATCGCACTCGTCGGTAAGTACGTCGAGTTAAAAGATGCCTACATTTCGATCAACGAAGCGCTCGCGCACGCCGGAGTCTTTCACCACGCGGCGGTCGAGATCAAGCGCATAGACTCCGAGCTTGTCGAAGAAGAGGGACCCGACGTGCTGCGCGGCGCGCACGGCGTCCTGGTCGCGCCGGGCTTCGGCGCGCGCGGAGTCAAGGGTAAGCTCGCTGCGATCCAGCACGTCCGCGAAAAGAAGATCCCGTTCTTGGGGATCTGCTACGGCATGCAGCTTGCGTGCGTGGAGTTCGCGCGGAACGTCTGCGAACTGCCCGATGCGATGACGAGCGAAGTCGACGAGACCAGCGTCGATCCGGTCATCGACTTTATGCCGGACCAACGTAATCTCGAGATGTATGGTGGGACGATGCGCCTTGGCACCTATCTCTGCACGCTCGATGCGGGGAGTCTCGCGGCGCGCGCGTATGGGGAGCTCGAGATCAGCGAGCGCCACCGTCACCGGTACGAGTTCAACAACCGGTACCGTCCGATCTTCGAAGAGCACGGCATGCGCTTCAGCGGCCACCACACGATCGGCAAGACGCGGCTGGTCGAAGTGATCGAGCTTCCGGCCGAGATGCATCCTTGGTTTCTCGGAACGCAGGCGCACCCGGAGTTCAAGTCGCGGCCGAATCACCCGGCGCCGCTCTACCGCGACTTCATCGGTGCCGCACTCGCACATGAAGAACGGATTGACGGCCGCGCCGGCGTAGCTGAGGCGGCAACCTGGACGCAGGCTTAATCACCGCCGTCGTCCTCACGCGCGACGAAGAGCGAAATCTGCCGCGAGCGCTGACGAGCCTCCCGCGGGGGATCGGCCTTTTCGTGCTCGATTCGGGCTCGCTCGATCGTACCGTGGCCTTCGCGCGCGCCGCGGGCGCTCGCGTCGTGCAGCGCGAGTGGACCGATTTTGTCCAAGCGCGCCGCTTCGCGCTCTCCCACGTCCAAACGGCCTGGACGCTGATGATTGACGCCGACGAAGCCCTCGACGACGTCTTATGCGAAGCGATCTTGGAGGCACCGCAGAACGTCGACGCATACCGCGTCAAGCGCACGACCTACTTCTGCGGAAAACCGATGCGCATCTGGCGCGACGAGCGCCTGATCAGGCTCTTTCGAACCGATCGCGCGACGCTCGAGGCGCGCCCCGGCGCGGCGAGCCGCGCGCCCCTTCACGAAGCCTGGAACTGCGCCGGAACGATCGGCGAACTGCGCGGGACGCTCTTGCATTACTCCTACCCCGATATTGCTTCGTACCGTTCGAAGTACGACCGTTACACGACGGTCGAGGCGCAGAGCATGCGGCGTTCGCTGCTTGGCTGGTTCGCGGCAATTTTCACGAGCGTTGCGCGTCTTGTGTGGCTCTTGCTCGTACGCGGGGCATTACTAGACGGGCCGCGAGGCTGGTACGTGGCCTATCGCTCGGCAGTCTATCCGGCGGTGGCGGCGCGCAAAGCGCTCTTCTCGTGAGCGGCGCCCGGGTGGGGCTCGACGCGCGCTTAACGCGACAGCTCTCCGCCGGAATGCAGACCTACGTCCGCGAGCTCGTTGCGCGCTTACCGCGCGTCGCTCCGGAGTATGCCTACGTGCCTTTCGCGGCCGGAGGAAACTTCGATTGGAGCGAGCAGGTCGCGTTGCCGCGCGCGATGCGGCGCGCGCGCTTGAACCTCGTGCATTTTCTCTCGCAATATGTGCCCGTGTTGGCTCCGAGTCCGTTCGTCGTGACGATTCACGATCTCATCCACTTGCGTTTTCCGCAATACTTCAAAGCGAAGGTCGGTCCGTACTATGCGACGGTCGTACGGCTTGCGTGTGCCCGTGCCCAGCGGATTATCACCGACGACGAACGGACCGTCGCGGATTTGAGCGAGTTCCTCGGCGTCAAGCGCGGGAAAGTGCGCGTCATTCCGCTTGGTGCCGGCGAAATCTTTACTGCGGCCGTAATCCCCTACCGGGGACCGCGTCCGTATCTCCTCTACGTCGGAAATCATCGGGAACATAAAGATTTGCCTACGCTCTTCGAGGCGTGGTCGACGCTGCCGGGAACCTGGGAGATCGATCTTTACGTGACCGGTCCCGACGATTTCGGCGGCGAGCTGCAGCGCCGCAGCGGCTCGACTCGAGCGATCTTCGCACTCGGGGAGGTTGGGACGGAGCGCCTCCCCTCATACTACGCTGGAGCGCGCGCGCTCGTGCAGCCGGCCTTACGCGAGGGATTCGGTCTGCCCATGCTCGAGGCAATGATCTCTGGGTGCCCGGTGATCGCCTGCGCCGAGGCGGTCCCGCGCGTGCTCGCGCCCGCAGCCTTGACCTTTCCGGCGCGGGATGCCGCCGCGCTGAGATCCGCGCTCGAACGAGTCCTCAGCGACGAGGGGCTGCGCGAGCGTACAATCAACCTTGGAAGAGAAGTCTCCCGGGAGCTAACGTGGGACCGCTGCGCGCGCGCGACGGCCGACGTCTATCGAGAAGTGTTGGAGGGATGTTGAGGCGTTTTCTTCCGCTGACGGCCGGCGTCCTGATAGCTGCGATTCTTTCCAGCGGCGCCGTCAGCCTGAGCGCGAGCGATGCGAGCAGAAGGGCGATTGCCATCGTCATTAACAATAACGCGCTCGCACTCGACCCGCCGCCGCGTTTCGAGGGAGACGTGCTCTTCGTGCCGGTGCGGCGGACTATCGAAGCGCTCGGGATGCCCTTCGATCGCGCGGGCAATCGCGTCACGACGCAGGTAGGGTCGAAGAGCGTCACCTTGACGATCGGCAGCCGCGCCGCGCAGGTTGATGGCCGTCCGGTAATGTTGGAGTCGCCGGTCATCGAGATCAAGGGCGTGCTTTACGCGCCGCTGCGATTCTTCACCGACGCTCTCGGCGCGCAAGCGCGCTTCGACCGGCGCTCGAATACCGTAACGATCGTCGCGCAGCTCGTGGGCCGGTCGACGAACGGATTCATCACGATGGGTAAAGGATTCGAGCGCTTCGGCACGGTCGCGGCTGTGGACGTGCTCTCCGATCCCCCGACCATTACGCTGCAATATAACGGCGGCATCAAGACGGTCCCGGTTGCAGCCAACGCCGCAATCGACGTGGAAGACGTAAACGTCAGCGTAACCTCGCCGGGCGAGCTCGGCGACGTACGTCCGGGTGACTTCGCGCGCATCGAGATGCGAAAGGACGGGCGCGTCATCCGGATCTCCGATGAGTATGGCTCGCGCAACGGTCACATCGTGGCGATCGCGCGCAATCAGTTCGTGCTCGACGACGGACAGGTCATCGGTCCGGGACGGACGACCGAGATCTCGCTCAACGGAAAGGCGGCGTCGTTCGCGGACTTGCAGCCGAACGACGAAGTGACGGTTCGCTATAACGTCGAGACGAACGAGGTGCGCGAAATTCTCGCCGCGCGCAGCGTTGCCAATCCGGTCAGCGTTTCGGGGAGCGTGCAGATCACCAGCCTGGACGCCGACGCGAATCATCCGCTGCGGGCCGGCGACACGATTCACGTAACGATGCGCGGAACGCCGGGCGGCTCCGCGAGTTTCGACATCGGTTCGGACGTGGTCGATCAGGCGATGCAGCAGCGCTCGCCGGGAGTCTATGTCGGCAGCTACACGATTCCGCGCGGCGCGAACTTTGACGACGTCGCCTTGATCGGGCGTCTTACACTTGGAGGCGCAAGTGCCCAAGCTCCGGCCGGGGCGACCGTTTCGGCCTCGAGCATTGGTCCCGGCATCTCGGATTTCGCTCCCGATTCCGGGTCGACGATCAATACGAGTCGTCCCGCCGTCTACGCCAGCTTTGCCTCGGACGCGGTACCGGTGAATCCGTCGAGCGCGCTGCTCTGGATCAACGGCCGCGACGTTACGTCGGAGTGCGTTCGCACCGCGCAGTTCATCCAATACATGCCCTCATACAGCTACCCCGAGGGTCGCGTGAGCGTCACCGTTCGCGTTTCGGATCAAGCCGGGAACACGACGACGAAGTCGTGGACGTTCACGATACGGACGCCCTGAGATGGCCGACTGTATTTTCTGCAAGATCGCATCGGGCGAGATGGCGGCCAAGGAAGTCTATCGTGACGACGACGTCGTCGCGATCGAAGATCTCGATCCGCAGGCGCCGACGCACCTCTTGGTCATGCCGGTACGACATTACGGCGACGTCTTCGCGGCATCGAATAGCGACGCCGCGCTCGCCGGCCGTATCGTCGCCGTTGCATCCAGGCTCGGAAGCGAGCGGGGGAGTACCGGTGGTTTCCGGTTGGTCGTGAATACGGGTCCGGACGGCGGTCAAACCGTCGGCCATCTTCACATCCACGTTTTGGCCGGCCGCCGCATGACCTGGCCCCCCGGATAGTCGTTTCCGCTACCTCGAAGCCGCGTTTGACCCGCAGCGCGCCTCTATGTTACCCTGAGCAGGGCCTAAAAGGCCTAATTTTTGTGCTTCGGCACGCCGAAAGGGGGGTCATAAATGGAAGTTCGCATCGCTCCGGGCGAAACGATCGAGAGCGCGTTGCGCCGCTTCAAGAAGGCCACCCAGAAGGCGGGCATTCTCGCCGAGGCGCGTAAGCACGAACATTACGAGAAGCCGAGCGTACGCCGCAAGAAGAAGTCGGCTGCAGCGCGCAAACGCCGCGCGTAGACTCCTAGGATGGGAACGATGAAAGATCGCATCGCCTCGGATCTCAAAGAGGCGATGCGCTCGCGCGATCAGCTACGGCTCGACACGTTGCGTTCGGCGCTCTCCGGGTTCATCTATAAGCGAACCGAAAGCGGCGCCGAGATTTCCGACGCCGACGAGCTCGACGTCGTGCGCCGCTTGGTAAAACAGCGCGGCGACTCGCTCGCCGAGTTCGAAAAAGCCGGCCGCACCGATCTCGCCGATAAGGAGCGCGCGGAGCGCGAGATTCTCCTGGCCTATCTCCCGGCGCAGCGATCGCCCGATGAGATACGCGAGATTGTCCAGAGCGTGTTGGCCGAGCTTCCGCCCGAATCGCGCAATGCCGGTGCCGTCATGAAAGTCGTTATGCCTCAGCTGCGGGGCGTCGCCGACGGCAACCTCGTGCGCCAAATCGTTTCCGAAATTTTGGCATCCTGACCCCTTCGACTTGCTTCGCTTGCTGGGGGCAGGCCCGGCCGAAGGGCTCGCGTCGTAACCTTCCCCCACCAGCGTAAGTAGCAAGCAGCATGAAGGCATTTCGGCTGCGGACCGCGCTCTGGTCGGGGCTGCTCCTCGCGGGGCTGACGCCGATGGCGGCGGGCCAGCCCGTCGGGCGTCCGGTCGTCATCATTCCGATCACCGGAACCGTGGATGACGGTATGGCACACCTCGTCGAGCGTTCCGTCGATGAGGCGAACCAAAATCACGCGCGTGCGATCGTTTTGGAGGTCAATAGTCCCGGCGGCCTCGTCGCGGCCGCATTTCGGATTCGGGACGCGCTCTTCTCGGCGCAGGAGCCCGTAGACGCCTATGTGAGCGAGCGCGCTTACTCCGCTGCGGCGTTGATTACTCTGAGCGCCGGACGGATCATCATGGCGCCGGGCGCGTCGATTGGCGCCGCGGAGCCGATTCCTGCAACGGTTAAGACGATCTCGGCCCTGCGCGCCGAGTTCGAGTCTACCGCGCAGCGTAATCATCGCGATCCGAAATTGGCCGGCGCGATGGTGGATAAAAACGTCGATGCTCCGGAGTATAAGCGCTCCGGCACGATCCTCACCCTCAACACCGAGGACGCCCTGCGCGCCGGAATCGCAACGTCAACCGCACCGACCCTCGATGCGGCGCTCGCGCAGCTCCATCTCGCCGATGCCCCGCGCATGACGCAAGAGTTCTCGTGGGCCGAAGCGATCGCGCGCTTTGCGACCGATCCGGTCGTTAGCGGCCTGCTTCTCACGCTGGGCATGCTCGGGCTCTTGATCGAAATGCAGACGCTGCACGGCATCGCCGGCCTGATCGGTGTGGGCGCGCTCGCACTCTTCTTCGGGAGTCATGTCTACGCGGGCTTCTCCAACGGCTTCGTTGCCGTGCTCGCCGTCCTCGGGCTCTTCGGTATCCTCTGGGAACTTCACGTTGTGCCGGGACACGGGCTGCCCGGCATTCTCGGGGTGGTCGCTCTGCTGATCGCGGTGCTCTTTGCCTTTGGCACGCCCTTCATTTTCGTGGGCATCGAAGTCATTGCGACCGCGATCGTCCTCACGGTAATCGCCTTCACCCTCGTCGTGCGAGCCGTGCCGGAGAACGCTTGGGCGCACCGGCTTGCGCTCGTAGCGGCGCAGGGGCCCGAGTACGTCGCCGGCGCCGATTACAGCCATCTCACCGGCCGCAGCGGCACCGCGGTGAGTTATCTCCGACCCGCCGGGATCGCCTCGATCGAGGGGCGCCGGGTGGATGTCCTGACCGAGGGTGAGTTCATCGCGCAGGGAACCCCAGTCCGCGTTGTGCGGGTGGAAGGTTCGCGCGTCTTCGTCGAGCCGGTTGCTGGATAACCGGTCGCTGGATAGGAGTACTTCATGATTGCCGTCAGCGGCGCCATCATCGTATTTATCGCGCTCATCGTATTCTTTGCGTTCCTCTACTACTTTCCAATCGGTCTCTGGATCCGGACCATCGCCGCCGGCGTTCCCCTCGGGATCATCGCGCTCGTGCGGATGCGGTTGATCGGCATTCCGCCCGGGGTGATCGTCATGAATTACGTCCGTGCGCGCAAGGCCGGCTTGGATCTTACCGTCGACCAAATGCAATCGCATTATCTCGCCGGCGGAAACGTCGAGAACGTGACGCTGGCGATGATCGCCGCGCAGCGCGCGCAGATTCCACTGCCGTGGCAGCGTGCCGCGGCGATCGACCTGGCCGGCCGCAACGTCGTCGAGGCGCTGCAGATGTTCGTGAATCCGAAGGTGATCGAGACACCCTTCTTCCAGGGGGTCGCGCAAAACGGCATCCAGCTGAACGTCAAGGCGCGGATCACCGTTCGCAGCGATCTCGACCGATACGTTGGCGGAGCCGGCGAGCCTACGATCGTCGCCCGGGTGGGCGAAGGGGTCGTCTCGGCGGTCGGTGCCGCTCAAGATCACAAAGAAGTTTTGGAGTATCCCGATCGCATCAGCAAGACCGTGCTCGCGAAGGGACTCGACGCCGGTACGGCGTTCGAGATCGTCTCGATCGACATCGCCGACGTGGACGTTGGAAAGAACATCGGCGCGGAGCTGCAGACGAGTCAAGCCGAAGCCGACCGGCGCATCGCCCAAGCGAAGGCCGCGGAGCGTCAGTACGCGGCACTCGCCTCGGAGCAAGAGCAGAAGGCTCAGACGCAAGCGATGCGAGCGAAGGTCGTCGAGGCCGAAGCCTCGATTCCACAGGCGATCGCGCAAGCGTTTCTGCGCGGTAACCTTGGCGTCATGGATTACTATCGACTCAAAAACGTCCAGGCCGATACCGATATGCGGTCGTCCATCGGAGCAGCTACCGAGGGCCCCGGCGAGTTGCACGCGCCGCCGCCGCCAAACCCGCCACCCGCCAAGTAAAACGGCGCGCATGCGCGATATTGGAATCCTCATCTGGGTAGCGCTGCTGATCATCGGCGTGACCGGCAGCATGATCTCGAGTGTGCGCCGCCAGATGCAAGCCTCGCAGGGGAAGGCCCCCGAGGTTCGTCCGGCGCGGCCGCAACAAGTCACGCGGCGCGTTATGCCGGCGATCCGGCAGCCTGCGGCGACGCCGCAGCCGGTACCGGCAGCTCCGTCGCGGCCTGCGCTCAAACCCAAGACTCGGCCCGAACCCGGGCTAGCGCCCCCGCCGCTCGAAACGCATGCTCCGCGTGCCGACTTGGGCTCGATTGGGGCGCGGCTCTTCGCGAATAGGCGAAGCGTACTCCGGGCCGTGATCGCGGCCGAGGTGCTCGGCAAGCCTCGCGCCTTCAACGACGAATATACGCGGTATTGACGGCGCAGCGATCGATCGATCTCGGCGAGCTTCCCGACCGCGTTCGTCTCTTTGGCGAATACGATCGCAATCTCTCGGCCATTGAATCATCGCTCGACGTCACCGTGCATGCCGAGGGCGATCGCTTGCTGCTCGCCGGCGACGACGCGGCCGTCGCGCGCGCCGAAACGGTCGTGAAGCGCGTGCTGGAGGCCGCCGTCGAAGGCGCGCATATCACGCCCGATGACGTCGCCCTCGCACTCTCCGATTCGCAGGCGGGCCGCGAGAGCGCGCATCCTCCAACGTTGCTGCGCAGCCATCGCGGACACGAGATACGTCCTCGGACGCGCGGTCAGCGACGCTTCGTGCGCGCGATCGAAGAGTCAACTCTTACGTTTGGTATCGGGCCGGCCGGAACGGGCAAGACGTATCTTGCCGTGGTGATGGCGGTGCGAGCG
>Ga0153928_1001166_pt1 | contig 12054 bp, 9 predicted proteins | sample TSNJ012MetaG_FD_106656 | JGI IMG/M metagenome (GOLD analysis project Ga0153928, IMG submission 106656) | Attine ant fungus gardens microbial communities from New Jersey, USA - TSNJ012 MetaG | ecosystem: Host-associated > Fungi > Mycelium > Unclassified | place: USA: New Jersey, Wharton State... | reverse complement strand
GTTTTAAATATAAAAATATAAAAAAAGGGGCGTCGCCAAGCGGTAAGGCAACGGGTTTTGGTCCCGTTATTTCGAAGGTTCGAATCCTTCCGCCCCACCCAACTTTCTTTTATGAAACAAATCGAATTCCATAAATTGGGTTGGGCTTGACAATCAAACAATATTATGATAAAATAATTTAATATCAAATTTCTGTTAGTTTTAAATATAAAAAATGGGGCGTCGCCAAGCGGTAAGGCAACGGGTTTTGGTCCCGTTATTGCGAAGGTTCGAATCCTTCCGTCCCAACTTTCTTTTATGAAACGAAAGATTGGATTACATTATATTCATATATATATAATATAAAGAAAAATTTCTTAAAGCGTAATTTCAATTCTAAAATGAAATTCATTCTAAGAATTTGTTTTATCTCAACGAAATAAAATATAAAATCTGAGTAAAATAGCATACTGATTCTTTTTTCCAAATCAGAAAGAAATGTTTCATTTATCAAACATAATATTTTGTATTGAAAATTCTTGAGCTTTTTTTCTTAAGAAAGAAAATTTGTATTTTTTTATATTTATAAAAAAATATGTTACTATATTTTTATAGTATATATTTTAGGATATATTTTATTTGATTTTCTACCAGCAATAATCTTTTTAATAACTAAAAAGGAATTTTCGATTAGGATTAAGTGAAAACAATCATTATTTTCTTAATGAAATAAGAATTCAAAAAAAAAAAAAGAAAGATTAGAGGAATTAAATGTCTATAGAAAAAAGAGCCAGCCTCAACTTTCAATCAAAAAAATCTATATACAAAAAATATATATGATGATACAATTTCTTTTTTTTTTTAGTATCTTACTTAACTTTAGTCGATCTTATTTTTTTGATCCTTTTATAAAATGAAATTCTCATAAAAAAGAAAAAAAAAAGCAGAGGAGAAATCTGTATGTCTCGTTATCGAGGACCTCGTTTAAAAAAAATACGCCGTCTACAAGATTTACCAGGACTAGTTACCCTATGGAAATGTTTTAAAGATAAAAAAGAAAAAAAAGAAAACAAAAAAATTCCTTTTAGGAAGAAAAAAAATAGGGAATATCCCGTTCGTTTAAAAGAAAAACAGAAATTACGTTTTAATTATGGTTTGACAGAACGACAATTAGTTAGATATATGCATATCGCTGGAAAAAGCAAAGGATCAACAGGTCTGGTTTTGTTACAACTACTTGAAATGCGTTTGGATAACATCGTTTTTCGTTTGAATATGGCTTCAACCATTCCTGGAGCCAGACAATTGGTGAACCATAGACATATTTTAGTTAATGGTCATATAGTTGATATACCCAGTTATCGTTGTAAACCCAGAGATATTATTACTACAAAGAATCACAAAAGATTTTTTCAAAATATTAAAATTAGAAACCCTGAAAAGTCAAAACATTTAAGTATTAAAAGAAACTATAGAGTAAGAAACTTTGAAGGACAGGTAAATAAAATAATAGATAGGTCAGGGGTCTTATTGGAAATAAAAGAATCCTTAGTGGTAGAATATTATTCTCGTCAGATTTGAATCCAAGTAAATAAGAGTTCATAGAATTTTTACTTTTTCGCCGAATTCAAACTAAATAAATTGAATCCTTAATTCCTATTTTCGAATTCATGTATCACAAATGGATACACATCAACGTCTATGAGAATTTCCAGTAGACTTTTTTGTTTTTTATAAAGTTTATAGGTATGAAGTTTTTAGATATTAAAGTTAATAAAGTGGCATCTAAAAACTCCTATCTATTATCTATGATTGGATTTGAATCAAAGACTGTTACCGTCTGAAAGCAATATTCTAACCCCTGAGTTAAGTAGGTAATTCAAAACCAAAAACGGTAATCTCACTCATACGGTGAATAGCACATTCCTTAGTTCCTTTCATTCTCCAAAAAAAAATAAGTTTTTCAAATTATTTCTTTTTTTTTTTTAAGTTCGCGAGGTAGAAAATGGGGATAGTAGAGGAAAAATCCAAGGTTTAAAAAAGAAAAAAAGGCAAAAAGTGACTCTAGAATCAACACTAAAGAAACCTACGGAATCAAAAAAATCAAAATTCAATTATTGTAGAAAGGTAAAAAAACAAAGAAATTGAAATATAGAAATATACGAATATGAAATTCAAATCAAGGCACCCATTCTATGACAGATCTTAATTTACCTTCTATTTTTGTACCTTTAATAGGCCTCGTATTTCCGGCATTTTCAATTATTTTTTTATTTTTTTATGTGCAAAAAAATAATATTTTATAAATCCTAGATTTACAAACAAAGTATAGTTAGTTTAAGGTGGATCAGCGAATATTTTGAATAACCAATTACTCTAGACAATGTAGAGTAATTGGGAGTTATTGAATAGTGCTAAAAAATTAATTACTAAGTTACTTACTAAAGTATTTTTTTAAGTTACTTTTAGTATGAATTGGCGATCAAAAGATATATGGATAGAATTTCTAAGGGGGTCTCGAAAAACAAGTAATTTTTTATGGTCTTTTATCCTTTTTTTAGGTTCACTAGGATTCTTAATGGTTGGAACTTCCAGTTATCTTGGTAGAAATATTATATACGTATTTACGTCTCAGAAAATCCTTTTTTTTCAACAAGGAATCATAATGTCTTTCTACGGGATGGCAGGTCTGTTTATGAGTTCCTATTTGTGGTGCACAATTTTTTGGAATGTAGGGAGTGGTTATGACCAATTTGATAGAAAAAAAGGAATTGTGTGTATTTTTCGTTGGGGATTTCCTGGATTAAATCGTCGCATATTTCTTCGCTTCCTTATGAAAGATATCCAATCAATTAGAATTGAGGATAAAGAGGGCATTTATTCTCGTCGTGTACTTTATATGGAAATAAAGGGTCAAGGGTCCATTCCCTTGACTCATACGTATGATAATTTTTTGACGCCGCGTGAAATTGAACAAAAAGCTGTCGAATTGGCCTATTTCTTGTGTGTACCAATTGAAGTATTTTGAAATAAATTGAATGAAGAATCAAAGTTTTATCAGGAAGAAAAGAGAAGGAATTCGTAAATTCCATTTTGAATCCAATTCAAGTCTTTTCGAAATGTTCATTCGAACAAAATAAATATATTAATTCGATTTTCTTTTCCCTTCGATTGATATGTGAATAAAACACACTATAGAAAAAACAAAAAAAAAAGAATATATATAAAGAAGATATAGTTATATCATATGAGAATAGTTAAGTTATATGATATAAAATTACTATAAATGTTACTTTAATAAATTAGAGTAATCTATTCTAATTAATAATAAATTAAGAAAAGAATTAATTTTTGGTATACTATTTTTTTATATGGCAAATAAATATATCTCGTATACGTATATATATATGGGTTCCAACTCCATTCTGGTATACTAGAAAAAAGGAGAAGTAATAAATTAATAATTAATATAAATTGAAAGTAGAGATTTATACGGACATAAATTTCGTAATCAATCCTGCCTTTTTTTGAGGTACAGGATTTGGAATTGATATTTTCTTTTTATGAGTTTTGGTTATAAAGTACGGTGAAGGACTTTGAATATAGTAAAAAAAAAAAAAGAACCTTTATCCTAATTTCTAGACTCTTTCTATAAGAATCTAACAACTAAATTAGTATACAAAGAGAATAAGAATCGATCTGTAGATTCAATACCCTGCTTGTTAGAAAAGTCGTGTCTCATTCGATAAATAAATGAAATAAATATCATTTATTCATTTATTTAGAGTCATTGAATAAAGGAGGTTTATTAACTAGTTTTTTTACAAATAAAAAATGAAGAAAAAGAGAATATCGTCTTCTTTCCCATATTTTGTATCTATAGCATTTTTGCCCTGGTCAGTCTTTCTTTCATTTCAAGAATGTTTGGCACTTTGGATTAGTAATTGGTGGAATACCAGTCAATCCGAAACTCTCTTGAATTATATTCAAGAGAAATATGTTTTAGAAAGATTCATAGAATTCGAACAGCTTTTTTTTTTAGAGGAAATGAAAAAAGAGTACTCGGAAACAGAAATATATATAAAAAAACCCAGTATAGAAATACACAAGGAAACGATAAAATTAGTTAGTACATACAATGAATATAATCTTTATATCCTTTTGCATTTCTCAACAAATCTAATCTGTTTCAGTATTTTAAGTGGTTATTTTATTCTGAGTAATGAGGAACTTATGATTCTTAATTCATGGGCTCAGGAATTCCTATATAACTTAAGTGACACAACAAAAGCTTTCTCAATTATTTTAGTTACTGATTTAGGAATTGGATTTCATTCAACTCATAATTGGGAACTCCTAATTGGTTCGGTCTACAACGATTTTGGGTTAGCATATAAGGATCAGATTATATCTGGTCTTGTTTCTATTTTTCCAGTTATTTTAGATGCAATTGTGAAATATTGGATCTTCAATTATTTAAATCGTGTATCTCCTTCGCTTGTAGTAATTTATCATTCAATGAATGAATGAGAAACGAATTTGATCTTCTTATATCAATTCAATCAGGATTCTTTTTCTTTCTAAAACGAATGAATCATTTTTTAGTGACTTTTTTCTATTTTTACCTGTTCAACGTATTAGTCCTATATTGTCAAAAAACTATTTAATAAAAACTATTTCAGTACAATGATAACAGATTCTTTATAGGAAACTAGACTAGTTTTCTATCTAACTTATTGTAGAATTTCTAGAATTTCTAATTGGACATGCAAAATAGAAATCCTTTTTATTGGATAAAAAAACAAATGACTCGATCCATGTATGTTTATGTATCGATCATGATATATGTACTAAGTCGAGTATCTATTTCAAATGCATATCCCATTTTTGCGCAACAGGGTTATGAGAATCCGCGAGAAACAACTGGACGCATTGTATGTGCCAATTGTCATTTAGCTAATAAGCCTGTGGAGATTGAAGTTCCGCAAGCTGTGTTTCCTGATACTGTATTTGAAGCCATTGTTCGAATTCCTTATGATATGCAATTGAAACAAGTTCTTGCTAATGGTAAAAAAGGGGGTTTGAATGTGGGTGCTGTTCTTATTTTACCCGAGGGATTTGAGCTAGCTCCAACCGATCGTATTTCTCCTGAGTTGAAAGAAAAGATAGGAAATTTGTCTTTTCAGAGTTATCGTCCGAATAAAAAAAATATTCTTGTTATAGGTCCTGTTCCTGGTCAGAAATATAGTGAGATTGTCTTTCCCATTCTTTCTCCTGACCCTTCGACGAAGAAAGACATTCACTTCTTAAAATATCCCTTATATGTAGGTGGGAACAGAGGAAGGGGTCAGATTTATCCTGATGGTGGAAAGAGTAACAATACAGTCTATAATGCTACATCAGCGGGTATAGTAAGCAAAATAGTACGTAAAGAGAAAGGTGGATATGAAATAACCGTAGTTGATGCGTTAGATGGACATCCATCGGTTGATGTTATACCTCCAGGGCCAGAGCTTCTTGTTTCAGAAGGTGAATCTATCAAGCTTGATCAACCATTAACAAGTAATCCTAATGTAGGAGGTTTTGGTCAGGGAGATGCGGAAATAGTTCTTCAAGATCCATTACGCATCCAAGGCCTTTTGTTCTTCTTCACATTCGTTATTTTGGCACAAGTGTTTTTAGTTCTGAAAAAGAAACAGTTTGAGAAAGTTCAATTATATGAAATGAATTTCTAAGTCCATAAATTAATACCAAGTTAATCAATTTCTTGGTAATCGATAAAATTATGTATTATTCAAAAATCCTGTAAATCCTTTTGCTCTTTTTTTTTAGAATTTCTATTGTTTTGCAGGACAGATTTTTCTCTTTTATTGCATATTTGAGTAATACTCAATAAATATATAAATATTTTAAATAGAAAAAAGCAGTAAAGGTGGGAAAAATGAAAAAAATACTTTGGGGATTACTTTCTAATCTTCTATTTAATTGACACAAGAAAAAAGATTTTGCACTCTTTTCTTGTGTCGTCTTGTATTGAAATGAAATAAGAATTCTTTTTTCTTTTCCTGGTTGAATTTATTGAAACTTTTTAGTTTCGGTTCAGACAAAGTAGTGAACAAACAAAGGTAAAAAGGATTTGGGAAGGAATTGATTGACCAAATAGAACTTATTCACTTGTTCAATTAAGTTCAACTTTGAACTTCGAGAAAAAAAAGATTTTGACTGTTTTAGTTAAAAGTTGGATTTTATTTTGACGAATGTCCAAATCTTTATTTGATCTATAGTCGGATCAAAGTTTTTTTGATTCAAAAAATAGTTTTGATTAAGGTTATAGTAGTTTATTAAAAATGATTTAAAATCTCATTCATAGAGTTAATAGAATATTTTGATTTCTCAAAAAATCGAAATATTTTCTTTTTTCTTCTTTTGTAAGAGTGAATATTATAAGGTGAAGAGTAAAGACTATGAATCAACTAATCAATTCAACTTAAAAAAGATGCTTAATAAAAAAAGATATAGAATGGTTTTAATCATCAGAACAAGGCATCCTTGTAATTTTTGGTTTATGGAATAGATCAAAGTCTATTTATAAAAGTAAGGAATCAGCGGGTCCTTTTCACTCTAATCAAACAAAAAAGGGTAAGGACCCGCTAAGTTCTTACTTTTGAATATCTAAAATCCGGTCCATTCAATTACTATAGAGATGAACCCAATCCAGAATATGAACCGTAAAAAAAAACACCTATTAAACCTATTACAAGAATACCTGTTAAAGTACCTATTAGCCAAAGAGGAATCCTTCCAGTAGTATCGGCCATTTCCCCTACTTTCCTCCACATTTCATCAAATAGTCATGCTCAAGACAAAAACAGTCATGGATAATAATGAGGGTCGTATCTTTCCGAACGAATGGAATAAAAGAATTCTTCTTATTCTCTTTTTCTCAATTAAAGAAATAATTGGAAAATAAAACAGCAAGTACAAAAATTAGTAATAAACCCCAGTATAGACTGGTACGATTCAATTCAACATTTTGTTCATTCGGGTTTGATTGTGTCATAGCTCTATAATTGGAATTAGGTTTATCGTTGGATGAACTGCATTGCTGATATTGACCCTAAAAAAGAAACGGTAGGTACAGCTAATCCGTGAACAGCCAACCATCGTACTGTAAAAATTGGATAGGTTCGATCTATGGTCATTAAAGGCCTCCTAAAAGGATCTACTAAATTCATCAAGTTGTTCCAAAGAATCAAAACGTTCGGTTATCAATGGAATCCCTTGTCGAGTTTCCGTGAAATATTCGTTTGGCCGAGGACTTCCAAATACGTCGTAAGCTAAACCCGTACTGACGAATAACCAACCCGCAATGAATAAGGAAGGTATAGTAATGCTATGAATAACCCAGTATCGAATACTGGTTATAATATCAGCAAAAGAACGTTCTCCCGTGCTTCCAGACATGCTGAGCTCCACAAATTTTTGTACATTCAAAGAAGGGAATTGATTCCGTGAAAGATAGGATCAGTAAATAGAAAACTACTATACTACTATTTCTTCTATCTTTGTGAGATCGTCCATTTTGTACCAAAAGTTTATTTCGAGTATACCGAATTAGTATAACTACCCTTGCTATGGCATAGCAACGCAGCTTCGATCGATAGCAAAATGCTACATAATCCCCTTTTTCCTTATCTCTTATCTATCGATAACTTTATTTTATTCAATAGATAGAATAGATCAATAAAGGATACTTCAAATTCTTATAAGCTTTCCTTTATTAGCTTCGAAATGGCAAGTAATCATCTTCGAAAAATAGAATTTGAAAGCTTAACTAACTAAAGTGATTTTAGCCAATTATGATAAGAATTACGAAAAGATCGGTCTTAATGAAAGAATAAGAAAAAGAGGGCAAAAATATATAAATAAAATATATAAATATAAATAAAGATACAAGATTCCATTTGATTGAACCCTTTTTTACATTCAACTTTAAAATGATAAAATGAAGAAGATAAAAAAACATCTCGATATAATTCATGAAATATATTCTATTATTGACATAACTAAGTAGTACAGGTTTTGCTATGACTTTTTATTAACATCCTACTGTTACAGAAGCTTTCTCTTCTGTGCAGTATATAATGACTGAAGTCAACTCGTTTATCAATGGTCAGCAAGTATAATGGTTCTAATGATGATTCTACACGTATTTCATGTGTATCTGGTGGATTTCCGCAAATTCATTTAGGTTACAGGTGTGCTTTTGGCTGTATTAACGACATGTAACTGGTTATTCCTTACCTCGGGACCAAATGGGTTATTGGGCAGTCAATATCGTTACTGGTGTACCTAAAGCCATTCCACTAAAAGGATCCCCTTTAGTGGAGTTATTACGTGGAAGTGCTAGTGTCAGCCAATCTCTTTTTTTCTACAGTTTACAATACTTTTGTATTGCCTCTTCTTAACTGCTGTATTTACAAGGTATTTCGGGTTCTTTATAGAGAAAAGATATTTTGAATTGATTAGAGTCAATAAATAAAAAAACAGATTACTCTAATATATAAATATAGAAAATATCGATTCCAATGGCTTTTGCTGTCAGCTTCTTTATTTTCTTTTTTCCAAAGGAAACCTATCCATTTTTATATATTTCACTATAATACATATGTGTATATATATGAATTTTATAACTCTTATTTGAATCCCTTCATTTCAAGGAATTCGGTGGTATGTTAGAATCGAAAATAATTATAAATAATTTAGTAAATACAGAATTGAGAGATAAAAAATGGTAGATAATAATAAATAAAATAAAGAAAACATAGGACAGAAAGAAGATATTCTTGGAACAATTTTTATTCATGATCAATTATTAAAAGAAATGATTAAAATAGAAATTCTTTTCAAATCAACTCTTTTTTTTAGTATTTTATCGATAATGATCAATGAATCGTGAATTTATCATCGGAATTCAAATAATGGATTCTATGATATATATAGTTATGATTACTATCCGATTTGGGACTTAGGTAAGTATTTTATCAATATATGTAGTAAAAAAACATATTGAATTTAGTCTTTTAATGCTTACTATAACTAGTTATTTCAGTTTTTTAATGGCTGCTTTAACTATAACCTTAGTTCTATTTATTGGTTTAAGAAAGATACGACTAATTTGAAATGAATAATTCATAAAAATCTTTCTCAGGGATTTCATGTATTCTATGGCTCTTTCTGCAAAAATTGCCAATTATTTTCTTGGTCATTGAGATTCATGGATAATTCAGATTAATATTTAAAGATAGATCTTAACCTTTTTTTATCTGCTCAAACCAAAATGATTGAAGTTTTTCTATTTGGAATTGTCTTAGGCCTAATTCCTATCACTTTAGCAGGATTATTCGTAACTGCATATTTACAATACAGACGTGGTGATCAGTTGGACCTTTGATTTAATCAATTTTCTTTTTTGTTTTATTGACTTTTTTCGAGGCCGAGGTTCAATTTCAGTTTGAATTTGACTCCGTTTTGTTTTTGTATAGACGGAATCACGCTCTGTAGGATTTGAACCTACGACATCGGGTTTTGGAGACCCGCGTTCTACCAAACTGAACTAAGAGCGCTTTTTCTATTTCTATCCTAACGCATTTCTTATACATATAGTATCCGCAAATCCACGATCTTAATGAATTCCTCTTCACTTCCCATAGCAAAAGTAATAGGTAGGGATGACAGGATTTGAACCTGCGACATTTTGTACCCAAAACAAACGCGCTACCAAGCTGCGCTACACCCCTTTTCGAACTTGCTGTACAGTGTCATTTTACAAAATCCTTGTCTTATTTTCCATATATAAGATCATTTTCTTCTCTATATAGATCAAAGTTTCTTGTCATTTATTACTATAATACTTACTATAATAAATAATATACATCTGAAACGCAATCTAACCTATAAATGAAGAATTAATATTTGAGCAGTAATGCTGGGCTTCTTTCTTTTGTTAGGTGGGACAGGAAATTATTATCTATGGATTCATTGTACATATCAATTTTAGATAGGAATTGAGGGTAAAAAAAAGGAAAAATCAATTCAAAAAATTTTGAATTAAAGCATCTGACCATACATGTATTCTAAGAAAATAATGAAAGAGAATTTGCAATGCAAGATATAAAGACATATCTCTCTGTGGCACCTGTGATAAGTACTCTATGGTTTGGTTCTTTAGCAGGTCTATTAATAGAAATAAATCGTTTATTCCCAGATGCTTTATCATTTCCTTTTTTTTGATTTTAGTTATTAATATGTGAAGAAATGAAGGAGAATAGAATTCCATGTGACGATTCTTTTTTCAAATCTTTACGATAGATAAAAGGTATAAGTTTAGCTCATCCAAAACCCAGTGAATAGAAATCCAGTAAGCCCACCTAAGATCAAATCTTGGAAAAAATGGGATTCATTAGTCTAGCGTAAGCTAGACGAAATAATAATTGAAAAGAAGAGACTGAAATAAGTAAGTTATAAAGATTTCCAATCAAACTAGATAATTTAGAAAGAAATTCTATTACTTCATTTTTATTCTATTTTTTATTAATTAAAATAATACATAATTAAAATAATACATATTTAATTAACTAGATAATTTCATGTCAAAAAAATCTTTAGAAATGTAATAACTAGTTAAGAATTCTTACTGATTTTTTCTTTTTTTTTTCGATTCAAAAACCGAAAATAGGAGAGTTTAAGTTAAACCAATCAAAAGATATAAAAGGAGGTTCATGGCTAAAGCGAAAGATCTAAGAGTCAGAATTTTTTTGGAATGTACGAATTGTGTTCAAAGAAGTATTAATAAGAAATCAATGGGTATTTCTAGATATATTACTCAAAAGAATCGTTCTAATACACTCAATTTATTAGAATTGAGAAAATTTTGTCGCTATTGTAACAAACATACGACTCATAGGGAAATAAAAATAAAGAAATAGATCAAAGAAAACAAACATCATGTTTTCTATTTTGGAAAGCAATAAATAAAGTAAGAACTTACCATATTATTATATGTAGAATATAGATATACATATATATAAATGGAAAGAATATCTATTAAACCTAATCTCATTTTAACGTGGAGATTATATCATTTGTATATATTCAATATATATATTTATATATATAAATGAAATTAAGAAAATGATATCTGAATCAAAACCTATTTTAGTTGGATCTTAAATGAATCAAAAAATCGAAATAAGAAAAACCTATGCTACAAAGACCTCTTCATAAAGCCAAGCGATCTCTTGTTCGTAAAGCTAAGCAACCTCTTGTTGATAAATTCAAGAACCCTTTTCAAAAATTCAGACTCAGACAAGATATTCCTGAATCCAAAACACGGAAAATTTATCAATCTATTCCTTTTTGGAAACTCCTTTTTATTAATCGTGAATTTGAATCTGGTTCTGGTTATAATAATTCGAAAGAACCTCTTAGCCGACGTGCTATGCGTTTTCACATCGGATCAAGAAAGGAAATCCATTATAGGAATATAGATTCAATTGGTCGATTTATTGGTTTAGGAGGAAGAATCATACCTAGACGAGTTACTAAATTAACCTTGAGACACCAACGATTAATGACTAAAGCTATAAAAAACGCTCGTTTTATAGCTTTATTACCTTTTATTGAAAATGAACTACATTTTGAGAAAAAATGGCGCGATATCTTAGCCCGTCGTAGAAAAAAAAAAGACAAAAAGAAAAACAGAAATAAAGGAAGATCCATTCCTAAACCGGAGCTAATCACTCTATGGACATGGAGAACTCAAACTTCCGAAACGGCTCCTAAAACGGAGCCGAGAGTTCCGAAAGGAGGGGCCAACCCCTGGACTAGGCCTTTTGAGGGATTAAAAACAAATCCTCAAGGGCAACCCGAACCCGGGGTTGGAAGAGAGTCGCGATGGACTCGGAAAACGGCTCCTAAAACGGAGCCGAGAGTTCCTTCTTTCGGAACAGAAACGGCTCCTAAAACGGAGCCAAGAGTTCCGGGTAAAAAACCGCCCACTAGTCCCGAACCCGG
>Ga0153928_1001164_pt1 | contig 12079 bp, 12 predicted proteins | sample TSNJ012MetaG_FD_106656 | JGI IMG/M metagenome (GOLD analysis project Ga0153928, IMG submission 106656) | Attine ant fungus gardens microbial communities from New Jersey, USA - TSNJ012 MetaG | ecosystem: Host-associated > Fungi > Mycelium > Unclassified | place: USA: New Jersey, Wharton State... | reverse complement strand
TTTTTTCCAACTAACCCGATGATAGTATTTTTTTTAAAATTGAGATCAGAAATGCAAAGCTTGAATTCTCCATATGAGTGCTCTATTTTCTTAATAATCATATTTACCACCTCTTATTTTATTGACAATTTCTTAAAATCGTATATAATAAAAATCACATCTTTATATCCTATCTTATATTGTTACAGGCAATATAAGATAGGATCTGATGTGGCTACCAATTTAAGGCAGCAATTTAGGTATTGGGTTAGTACCTATATGTTACTTTCGTTTTGATATGTACTTATAGTTATTAACCCCAAACTGATTTGATGAATTCCCAAACAGCTTCACCGAGAGATAACAGAAACCACTTGTTTTCCCATGCCCATTTTATGGCCTTCGAACCATATTTTGCTATAAAGCTAAGAATCTTTGCCCACATAAACGTATTCTCCTTTCTTGATTTTCATTAGGTTTGTAATAAGTAAATTTGTGCACTAATATACTCTTTATTACAATTTGGATTCTATCATAGCTCTACATTTTTTAAATAAATATGGTACAATCAGCATGTTTTTGTCCTTATACTTCTGGTTATATATCAACCTTCAGGACATCTGGCAATATAGGATTTATTATTTTTAATAGCAAAAATCCAATACCTGAAAGGCCATTCATAAAGCCTGGGTGAATTTCTTGTTGGATGAAACTCAATTTTCCCTCTGCAATGTTATTTGACACTTCATGTATATAATACGATATTATTTTCTTCAAATCATCATTATTATATATAGATAAATAACTAAGTAATGTACTGATATTCCCGAAATTACCATGGCATAAACACATTCCATTTCTCAGTGGCATTGTTATTATTTTATCTACTGCCCGCTTTATATCTTGTTCAGCAATTTCATGGATATCGCTAATATCTAACTTAAGTAACTCTAATCTTGATAGAAGGATCCCTGCAGCACCGTGGCACCAAGACACCGAATCCGTATCTTTTTCTTCTTTTCTTATATCTATCCAATTATTTATAGTGGAATCAAATAAGTTGTTTTCATACTTCAACGCTTCTCTAATCGCATTTATATATTTTTCATCATCAGATAGTTGTAGTAATTTTGCCAGAGCATATAAAATTCCTGCATTTCCATGTGAAAATCCAGATAGTGATAATTTTACCTCCTTTACTTCCCATGCTATTCCACCTATCTCTTGCTTTTTAGCTTTAGATAGTACTACATTGGCAGTATGAATAGCCCACGTCAGATATTTCATATTATTGGTCAGTTTGTACATATTTATAAAAATAATAACTGCGCCGGCATTCCCCGAAATTAAATCCTGATAAATACAAGTCTCAACATTTTTTAATAATATTTTGCAATGTCTTTCAGCATAGTCCAAATATATTTCTTCTTTCGATAGTTTGTAGATTAACTGATAAGCATATACAACAGAACCTTCTCCATTAATAGCCCCTGTCATATTCATGCCTGGTTCTTTTATTGTTTCATCAGTCATTAATGAATCCGTATATGAAAACAATTTTTTATCTAAATGCTGAATCATTTCCTTAATTTCTCCATACTCAGGCAATAAGTTTAGTGTATGCAAAAATACAGCTATCCCTGCAATTCCACTATATAAATATATATCTGTAAAATCCATATGCCACTCTAACTCATTTGTCATGTGTAATTTAGGCACAATCCAGCTAACATCTTTATTCCTATAGTAGATTGCCTTTTCAAATACTTCATTCTTAATTCTTTTTACAGCACTTTGCAAAACATCCACTTCATAGTTATTTTGCTGCTGTTGCATTATATTAGGAAGACAATAATTATTTTGAATTTTCTTTATATTTCCTTTTGCTAAAGCCATTGCCATTTCAATAAAGTGAAGCTGCACTTCTAAATCTTTTGATGACATATTATTAAATCGCTCTTCAATAATCTCCATCATAGGTTCCGCAAAATAGTCATTTATTTTTTTATTATCAAATGTATACATAGCTGTTTCTGTCGGAAAAAAGTAAAAATAAGGAATATCGCCTTTAATCATACTTCTAATTTCCGATAAAAGAATAGGTTTATCAGTAATCCTGTTTCCATTTAAAAACACTCTATTAATATGATCATCTCGTTTTGTTTCATCTATTAACAATTCAGGCCAATATAAAGTATTTATAAGCATTTGATACTGCTGGGTATTTCTTAAAACAATTCTGCATTTTATTTCTTTTATCTGATTCAGAAATGAATAGAATATTTCTTTGCTTTTCATCACAAAATTATATGCCCAATGGAATCCTTCAATTATTTGTACTGAATATTTCTCGACACAAATTTTCTTACCTTCAAATAAAATTTCATTATTTGCTTTTTTAATTACCGGATTGGAATATTCTATTTTAATACTGGAAGTCTTTCTAAATCTTATAGTCGGTATTGAATATGGCATGATTTTACCAACCTGAGCATCCATTGCACTTAGATTTATTCCCTTTCCTTTATTACTTTCTAAATAAAAAGGTAATATTCCTATACTAAGTACTGAATTCTGTATAATATTTTTTGCCTTTTCATTTGCTGTTAGAATCGGATTATTCTTATCTCTACATTCAAATACTTCCAAATCAATTAAAACAGGAAATTCTCCCTGTGATATTATATTTTCATAATGAATATCTCTATTTCCCATCAAATAGCATACAAATAGATTTATACCTAACCTTTTATAGTAATTTCTGATTTCTAATTCATTTAAGCATGGTGTTTGCTCAATAAATTCAATCCATCCACATTCTTCTCCGTCAACTATTTTCACATATTTGGTTTCCAATCCCATATTGCCATATAAGAAGTTAATAAATTTATAATAATTTTTTTCATAAGTAAGTTTACGTGGTTTATAAATTAATTTTTTATTATTATCAAATTCTAAGCAGATAACTCTTTTTCCATTTATATGCGCATCACCATAAATATGCATTGATATAATTTTATTAAATTCTATTCCCATAAATATTTCTTTTATTACTCCGCTCTTGTCTCGTTCTAATGACTCTAGCATTTCGGCTATATTACTTGCGTACATAGTGATGTTTTCTATAAGCATATTTTCCAATAGAGGAAATGCTTCAAAAAACTCATTTAAGTTTTTTCTGCTTGTAAAATAATTACTATTGAAATATTCATATTCGTCTATGTCATTGTCACCTTTTAAATTGCCATTGATTTTATTATAATGAATTTCTGTAATAAGACACTTTATTGAAATCCCTTCCAATATGTCCGTTAATTCTTCATAAAAATCATCTACAAAACTTTTTTCCCACTCACTGGCTTTGGGAAAAAGGTCTGTCATAATATCAAATGCCATTCTCAGCAAAATCTGATAGAAACCACTAAAGTTTTTGTTTGATTCAAAATCAAGTTCTGGTATCTTTTTAAATTTCATAACCTCTTGATTTATATTTGATACTGTGTTTTCGTACTCTATACTACCGTCTAAAATTTTTTCGTTTATCCAATCATCTATTTTTTTATACATTCTTTTTCTCCTTGTACTTTAGCTATAAAATGGCTCAAGGATTTGCAATCCTGGAGCCATTTTACATACTCTGCATTTTAGCAGCAAATAATAGTTAACAATGCTGAAAAATTTGGTGTTACATAAATTTTGGGATCGGCAGTATTTGAATTCATTTCCCTGCATTCAGCGATTTCTTTTTCCAAACTCCCAGCTTCATACATAACTTCGTGTCTTTGAATATCCATGATTTTAACTTACTCCTTCCTTCAGATTATTTATCAACAAAACAACGTTAAACTTACGTCAAATTGTTTCTCATTATATAAATACTCCATACACCCCCCATACTGGTCTACAATATTCTGTACACTTCCCAAACCAATACCATGTCGCATCTTATCTTTTTTAGTTGTGTAGAACTTTCCATTTTTTTCATTTGGTATGCAAGCAATGCTATTTGATGTTTTAACCATTAGCATATTGTTTATGTATCTTATAGACACTTGCATCCACCGTTCTTTCTCACTAACAAAAGCACATGCCTCTATTGCATTGTCAATTAAATTGCTTAGCAAAGCACACAATTCACTATCATGAATCTGTAGTTGGTTATTCTTAAAAGAATCAACATAATATTGAACTTCTATGTTAGATTTCTCGGCTTCCATTAATTTGTAATTCAAAATAAAATCAATAACTTTAATTCCAGACCACTGGCTATTGTCAAGATGAAATATTGGACCCTTAATTTTTTCAATATATTCTAATGCTTTATCATTCTCATCTTCAATAATATACTGGGAAATTATCATAATATGATTTTTCATATCATGAAAAATCCTTTCACTATTTATATATCCTTCATATATATTTTTATAGTTAAATGCTAATAATTCAGTTTCTAATTTCGACTTTGTAATTTCCTCTTTTTGGTTTCTATATAACAAATACAGCACAAAGAAAGCAATTAAAAATATTGCCACTATGAAAAACAAATACCAATTAAGAGCAATTCTGGTTGTCCATTTATATCCATATATTCTTTGAAAAACAATAATGCCTACTGCCTCTAAAATGATTATTATACTTAATGCTAATTTGTTGCTATAATCAAGAATTTTATTCAATAATTTTTTTGCATTAGCAATTTCACATATCAATAAAATTACTATTCTTGAACTCAAAAGAGTTATCACCCTATAAAAATCTATAGAGATTGATATTTCCTTTCCAAAATCCGGACGATTTAATATTATTCCAATACTATATACACAAAACAAATCCAACAAAGTCAAACTCAAATAATATAACGTTATAATCAAAAAAATGTGTCTAAATTTTTCTCTATATAGAATCCCGGATAACAAAGAGATTAGAATAACAAGTAATACAATAAGAGAATAAGAATAAAAACTTATATGCCTATTAACATCTATAAGTATTGATGTCAGAAAAATAACTATTACAGTTATAACTTTTTTATGATTTTCTTTAATCTTTACTTGCATAATTAAACTGAGAACTCTAAAACAAATAAACAACTCAAAAGCCCCTAATAAAAGTTGTAGAAATTCCCAAATCCAACTCATATTGCTTTATCCTTCCAATAATTATGTACCTTTTCCTTCACCTCATTCACACGAGACCGGCTTATAATTAAAGTTTTACCATTTCTCAAAAACAGTTCATTACAATTAATTTTCATGACATGTATAATATTAACAATATATCCTCTATCAATAAATACAAATTGTTTCTGGTCTAACTCCTTATATATATTTTGTATAGAACATCTGGTAAATGTTGGATCATCGCATTTTACAATTACTGAGTTTTTACTCTCTTTATAGATATACAGAATCTTCTTATAATATATCTTTTCATATCGTGATTTTGTATTAACTACATAATAGTCAGTATCTTCTATTTCTATACTCTTTTCAATTTCATTTAATGCAGGAGCTAATTTGTTTTCTATTTGACTTTTCAAAATATACTTATATGCATGTACATCAAAAGCACTTATTGCATATTCCACATGCGATGTTACGAATATAATATACGTTTTTGGATACTTTTTTTTGATTTCTTCTGCTAACTTCATTCCATCCATACCAGGCATTTCAATATCTAATATATAAATATCAAAATATATTTCCCCCATTTGAAATAACAGCATTTTAGCTGAATTAAATATTTTGATATCACATTTGTTCCCTTGTTCACAATAATACTGCTGCACAACATAAGATATTTTATTCTGAAATGCTTCTTGATCATCAACAATAGCTATACTGCTCATACTTTTCCTTAACCTCTCATCCTGCCTTACTGTTTTTCAAAAACATTAAATCCCATTTCCAAATATGTTTGTATTAGTATTATTGCATGGTTTAATATTGCAAACTCAATGAAATTCCCAATAACTATATCATTAGCTAAGCTATTCCACTAATTATATTACATGTTTCATTTCTTGATATACTTTGTCCGCAAATGGTATGTTTTTGTCCTCTAGTATAACATACATCGTTTGGAATAATTATATTTTTCTATGAATCTTCATAAAAAACACATAAAATCATGATAAAATAACAAAAAAGGAGATGGCTTAGAAGCTATTGCAATCTTTACAAATGGAAATTATGATTTAATCTTACTTGATATCATGCTCCCAAAACTTGATGGTTATGGAGTTTGTGAATATATCCGTAATACCTCTGGTATACCTATCATCATGCTGATTTATCCAGAGATTGAACCAGAAATATTTTTACCTAGATTTCATTCGTCGGACAAGAGCTACAAATCTATACCAAGATGGAACAGAATTGGAATATGATTAGAAATCTCAATTTGTAATCGTTAATTTTTAGGATCACTGCTGGAGATTATGCAGTAACGAGCATCTCGTTTCTGCATTTTTCTGACAATTCATCTATGATAGGCAGTGGCACTACTTGCTGGGTTTCCTGAATAACGCGATGTTGGGCTTTCGGTACATCACAGGCATTGCGACGCAGCCTTGTAATCTTTGTATAAAAAGAGCTGATTGGAATTCCGTGTTGCTCACACCATTCCTTATCGCCAAGTCAACTTGCGTGACATTCCTGGATAAGGGCAATCCAAGTTGTCTCTATTATTTCACAAATGGAAGAGCTTTTGGAACTGTCAGTTATTCATCGCTTACGTACCAGGCATTGTAAGTCCCACCCCTTATTGATATAAAAGAAGAACCGTGAGAACTTGATTCTCCGGTTCCATTTTAATAGACAAAAGTAATGTTTGTATAAATCACAGAGCATTTTTGTTCCCATTCACACCTGCAAATAATTAATTTGTCCTTTTTTTAGTCTAAAAACTCCATCAGCATGTCTTGCCAGCTCTCTCGAATGCGTAACCACTATAACACACTTACCCTTTGTGTGAGCAGCATTTACCAATAAATCTATTATGCTTGCAGATGTATCCTCATCCAGATTTCCTGTTGGTTCATCTGCAAGAATAATCTCATTATCTGATGCCAATGCTCTGGCTATAGCTATTCGCTGCTGTTGTCCCCCCGATAGTTTCAGTACATTTCTTTTCATCTCATCATCCGAAATATTAAGTTCTTTCAATATTTCTTGTGCGTTTAGTTTTGCTGTAAGCCGTACATTCTCTATGGCATTCATATAGTCGATAAGATTATAGTTTTGAAAAATAAAAGAAACGTTTTCTTTTCTGTGTTTCTCAAGTCCAAGTATTGCTATATCTTTATCTTTTACAATAACTTTCCCTTTTGTTGGTTTATCAAGCCCACCAAGAAGTGATAATAGAGTAGTTTTTCCACAACCAGATGGTCCTAGAATGGCATAAATTGTTCCTTTTTTAAAGTTAATACTAATATCATTTAATATTTTTCTATTGTCATCATAAGAGTATATCACATTCTTCACTTCTATAATATTCATAAATTCTCCTAACCCATATCTGCTAATATTTTTTTTGGATCATAACGTAAAATCTTTAATGTTGCGATAACAACTGAAATCCCAATTAAAGCAATTAGACCTATAAAAAGTCCTAAATATATAAAATTATTAATCTCCGGCTTTGCTAACCCCTCTACCCCACTAAAAATCACTGAATATAGATTAGAAGATATCTTATTGCTGAGTAACATAGCAACTATAAAAGCCGGAAAATACACTATTAAAACCTCACATAAAAATTGCATACTTATCTCCTTTTTCGTATTTCCCATTGATAAAAAAATACCTATTTCATGTTTCCTGTTATTAACCCTGAAAATCAATAAAAGGCATAATATCAAACCAGAGGCAACTACACATATTCCTAAAAGTAAAAAAATGATTTTTTCATATCTGTTTAACTGTTGTATAAACCCACCATAGGTATCTGTATCATCTTTTACTATATATTTTTTCATTTCTATTCTATCTAAAACTTCTGATTTAACATTGGAAAACTCTGAGGGATTACGTAAAAAGAATGTCACTTTTTCATATAAAATATTTCCACTACCAATTAATTCTGACATAGTATTTTCATTAATAAATAGCATATTTTCAACAATTGTATTTTCTTGAAGTAATTCATTTACATCTTGTATCCCCTCAAAAATTCCTACAACATTTACTACAACTATATTGTCGTCAAGATATATCTCTACACTATCTCCTATATTTAACTGATTTTCTTCTGCCAACTGATTGCTAATCATAATTTCCATATTATTTTTTTCATCTATGTGAATGCCATCCATCAGTCTAATGTATCCATTCTGAAATAAACTATTCAATTGACTATTTGTATTAATTACGGCGAGACCACTATTATCGTAATTGCTGCTGGTCGCAATAAAGTCTATATCTGCTCTAATTACATATTTTGCTTGATAATTACTTTCAAGAATTTCCGGCATTTGTTTAATAAAATTAACGTCTTGTTCTTGAACGGGGTACGTCTCATAGTCCATTGATTCCTTGCTTATAGTTGACTCATTAATGTTACCAGTTATCGAGAAAGACGCACCCATTAATTCTTTTAAATGAACGGATGTATCTACTGAGTACCCAGCTATAATAGCTCCAGTAAGTAAAAAAGTAGCAGACGCAACTAAAAAGCAAAACAACAAAAAATTTATTTTCCTCTTATTTCTTATAAATATCCAGGCTCTGTGAGCATAGTGCATATTACCCCCCCCCCTAAAAATTATTCTCTAACCAATCAATCGTTTCATGTAAACGCACTTCTTTAAAAATCATATGAAAAAGTCTATTTTGTAGAAAGTGCTGCACATTTCTACATTGTGGATGCTGAATTTCCTCAATCATACTTTCTTCTAAATATCTTTTTTCTTTGAGTGTGTGGAGAATCGGGCTATCAAATTCGTTATTTTCAATACATTCAAATTCAGTTTCTGATATCCTAATCAGATCATTTTTGTTTCTATCATAAACATACTTGCCATATGGGGTTACAAAAGTTTTACAGACAACCATTAGTTACTTCCCTCCATTTCGTAAATTATATCCGATATTTCATCATAAGTACCATCAGCTATTACATTTCCATTATCCATCGCAATAATATGATCAAAATCTTTTAACATTGAAAAATTATGCGTTATAACCAACAGCATTTTGTCATCGAATTCTTTTAGTATCTTTAAAAATTCTCTTTCAGTTTCCACATCACAATTTGAAGTAGCCTCATCCAACAGTACGACAGATGCATCTTTGTTTAATGTCCGATACAAAGCGATACGTTGTTTTTATATGCAACAAGACTAAGTAAAACGGAAATAACCACCAAACGTATCAAGAAACGATAATCCTTATTTATATAACCCTCATCTATGATCTCTGATTTGTTTTTCATAACTGTCTCTTTTCTTATGTATTTACAATCAAGATCTCACGTGGTTTAAACTTGAAAATCCTTAAACACGAAATCATAATCGAAATAATAATTACTAAAAACGCCGTCAGACACACATGTTTTTAATGTGTTTTTTATATGAACTTTGTAGAAATTATATCAATTTATGTTATAATTTATTTTGTAAAAACTAAAATAAGAGAGGAGAGGAGAGGAGAAAATTGAAGATTCTAGTTGTTGAAGATGATAAGTATACAAATGAGGTGCTTTCTAATTTTTTAAAGCACGGTGGATATGAAGTTTTATCGGCATTTACTGGTAAGCAGGCTCTTGAATTTCTTGATATGTCGACTATACATCTTGCAGTATTAGATATTATGCTTCCGGATACAAATGGAATAGAATTATTGAAGCACTTGCGAGAATTCAGTGAAATACCAATTATTATGCTGACAGCTGTAACAGATGAATATTCCCAAATGACAAGTTTCTCATATAAGGCAGATGAATACGTTACAAAGCCTTTCTCACCGGCCGTAATGACTAAAAGAATAGATGCATTAATACATAGGGTCTATAATACATCAAACAAACCAGTAAATATTATGGGATATTTGTTCGATTTTGAAAAATATACTGTTACAAAAGACAATAATGAAATATCCTTAACAAAGAAGGAAATGGATATTGTAAAGACGTTGTACGATGTCCGGTATACTGTTCTTTCCCGACAAAGTCTACTTAATAAAATATGGGGGTATGATAACGACTTTATTGATCGCACAGTTGACACACATATTAAAAATATTAGGCGAAAGTCGTGTAAAGATTTAATTGTTACAGTAAAAGGGGTAGGATATAGACTGAACCAGCCAGATGACAGGTGATGATATGAAAAAAATAACCGTTTTCGGTAGAGTATTTATTTTATCAATGTTGACACATGCAATAATACTATTTCTTGCTTATTTTATTCTTTATCAATTTATGCCGACATATTATACAGCGCATATAAAAAATCAAATGAATACGAAGGTAGAATCTCTTTTTTCTACTATCAATAATGCCGGCAATGATGAGTATTATCTAAATGAATTTGCTAAAATTAATAATGTTGATTTAATTATTCAGGATGATCAAAGCGGATATATTTTTTTTCAAATAGACCGCAGCAATTTATATATATCATATGGTGCACCTGAGAATGGTTCCAGTATTTCAGATAACCAGATAACAGTAGATAGGAATGATAATAGTCTAGGACATATTCAGCTAAAATATAAGTATCTTGAGCACAAAAGTCTGACTATGACGGTGACTATTTCACTGGATTCCATCACCGATGCTAAACAAGTTATTAAACAAGTTTATCCGATTGCGATAATACTTTGCGTATTATCTTCCTTTATATTTGCCTTTTTATTAGGAAAAATTGCAACTGCTCCTATCAAATCCATGAGAAGAGCGGCTACTAAAATGACAGATCTGGATGATGTCCAAATTGAAATTCATACCAATGACGAATATGGTAAACTTGGAGAAGATATAAATTTCCTATATATCACATTAAAAGACATGATTGACAGACTAGAACAAAAAATTCAGATTATAGCTTCCGTAGAAAACTCCAGAATTGAATTTCTACAAGCCACATCACATTCAATCAAAACCCCTTTAACTGCTGCCACTGCCTTAATAGAAGGTATATTATATAAAATACCACCCTATTGTGATTCACCCGATAAATATCTTTATAAAATCAAAGAAATACTTAGCGATGCAAGTCAGCTGGCAAAGGAATCACTTGATCTGTCCCGGAAAGATGAACTGGAACAACCCCAAGAATGTAATATCACTGCTATTTTACAAAACACAATAGCCGAATATGAAGTGTTTATAACTTCAAAAAAAATAGGATATACTTTTGAAGTTCCCAATAACTTATATTTGGTAGTACATCGAGAAATGATTACAAAAATTCTGTCAAATATAATCTCAAATGCTGTAAAATATACGCCCAAAAACGGAAACATAACAATTAGTTTTTACAATGGTGTTTTATCAATAGAAAATACCTGTATTCCTATATCCAAAGATACATTAGAACAGGTATTTAAACCATTTTATGGTACCAAAAACGATGAAACCATGTCATCAAATGGCCTGGGCTTATATATTGTTCATTGCCTTTTAACTCTGAGCAACCTAGAGTATTCGTTTCTTCCGACATCGGATGGCATGAGTTTTTCCATCTCCTTTACTAATCTGATCAGATAAGGAGAATAAATAGTGTTTAAAATCACTTTCTATTCTCCTTTTTTTATTAATTAATCACTTGCTACTTTACCTGTTCTTCAAAAAGTGCAATATTACTTTTATTATTTACGAACTGCATTTGAATATTTTTATTTCTGATTGCATCAACAAATTTATAGTATACTATCAGTCAATGCCTGTATCCTTCCCACATGCCCCTTCAGCTCCTGCAAATAATCAGTTACCGTAACCGTTATTTGAAACTTACTCAAATCTGCTCATATCCAAACAAATCTGACGTTCAATTCCTGCTTCGCAGAGTAGCCAACGCAAGAACTCTCCACAGGTTGACACCGTGTAACTCACGGCGTTGTATATCTTTTATGCGTTTGCTAACGCATAATTTTTC
>Ga0153928_1001161_pt1 | contig 12098 bp, 9 predicted proteins | sample TSNJ012MetaG_FD_106656 | JGI IMG/M metagenome (GOLD analysis project Ga0153928, IMG submission 106656) | Attine ant fungus gardens microbial communities from New Jersey, USA - TSNJ012 MetaG | ecosystem: Host-associated > Fungi > Mycelium > Unclassified | place: USA: New Jersey, Wharton State... | reverse complement strand
CTATAAAGGGTACTAATGTAGTTCACTGCGATAATCTTTTGGTTTGCACCCGGTAACTTTTTTGAATATTCGGGAAAAGTAAACCGGGTCGCTAATGCCGACATGTTCGCCCACTTCATAGGTCTTAAGGGTGGTAGTGCGAAGCAATGTTTTGGCTTGATTAATGCGGATATTCTGGATATAAGCACTGAGGTTTTCAGCGGTTTTCTTTTTGAATAAACGACTTAGGTAACTGGGACTCAGATGTACCTGGTCGGCAATACTTTCCAGGGACAAATCCTCAGCGTAGTGTCCTGCGATGTAGGATTTTACAGAATGCACCAGATGATCGGCTTGGTCATCGGATGCTGTGGCCTGATTCAATATCTGCTCAATAAAGCAGCACATGTCCTGCTCCATGGAATCTACGCTGTCATCTTCAATTAACTTTTTTAAGACGGGCATGCCGGTATCTTCTGCCGGGTACCCTTCCGTATGAGGAAGGAAGAGCAGGCTGGCGCAAAATTGATGAACATACAAACAGATATTGCGAACAGTATCTACCGGCAGCTTATTCTCCCGGATGAAAGTGAACAATCGGTTCAGAATATCTCGGGTACTGCTTTTCGTCCGATTCTCAATTGCTGATTTTAACAGTTGCAAGTCAGAAGAAATGCGCTGCATCACCAGTGGGGAAACTTGGGGTAGTTGTTCAATGCTCATCACCGGTAAATCCGGAGAATATTTGGCAAACTGAGAAGCCTGGTCAGCCTGTGCCGCGGCCCTTTGCATTTGCAGTGGAGCATTGTAGTGCCGGCTGATTCCGATGAAAAGCAAGAATTGCGGCAGACTGTTCAAGATGTTGATTGCCTCCATACATTGACTAACTACTGGATAGGATGGAGAAGCATTTACAATAGCATAACAAATTTGATTACCACGAGGCACGAAATAGACATTACATCCGCTTAAGCATTCAACCAGGAGTGCCTGTGCCTGCTGCAGCTGCCCGGAAAGCTTTTCCTCCGTTGTTTCGGGAATGGGCAGGTTTTCTTCCAAAGGTGCAATATCCAACCGTAGGACAAAATAGCTCGTTAGATTCATATTCAGCTGTTTCATTTGGTTTAGTAAAAAAATCTGTGAAATATCTACCCCGCGAATCAAATCATGAAGCAGTATTTTCTGCTGCAATGAAAGGTTCTGCTCTTCTTTACTTTCTAATTCTTGCTTTAATTTTTGTCCGGCACGTTCTTCGGCAATTTTTGCCTTTGCCTTTTCGACAGCCTGGGTAAGGCTTTCCACTGAAGTAGGCTTCAGCACAAAATCCACCACTTGATAAGTAATGGCCCGCTGGGCATATTCAAAATCAGGAAATCCAGTCAGGATGATCACTTTAATCCAGGGATATTGAAGATGTAAAGTATGCGCCAGTTCCAGTCCGTCCATACCCGGCATGCGAATATCACTAATGATGATATCCGGCTGGACGGAAGGGATTTGCTCCAAAGCGTCGATACCGTCTTCGGCTTGTGCGGCAATGACACAGTCCAGGTCTTTCCAGTGGATGCAATGGATTAATCCTTTGCGGATGGCTGCTTCGTTGTCAACAATCATTATTTTCTGCATGTACGTCTCCTTCTTTTCTGGTGATGCCTAAATCTACCGGCAAAGTAAGTAAAATCTCTGTGCCTTCACCTATCTGGGAAGTGATACTCATACCATAGGGCTTACCATATAAGATCTGGATACGCCGGCTGATATTAGGTAAGGCAATGTGGTTGTGGGCGGTATGGATATCGTCTTTACCAGCGCTGTCCCAGTCGATGGCAGAAGTGTCAAAACCGATTCCGTCATCACGGATGCGCACACATATGGCATCCGTCTCTTCCCAGATTGAGATACGTACCCAGCCGCCTTCCCGTTTGTTCTCTAATCCATGCACGATACTATTTTCCACCAGCGGTTGGATGGTTAGTTTGGGGAGATAATACTTAAGAATCGAATCGTCTTCCAAATCTATCGAATAATTCAGCTTGTCATCAAAGCGTTCTTTTTGCAGTTCGAGATAATAACGGACATATCGTAATTCGTCTTCAAAGGTAATCGTCTGCTCGTATTTGTGGGCGATGTTAGAGCGCAGAAGCTGTGCCAGGTTGGAGACGATATGGCAGATATCACCTTGCTTTGCGGCAAGACACCTCAGATTGATCAATTCTAGGACATTAAAGATAAAATGCGGACGAATTTGCGATTCTAATAAATCAAACTCCGCCTCCCGTAAAAGTAGTCCTTTGGTATATACCTCATCGAATAATTCAGCAAGCCGGTCGGTCATATCGTTAAAAGCTAAGGCGACCTGGTTGGTTTCTTTATATGGTGTAGGATCCATGCGAACGGACATATCACCAGTTGCCAGGAGATCCAGCTTCTGCGTCATTTGTTTAAATGGTTTAAAGACAAAGTATAGCAAAATAACAGCAATTAACAGGGCAATGATCAGAATGGCAATGGTAAAGAGAACTGTTACCTTGACAGTAGAATTAATAGTATTAAAGATCTCCTGCCTGGGAATGAATAAGTCAATCTGTACATGGCTGGGCGACAGCTGACGGTTAGTGTGATAGTATTCCTGATTATCAATTTCAAGATATTCGGTGGGAGTATTAATGGGAATCTGAGTAAAAGCTGTATCGGTTGGCCGGCAGAGGACTTCACCGGAGGTACTGCTTCTTAATGATACAACGGCATCCTGATAAATGTTTTCAATGTTGGAAGTATTAATAAAACGGCCGAAATTTAATTCAATAATAATCTTCCCCAGCGGATTCATCGTATCCATTGATAAGTAGTCCACAATCAGATAGCAGTAATCCGGATAGGAAGGTGAAGTGTATAAATCCCGGGCGGAGTTATAATCACCGCATTCTTCTGAAATTTGCCGAATTCGGCTGGAAGTGCCTTTGAAAATACCGCTTCGCAGTACGGACAGGTACTGTTGACCATCCTTTACCAGATAGATACCGGTGACAACGTTGGAGTCAGGTAGATTTCCCAGTAAAAAGACCCGGCTTAAGCCCTCTTCAACTACCAGCCGATCCATCTGGCTGGGCATCTCCTCACGCTGCATGATCTGTTGGGTACGGTCATCACTGATAAGATAATAAGTACTGCTGCGCAGGGTATCCAAAAGGGCATTGGTCTCATCGGTAAATTGGTTAATATAGAATGAAGCATTTTCCCGGGCGGTTGTTTCCAGACGGGTAGAAACCACATTACTGAAGTATATAACGGCACATAAAACTGGAACCAGAATTAATACACAGCTTAATGAAATTGCAATCCATGCAATCGAACGTTTCTTTTTCATGGTCATCACATCCTGTTTTTTTTAACTGTATCACATTTATTTTGAGAAGTGAATAAACAAAGCAGCGGGAAAGAAGGAAGAGCAAAAAAAGATAAAATATTCATAGATATAGGACAAAATAAATCTATTTTAATAGAATTCCCGCTGCTGCAAGAAAAATGTATAAAATAGAGCATAATAATACCAAACAAAGGGTGCGAAGGGCAATTGTTGTCACACAATATATCGATTATAATGAAATCATACAGAATTACTAGTGTGCAGTACCATTGATATTTATGACTCATTAGGAGAGAAGTTATTAAGGAGGAAGAAGAGTGAAAAAGAGATGGATTGTTTTAGCGATGACTGGTGTGATGGGGTTGTCTTTATTAGCTGGCTGTGGGCAGGCAAAAGAAAATAATACGGCATCGAAAGAGAAGACGGGAACGGATGGGGTTATTACCATTAATTATCCTACTTTTCAGTGCGGTGTGAATACCGCAGCACCGGTTGTTGCGCAGCTGATAGAAGAGTTTAACAATGAGTATGAAGGAAAATATCAGATTAAGCTGGAAGAAGTGCCTGGTGATGCAAACTATGTGGACAAGATAAAAGTACAGCTGGGAACCGGGGATCTGCCCCCGGTTGTTTATGGCGGCGGTTATAATCTGCTGGATCTGGCATTGGCAAAGGATTTGGTAGTTGATCTAACCGATACGGTGAATGAAGATGCTGAGTGGAAAGAGCTATATTCGGAAGCATCACTTACCACTAACAGCCGGGATGGCAAAATTTATGCTTCATCAGTGGAAGGGTCGGTAGTAGGATATTTTTATAATAAAGAATTATTTGCGCAGGCAGGAATTGAAGCTCCGGCTAAAACCTGGGATGAATTTTTTGAACAGTGCGATAAATTAAAAGCGGCAGGTATTACACCGCTGGCAATGGATACGGCAGAATCGGCATGGGTCACTCAGCTTTGGATGGGTGCGATGGTTGCCACTTCCGGTGACGCAGGGCTTGAATTTATGCAGACCATGAATCCTTCTGATTACAGTATGCCGGAAATGATTGCAGCGGCAGAAAAAGTCCAAAAAATGCTGCAGGAGTATACCACTCTTGATGCAATCGGCGGCAAGTATGAAAATGCAGCGAATAATTTTCTCTCCGAGCAGGCAGCGATGATTGCTAACGGACCGTGGATGATTGGTGATTTTTCTGATGAATCAAAGACAACAGCTGATTTTGCTGATAAAGTAGGTTCGGCAATCTATCCGGACGGCTTTGTCTATGATGCTCCGATTCAGGGATATTTTGTAACAAAGCAGGATGATCCTAAGCTTGAAGAAGCAGCGATTGAAATGGTGAAATTCTTTACCGCTGCTCATGCACAGCAGTTAGGCTTGGAAATGCAGGGCATGGTTCCGGCATCTGAGGCAGTAGAGATTACGGATGAAGCAAAAGAGAAATATCCGCTGCTGGTAGACTTCATGGATCAGGCCTCAGAAGCAACTGTACGCAGCGATAATATGCAGGCGACAATGTATTCGAATCTGTTGGATGTAATCAGCCAGGAGCTGCCAAGGCTGTATTCTGGTGAACTGGATGCGCAAGGATTCGGTGATGCGTTATCAACGGCGGCAGCGAAAAACCAATAAGGTGGGGCGGAGTGAAGGTATTGAAGGCAAATAAAATGTGGATTCCGGTGTTCTTGTTACCGGCGGTTATGCTGTTTTTGGTGATTTATGCGGTTCCGTTGGGGATGGTTTTTGGGACGTCACTGTTTGATTATCGGTTGAATGCACAGGAGATGACGTTTATTGGATTTCAGAATTATGCCCGGTTGTTGAAAGACCCGGATTTTTTTAAGGCGCTTAGTAATACGGTGATATGGATATTGATTCAGTGTATTGTACATGTTGCCCTTGGGACGGTGATAGCCTTGATTCTCTATAAGAAGCCGAAGGGTTGGAAGTTTGTGCGGACTGCTTATATGGTACCGAATATTATCTCGAATGCAGCAATTGCGATGATTTTTTTGAATATATTTAATCCGCAGTTCGGGGTGATTAATTCGTTTTTAAAAGCAATTGGATTGGAGAGCCTGACCCATAACTGGCTGATGGATGGGAGAACGGCGTTTGCTTCGGTGACCATGATATGGGTATTGTTTGCCGGGTATACGACAACTCTGGTATTGGCGCAGGCGCTTTCGATTGATGAGTCGGTGTTGGAGGCGGCAAAAGTGGATGGTGCTACGCCATTTCAGATGGATATTTATGTGGTACTGCCGTTGTTGAAGAAGATTATTGGAACGACTATGGTTATGGCAGCTACTTATATGCTGCAGATGTTTGATTTGATTTATATTACTACAAATGGCGGTCCGGGTAAGACGACGACTAATCTGCCGTTGCTTTTGTATGGGGTATATAAAGGTGAGAATAATTATGGCTATGCTAATACCATTGGTGTGGTCATTGTTATTATTGGTGTGGTGGTAATGACTATTATTAATAAAGTGCTGAGAGTCAACGAAGAAGATTATTAAAGGAGACGAGGACAGATGAAAGCAAAAGAACGAATTTTATGTGTCTTGAAATATATTTTCCTGGCTTTCTGTGTGTGTATCGCCATATTTCCGATTGTGTGGGTGATTCTTTCTTCGTTTAAGACCAATGCAGAGATTTTAGCGAATGGGGTGTCGCTGCCGGCGAATTTTAGTTTGACGGGGTATAAAGATGCGTTAACTATTTCGCCGATTCTCAATTATTTTGGCAATAGTGTGATTATTACGGCATGTTCTACGTTTTGTAATGTACTGTTTCTGGCGATGGCGGGCTATGTTTTTGCGCGGTGCTCATTTCGAGGGAAGAATATCTTATATTTTATTCTTTCTCTGGCGATGGTGATTCCGATGACAGCTCTGCTTCATCCTGTATACAGCGTAATTCAGAAACTGGGGCTTTATGATACTAAAACCGGGCTGATCCTGGTTTATACGGCGCTTAATATGCCAATGTCTTTATTGATTTTAAGGGGAAGTTTCCTTTCCATTCCTAAATCACTGGAAGAAGCAGCGTATATGGACGGGGCAGGGTTTGTCCGGACTTTTTTTCAGATTATGATTCCATGTGCAAAGGGCGGGTTAACTTCAGCAGCGGTACTGGCGTTTTTAAATTCATGGAATGAATTTACATTTGCGCTGGTATTGACCAGTGGGCAGAGTGCCCGGACCTTACCGCTTTCGCTTAGTTACTTTACGGCGCAGTTCAGCTTTAACTATACGGCGCTGTTTGCTGCTGTTACGATAGCGGTGGTACCATCGATTGTTGTATTTGCGGTATTTCAGGAGCAGGTTGTGTCCAGTCTGACATCCGGTTCAGTTAAAGAATAAAGAGGAGAATTAAAGATTATGATAAAACTTGGAGTAATTGGACTGGGGGAGGTTTCCCAGCTGATGCATCTTCCGATATTACAGGATTTGTGTGAGAGGTATAGGGTAACTGCTGTTTCAGATGTATCTCCGTCATTGGTAGAATTCATTCAGAAGAAATATCATATTGAGCAGGGATATTTAAATGGAGTGGAATTGATTGAACAAGGAGATATTGATGCGGTATTGATTCTTTCGCCCGATCAATACCATGGCGAGTATGCAGCCCGGGGGCTGCGGGCAGGGAAGCATGTGTTTGTGGAAAAACCGGTGACCTTGTGCAGTGAAGAGCTGGCTGAATTAATTGAACTGAAAAAGCAATATCCGAATCAAATTGCGATGGTAGGATACATGCGGCGTTATGCCGGACCGTTTTTGAAGGGTAAAGAAATTCTGAAAAAGGAGCCTAAGAAGACGGGGTATCTGCGGTTTCGGGATATCATTTTGGAAGGAGCATTTTATATTGACCAGACCAGGTCGGCATTCTATCCGCAGGATATTCCGGCTGAGGTGATTCAGGAGGGGAATGCCCGTCGAAGAGCGCATCTGGATCGGGCGATTGGGGCGGATGCTTCTGATGAACAGCGGGTAACTTATCAGATGATGACCGGGTTGGGATGCCATTCGTTTTCTGCAGTACGGGAGCTGTTTGGAAGCCCTCGGAAGATTCATTCTGTAACTACTGCAGCAGGTGGTGAACAGGTCATTGTGGTGATGGAGTTTGACGGATTTCTTGCAACATATGAGTTGGTAAACAACCAGAATGTGGTGCAATTTGATGCAGCAATTGAGATTTTCCAACTAGACCGTAAGGTACACATCAAGTATGAGACACCATATATTCGTTATCAGCCGGCTTCTGTGCAGGTTATTGAGTCCACGGGACGGGATACCAAAACGACTGATTATGGACCGGATTTTCGTGATGCATTCCAGACAGAGCTGAACTTATTTGCTGATTGTATTGAAACGGGGCAGCAGCCGAAAACAGTTTTAGAAGATGCGGTAGCTGATCTGGAATTATTTGAAGAAATTATACGCGTTATGGGACAACAATCTTAAGAATAAGGAGGATGGTATGAGTCAGATTACAATAGCAACGGCGCCTTGTTCCTGGGGGGTATGGTATGCTGATGGAAGTCCGTCGAAGACCTCTTATGAGACATTTTTAGATCAGGCGGCGATGGCAGGGTATAAAGGGTTGGAACTGGGACCGGATGGATATCTGCCGACGGATGAAGGAAAGCTCAGGGAAGAATTGGAGAAACGTGGTCTGGAGGTTTGTGCAGGAACGGTGTGTTATGCTTTTGATCAGGAGTTTTCATTTGCATCTTTTCAACCGAAAGTAGAAGTACTTTGCAACCGTTTAAAGGCCTTTAATGCATCTTATCTGGTGGCGATGGATGAGTCGGACGTAGGGGATTACAGTGAAAAAAAAGGTATCATGGGTCCTGAAGTATGGAATGGATTTCTGGAAAAGATTGATGCATTGGGCAAGTATACGAAGAATGAATTTAGTATTGAAGTAGTTTATCATCCGCACATTAAGAGTATGATAGAGACGGAAGCCGAAATTATCCGGCTGATGGATTTCACCGGACTAAATCTTTGTTTAGATATCGGACACCATGCCTATGTGAACAGTGACGGAAAACCGGGAGAAACCAGTGTGATTGATTTTATCCGCCGGTATCAAGAGCGGTTGGCTTATCTGCATTTTAAAAACGTAGACGATAAGGTACGAAGGAAGGTGTACCTGGAAAACCTGGATTCGGATACGGCATTTGATTTGGATATAATGTGCGATTTGAAAGATGGTATTACGGATTACAGAGTGCTTAGAGATGTATTGGCGGAAATCTGCTTCATTGGTATTGGTGTAATTGAACAAGATATGCCAAAAGCAACCACAGAGCAGGCTTTTGCCGCCGCCAGGCGGAATCTGGCATATTTGCGGGAAATTCAAATGATAGAATAGAGGGAGGAGGATAACCATGAAAATTATTGTATGTGATAGTTATGAGGAAATGAGCGAAATGGCGGCACAACTGGTAGCAGACAGTATCCGTGCTAACCCGAAAGCGCTGATTAGTTTTCCTGGTGGTGATACCCCTTTGGGACTGGTACATGCCTTTACCGATATGGTAAACCAAGGTGAGCTTGACATTTCCCGGGCACATTACGTGTCACTGGATGAATGGGTAGGCCTTTCGAACCAGGATGAAGGGTCTTGCGGATTATTTAACCGGGAAAACATATTCAATCGTCTTGAGCAGAAGAAATTTGCCGATAAATATCTGATTAATGGTACGGCAGAAGATATGGAAGTGGAGCGGGTTGCCTTAAATGATTATATTACCCGTTATGGTCCCTTGGAAGTATCGGTGTTGGGAATTGGCATGAATGGACATCTGGGGTTTAATGAGTCGGGCATTGAATTTTATCTGGAGGCTCATATTATTGAATTGGATGAGGTGACCAAAAGGGTAATGTCAAAGTATTTTGGTGACAAATTCCATCCTACCCATGGAATTACCCAGGGATTAAGGCAGATTATGGCGGCTAAAAAAGTGGTTTTAATTGCCGGTGGCACCCACAAGGCTGATATTTTGTACCAGGCTGTGCATGGACCGATTACCAATGAAGTGCCTGCAAGCATCCTGCAGAATCATCCGGATTGTTATATTGTAGCTGACCGGGCAGCAGCAGAAAAGTTATGAATGTGATAGAACAGCTGGCAGCGCAAAGTGCGATAATAAAGGAAAAACGAATTGTAGCAGGATACGATGGATTCGTAGACACAACCGTGCGCCCCATCGCCCAGTCAGCGGCAGGGACAACTCCGGCCAGGCTATTTGAGACCATCAGTGAGTTTGGAGAATTCCTGGTCAGCAAAGCAGAAAAGAGCTGTTCGATTGAACTGCAAGTGGAATCTTGCCATCTGGGTGGCAATATGCCCTTTTTGTCTCTTGGTGCCGGAACTCTGGGGTTGAATGTTACCTGCATTGGAATGCTGGGGGGAGGGGGTACGGTGGAAGAACCTTTTAAGGATTTACCGTGTACGTTGTATCCATTTGCCCCATCGGGTCAATCCACCTGTATAGAGTTTCATGACGGCAAGGTCATGCTGGCACCATCTTGTACGCTTAAGGAGGATGGTTGGGGGTTGGTAATGAAGGCTACTAGTGGCAAGGCAATAGAATTGTTTCGTGGCTGTGATTTAATGGCACTGGTTAATTGGAGTGAACTGTCCTTTTCTCACGAATTGTGGCAACGGACCTATCAACAAGTGTTGGAAGGTACACCTTGTGATAAAAACAGATTTGTTTTTTTTGACCTGTGTGATGTTTCCCGAAAGTCGAAGATGGAGATTGACAACGTGTTAAATTTAATTCAAAGGTTCTCTAAGTATCGGACTGCGATTCTCAGTTTAAACGAAAGTGAAGCACATACCATTGCAGGGTGTGTACTGGCGGGACAAAAAGATTTAAGTAAAATAGCAATTGCCCTGAGAACGCGGTATGCAGTGGATGAGATTCTCATTCACACCATCCGCCAAAGTTTGCTTGTTAATGATAGCGGTGTATTTTGCAGTGATACACGGTTTGTGGAACAGCCTAGAATCTCCGTCGGAGCAGGGGATCATTTCAACGCTGCTTCTTGCCTGGGTGCGGTGATGGGGCTTGGAGAAAAAGAAAGACTTCAATTGGCTAACTGCGTAGCCAGTTATTATGTATCCCAGGGGTATTCACCAACACTCTCACAATTAATATAAGCAAGCAAAAAACAACTCCCACATCGAAAGAATGTGGGAGTTGTGCATTATTGGTTTTAGTTGGTTTTTCTGCGGTAAAGCTCCATCTTTTCGATGACCATCTTTTCATCAATAGGTTTTGCCAGATGGTCGTTCATGCCGCAGGCCAGGCAACGCTCAACATCTTCTTTGAAGGCATTAGCAGTCATTGCAATAATCGGAATTTCTTTGGCTCTGGCAAAATCCATTGAACGGATTATCCTGGTAGCTTCATAGCCGTCCATCTCCGGCATCTGAATATCCATGATGATCATATCGTATTTATCAGGATTTTCCCGGAACTTGGCAACGGTCTGGACACCATTAGAAGCCGCGTCGATCTGCAGCTTTGTACCTTCAAGTAAGGCAATAAAAATCTCCTGGTTAATGTCAATGTCTTCCGCAAGAAGAATCTTCATGTCGGAAAAGTCAGGCAGAGCTTTGGGCACATCGGCCTTAATATTTAAATTTTTCAGGGTATTCCCCACCACTTCATTAATCGTATCCAAAATGGACGATGGGAATAACGGCTTGGTAATATAGCGGTTAACACCAATCGCTGCGGCATTTGATTCGATTCTGCCCCACTCAAGGAAGGAAGTAATGATGATTGCTGTGTTTTTATCAATGCGGTCAGTCAGGGTTTTGGCAATTTCCAAACCGTCCATACCCGGCATGTGGTAGTCCAGGAAAATGATGTCATATGGTTTACATTTTTCGTAAGAAGCTTCAGTCAATGCAATGGCTGCCTGGGAATTATCTGCTTCATCGGTATGTATGCCAAACTTATCAGTAATAGACTTAAAATGCTTCCTGATTTCGGCATCACCTTCAACTAAAAGCAGATTGATGTCTTCCGGGCGGATACCGTCAAAGATAACTTTATCCTGATGGGAAGAACGCAGTAGTTCCACTTCAAATATAAATTCAGAGCCATTGCCATATTCTGATACCGTCCAGATTTTACCATTCATCTTTTCGACGATATTTTTAGAAATAGCCAGTCCTAAGCCAGTACCTCCAAAACGGCGGGAGATACTTCCATCAGCTTGTTCAAATGAAGTATATAAACGGCTGATCTGTTCTTCCGTCAAGCCGATCCCGGTATCCTTAATCGAAAAACGCAAAATGCTGATATCACCTACTTTAGAAGTTTCATTAACAGACAGCGTAATTGCTCCATGCTCAGGGGTAAACTTCACCGCATTGGAAAGCAGATTGGTCAGAACCTGGGAAAGTCTTAATTCATCGCCGATATAATTCAGGCATATATTATTATCCAGGTCAACAGCCAGACGCTGATGATTGGCTTCGGTTTTATCTGCAACCAGATTGCAGACCTTCATCAGCATCTTCTCCACATTAAAAGGAGCGCTTTCTAATTCGAACTTTCCGGCCTCGATCTTGGACATATCAAGAACATCATTGATGATACCCAGAAGATGAGTGGAAGAGGTACCAATTGTGGCGAGGCAGTATTTCAGCTTTTCCACATCGTCAGTGGTTTCCGCAATCTTAGTCATGCCAATAATAGCATTCAT
>Ga0153928_1001159_pt1 | contig 12105 bp, 12 predicted proteins | sample TSNJ012MetaG_FD_106656 | JGI IMG/M metagenome (GOLD analysis project Ga0153928, IMG submission 106656) | Attine ant fungus gardens microbial communities from New Jersey, USA - TSNJ012 MetaG | ecosystem: Host-associated > Fungi > Mycelium > Unclassified | place: USA: New Jersey, Wharton State... | reverse complement strand
GGTGAAGTGTTGTGGGGATTCGGCATAATAAAGATAACGAAGGAAGGGCTGATACTGGGAGCCAAGATGGGAATCCGGCTGATCTACCTGATTATCGGTTCTTCGCTGATGACCCTGACGACTACTCCGAATCAGTTGACAGATGGCCTGGAACGCTTATTAGGTCCCCTGAATAAGATTAAGGTACCGGTGCATGAGATTGCGATGATGATGTCTATTGCGCTTCGGTTTATTCCCATATTGTTGGAAGAGACTGATAAGATCATGAAGGCTCAGATTGCCCGGGGAGCAGATTTTGAAAGCGGTGGCTTGATTCAGAAGGTTAAGAATATGGTGCCGCTTTTAGTACCGCTGTTTGTTTCGGCATTTCGGCGGGCGAATGACCTGGCACTGGCGATGGAAGCCAGGTGTTATCACGGCGGAAGCGGCAGGACGCAGATGAAACCGCTTAAGTATGATAGGAATGATGTGATTGCTTATATTTTGCTGGCGGTATATCTGGGAGTTGGGATTGGGCTTCGGAAATATGTGGACATTTGGGGGTGGATTTAAAGGCTTGGTTGGACAGGGGTGAATTGTGAAGGGACGGGAGGGCTTATGAAGCGCGTAAAGCTGATTGTGGCATATGATGGAACTAATTATTGTGGTTGGCAGATTCAGGAAAATGGAATTACTATTCAGGGTGAGTTGAATAGGTATTTAAGTGAATTGTTAGGTGAAGAAATTAAAACTATGGGTGCCAGCAGAACGGATGCAGGGGTACATGCACTTGGAAATGTGGCGGTGTTTGATACTGGTGCCCGCATGCCGATTGATAAGATATCATTTGCGTTAAATGCCCGCATGCCGGAGGATATTAAGATTCAGTCGTCGATTGAAGTACCGGCAGATTTTCATCCCAGGTTTACGAACACCGTGAAGACATATGAATATCGAATCTTGAACCGGACTTTTGCCGATCCGACTTGTCGTTTGAATTCATTATTTTACTATGGAAGACTGGATAATAAGGCAATGGAGAAGGCGGCGCAGTATCTGAGGGGGGAACATGACTTTAAGGGCTTTGCTTCGGAAAATCCTCAGGTTGAAGGTACTATACGCACAATTTATCAAACAGAATTGATAAAAAGCAGGGATATGATTTGTTTTCGCATAACGGGAAATGGTTTTCTGTACAACATGGTGAGAATTATCGTAGGTACACTTTTAGAGGTAGGAAAAGGTATATACCCACCGGAGCATATTTTTGAAATTTTAGAAAAGAAAGATAGAAGCTTGGCTGGCCCCACTGCAAGGGCTCATGGGTTGACGCTGATCAAGATAGAATATCCTGACTGGGATTTTGAAGTTTGCTGGTAACATTCAGCCGTCGATGTTCCGCGAGGTGTTTTCAGGCATTTATGCCTGAAAATCCCGAGAGTTGCTGAGATTGAGCGAAAAAAACTGTTGACACACGTGGATGAGTATAATATAATTATTCAATGTGACGAAGTACGTGAATACCAGATCCAATGCCCCGGTAATGGTATTTTACAATAGATATTTCACAGTAGAATGAATTGAAGGTTGATTAAACAGGAGGTAAATCCATGAACACTTATATGGCTAATCCAGATAAGATTGAGAGAAAGTGGTATGTTATAGACGCTGATGGATGTACATTAGGACGTCTTGCATCGGAAGTAGCTAAAGTATTAAGAGGAAAGAATAAGCCGGTATATACACCACACGTTGATACTGGTGATTATGTAATTATTGTCAATGCTGATAAGATCACTGTAACAGGTAAAAAGTTAGACCAAAAGATTTATTACCATCACTCAGAATATGTCGGCGGAATGAAAGAGACCACATTGAGAGAGATGTTAGCAAAGAAACCTGAAAGAGTAATCGAGCTGGCTGTAAAAGGCATGCTTCCAAAAGGACCATTAGGAAGACAGATGATTACAAAACTTCATGTATACGCTGGTGCAGAGCACAAACACGAAGCTCAGAAACCAGAAGTGTTAGCATTTTAAGAGGAGGTAAAAACATTGGCTAGTGCAAGATATTATGGAACAGGCAGAAGAAAAAAATCTATAGCAAGAGTATACTTAATGCCGGGAACAGGCAAAGTTACTATTAATAAAAGAGATATTGATGATTATTTAGGCTTAGAAACCCTGAAAGTTATCGTACGTCAGCCTCTGACGGCTACTGATACAGTTGATAAATTTGATGTATTAGTAAACGTTCATGGTGGTGGATATACGGGACAGGCTGGCGCTATCAGACACGGTATTGCCAGAGCATTGCTGCAGGCAGATGCGGACTACAGACCAGTGCTTAAGAAAGCCGGATATCTGACTCGTGATCCGAGAATGAAAGAAAGAAAGAAATACGGACTCAAGGCAGCTCGCCGGGCGCCGCAGTTTTCAAAGAGATAAACAGTTATCTGCGAATCGAAATATATACAAAAAGCTTCTGGAGTGCTTGCATTCCAGAAGCTTTTTGTATATATTTCGATTCATTGGAATGTAAGAGATGACTGAGATGCAGCGCAGCGGAATCGAAGTTATCTCTTACATTCGCAGATAACGTCCGGTACAAGGAACTAGTGCAACCAACATTAATTAACTATATGTTTCACTTGTCTAAATTTCCATCTGCGGCGTTGTCGTCAATCGTCGTAGCCACCGCTACGACTCATTCCTCCGCCTTGCAGGCTGAAAATTTATCCTGCGCAAAACATATATATAATCCTGATCTTAAAGTGTTCGAATTTGAACACTTTAAAAAAGAGGCAGGATTACATACATTTACGCCAAGCATATCCGAATGGATTGCGAAAACAAATGCAATTGGTTTATATGTGAAGAAGGGGCGTTATGGAGGAACGTATGCCCATAAGGACATTGCGTTCAAGTTACTGTTCACTCCGTACCAGCAACACGCTTCGCGATGCACAGAAATTATGCATACTGCATAATTTCGCGCCTTGTATGTCTCGGGATTTCCGTGCATAATGCATGGAAACACCTCGCGGAATAGTGGGGGTGTGAACTGTAACCAATTTGAATACTAAAAAATGAAATTAGGGGTAAAGTGCTTGTAATTAGAATAATATTGTATATAATATAAATATAAGTTTATTTGGTGGTAAGCTTATGTCGTACAAGCACAGGTACTACTGGCCTAAATTGGCAATCAATCAAACAATCCAAATGATATTTTTGTGAAGTAAGGGTCCATAAAGGTGAACCTTTCTTTGTAACGGAAAAAGCAATCACTATAAAGGATGGTGTTAAAATGTCAAGCTATATCAACGAGTTATTAAAAGATTATCATCGGGCAATGAACAAAATATTTGGGAATTCTTTATCCAGCATTGTCTTATATGGATCATATGCCAGGGGTGATTTTAATGACGACTCGGATATGGATATTATGATTCTGGCAAATGTTCCTCCCGAAAAAATATGTGATTATACTGATTCGGTTTATGAGATCACTTACGATTTTGAGATGAAATATAATCTAGAAATAAACCCTTGTGTGCAGAGCATTCATACATTTAATAAATGGAAGGAAACATATCCATTTTATATTAACATAGAAAAAGAGGGGATAGCAGTATGAAGCAAGAAGCATATGGTAAAGAACTTGCAATATATAAGATAGAACGAGCAAAAGAGGAATTAGATACCGCCCAGCTTATTTTTATAAACAATAAGTTGAAGGCGGCTAATAATAGAGCATATTATTCCATATACTATGCTCTAACCGCAGTACTTTGTCTTGAGCCCATTGCATTTAAAAAGCACAAAGATACGATGGCATATTTCAATAAGAACTATGTGCATACAGGGCATTTTCCTAAAGAAGTTGGAAGAGAGGTTTCTAAAGCTGCAAAAGTAAGACATGCTAGTGATTATGATGAATTTTATATTGCTGGTAGAGATGAAGCAAAAGGACAGCTAAACACTGCAAATAAGGTAATTAGTTTAGTTGAGTCATTTATAAAAAAAGAGCGCTAACAGTTATTCGCTGATAACGTTCGTCAACATCCCAAATGCACTGCCCGTCCCCAAATCCTAATCATCAGAGGTTCAGTTCTGGTACCGGCACACCTTTCCCATGCCCTTTGACCGTGTCCGTTTGTCTAAATATTACCCCCATTCACCCCATCTTAAATTGTATGGCTGAGTAGTAACGGTATATTGTCAAGGATATAAAAACCCCTTGACACATAAACATTTTTCATATAAACTACAAATTGACATGTGATATGAGTTTAACAGAGTATCCATGCAAATATTTTGACCACCCATCAGGGTCAAGGCACGCGGACAGCCGGGTCGACTGCCGATTGACAATGGTAATTGTCGTTATTGATTAGTTAGAAGCTCAATTTTATAAGTTGGTTCCTTTATAACCAGTAGATATTAAATATATGTACATCAACTTGTAAAACGGTCAATAAGAGTAGTTAAAGTATTTGCTTATGCATCTCTGATGAAAACTCTTTCCTTAAATATCAGCAAATGTAAGTATGGAATTAACTTAATGATACCCGCACCAGCTGAAATTTTAAATGACCATATAAACGGTGTGCATATGCATACCGTCTTTTTTTGCTCATTTTTATAATGGAATACTTTTGAAATAAAAATGGTAAGAAAAGTTTTATCCTGCATAAAAGTGAAATATTTAAAAGCCGGGGAAGTCAAGAAAAAGGGGGAAAAGTACATGCCAGGGAAATTACAATTATATGGATTTAATAATCTGACCAAATCACTCAGCTTTAACATCTACGATGTCTGCTATGCCAGATCAGCCAAAGAACAAAAGGATTACATCTCCTATATTGCCCAGCAATACAACTCCGATCGTCTGACCAATATCCTGGAGAATCTTACGAAGATGATTGGGGCCAGAGTCCTTAATATAGCAAAACAAGATTACGAGCCACAGGGAGCTTCCGTTACTATCCTCATAGCCGAGGGATCTATGCATCCCAAAGGAGAAACCCAGCTGGCCCATTTGGATAAAAGCCACGTTACAGTGCATACCTACCCGGAATATCATCCGGAAAACTGTCTGGCGACCTTCCGGGTAGATATCGATGTAGCTACCTGCGGTGAGATAACCCCGCTTTCTACGTTGGATTACCTGATTGGCTCCTTTGATTCCGACATTATCACTATGGATTACCGGGTACGTGGTTTTACCAGAGATGTAGATGGAAAAAAATTATTTTTGGATCATGACATAACCTCTATCCAGGAATATATCATGCAGGAGACCTTGCTGCGTTACGATGCCATTGATATTAATGTATATGAGGCAAATGTGTTCCATACCAAGATGATGTTAAAAGAAATTGACCTGCAGAACTATCTATTCAACACCGATGTCTATGAACTTCCACCCAAAAAGAGGCTGGAGATTACCAGCAGCCTGAGACGGGAAATGATTGAGATATTCAGTGGCAGAAATATATACTAGGAGGGTACCACGTGGATCAGGAAAAACAGAAAAAAGCACCCATATACGATTCCCTGATACGCTTTGATAAGATGCGGGTGGTACCATTTGATGTACCCGGACATAAACGGGGCAAGGGAAATCCGGAGTTGGTGAAACTCCTGGGTGAAGATTGTGTAAAATTAGATGTTAATTCTATGGAACCCTTAGATAATCTGTGCCATCCCATTTCTGTTATCAAAGAAGCGGAAGAGCTGGCAGCAGAGGCTTTCGGGGCGGCACATGCATTTTTAATGGTGGGCGGAACCACCTCAGCTGTGCAGGGGATGATCCTATCCTCCGTAAAACGCGGTGAAAAAGTCATTATGCCCCGGAATATCCATCGCAGCGTTACGGGCGCACTGGTTCTGTGCGGTGCGATTCCCGTATACATTAACCCGGATTGTGATGAACGTCTTGGCATTCCTCTGGGAATGAAGCTTGCAGATGTGAAAAAAACAATTCAAGACCACCCCGATGCAAAAGCCATTCTGGTAAATAATCCTACATATTATGGGATTTGTTCTGACCTAAGAGAAATTGTAAAATCAGCACATGACCATCATATGCTTTGTCTTGTGGATGAGGCTCATGGAACTCATTTTTATTTTGGCAAAAGCCTGCCGGTTTCGGCGATGGAAGCCGGAGCGGATATGGCGGCTGTATCGATGCATAAGTCAGGAGGCAGTCTGACTCAAAGTTCCCTGCTGCTTACAGGTCCCGGGGTATCCTCTGGATATGTTCGGCAGATTATCAATCTGACTCAGACTACCAGCGGTTCCTACCTTTTACTTTCCAGCCTGGATATCTCCCGAAGAAATCTTGCCCTGCGGGGTGAAGAAACCTTTGAAAAGGTAATTAAGATGGCGGAGTACGCACGGCAGGAGATTAATGAAATCGGAGGCTACTATGCCTTTTCCCGAGAATTGATCAATCAGGACAGCATCTTTGACTTTGATATGACAAAACTCTCTGTTAATACCCTCCGGATGGGTCTTGCGGGAATCGAGGTATATGACTTGCTGCGGGATGAATATGACATCCAGGTTGAGTTTGGGGATTTGGGCAATATTCTTGCTTACCTTTCGGTAGGAGACCGGCCAAGGGATATTGAATGCCTGGTTGGTGCATTATCGGAGATTAAGAGGCGGTTCGGCAAAGGTGAAACAGGACTGATGAACCAGACTTATATGGAACCACAGGTATGCTGTTCTCCTCAGGAGGCATTTTATGCGGAAAAAGAATCCCTTCCGCTGAATCAGACTTCCGGCCGGGTGTGCAGTGAATTCCTGATGTGCTATCCGCCCGGGATTCCGATACTTGTGCCAGGGGAGCGAATTACAGATGACATCCTTCAATATATTGCTTATGCAAAAGAAAAAGGATGCTCTATGACAGGAACGCAAGATATAGAGATCAGACAGCTGAATGTGTTGAAAGAGGTGATATAATGGAGCTTTGGTTTTCCGAAATGCATACAAAGGACGTGAAAATGTCCATCCGTGTGGACAAGCAGCTATACAGCGGGAAAAGTGAATTTCAGCGAATTGATGTGTTTGAATCACCGGAATTTGGGCGGTTTTTGATACTGGATGGTTATATGATGCTGACTGAAAAGGACGAATTTATATATCATGAAATGATTACCCATGTGCCCATGGCGGTACACCCTGATGTGAAAAAAGTGCTTGTCATCGGTGCCGGTGACGGCGGTGTTATTCGGGAGCTGGTGCGGTATCAAGAAATTGAGTCTATCGATATGGTAGAAATTGATGAACTGGTAGTAGAGGTTTGCAAAAAATATTTGCCTCAGACCGCCTGCCGTTTTGATGATCCCAGATTGTCCATTTACTATGAAGACGGACTTAAGTTTATCCGCCGCCGGCAGGAGGAATATGACCTGATCATCGTCGATTCCACCGACCCTTTCGGACCGGGTGAAGGGTTATTTACCAAGGAGTTCTATGGCAATTGTTATAAAGCTTTGAAAGAAGACGGTATTATGATCAACCAGCATGAAAGCCCCTTTTATCAAGCCGATGCAGAAGCATGCCAACGAGCACACAAACGGATTGTTGAGACTTTTCCTGTGAGCAAGGTTTATCAGGCTCATATTCCTACTTATCCTTCGGGACACTGGCTGTTTGGCTTTGCTTCGAAGAAATATCATCCGTTGAGGGATTTGGATGAGACAAGGTGGAATATGCGTGGTTTGCACTGTGGATATTATACTACCATGCTGCATAAGGGAGCTTTCTACATTCCGGCCTATGTGGAGGAGATGCTAAAAGATGTTGAATAAGAATATTGAAACTTTTCTCTGCTGTGACGGAGAATACCAGGAGGCGGATACGGTGTTGTTCGGAGCACCTTTTGATTCTACTACGTCTTATCGGCCGGGAACAAGGTTTGGCAGCAGTGCTATCCGCCGGGAATCCTTTGGAATTGAAAGTTATAGTCCTTATCAGGATAAAGATTTAGAGGATGGCAATGTGTTTGACAGCGGCGACCTGGAACTGTGTTTTGGAGATCCTGAATTGGCACTTCAGCAGATACAGGAGCGTGCTGCAGAAATATTAAAAGATGCTAAAAGGCCATTTATGTTGGGCGGAGAGCACCTGGTGACATTGGGGGCATTCCGTGCGGTTTGTGCAGCTTATCCGGAGGTGTCCATTCTTCATTTCGATGCTCATGCTGATTTAAGAAATGAATATCTGGGGGCGGAGTTATCTCATGCCTGTGTAATCCGAAGATGTTGGGACTTGACAGGCGATGGAAAGATATATCAATATGGGATTCGTTCGGGAGAACAGGCAGAATTCCGGTGGGGCAGAGAGCATGTGATGACCCGCTGCTTTGATTTTGTTGGTTTGGAACAGACAATTAAACAGTTAAAAGGTAAACCGGTGTATTTTACAGTAGATTTGGATATACTTGATCCATCTGTTTTTCCCGGGACTGGTACGCCAGAGCCGGGCGGGGTATCTTTTGACGAATTGCGTAAAGCGATTACGGTGGTATGCAGTGAGTTGAAAATTGTTGGATGTGATGTGAATGAGCTGAGTCCTCATTATGATATGAGTGGAATCTCAACAGCGGCAGCATGTAAGATCGTGCGGGAAATGCTGTTGGCATTTTAGGTATATATTCTTTAAAGAGCACTCTTTAAGAGTGCTCTTTAAGGCAAAGGAGGAAAGAAAATGAGCAAAGTTTTAATTATCGGCTGTGGTGGGGTAGCAGGTGTAGCAATTCAAAAATGCTGCCAAAACAGCGAAGTATTTGAAAGTATTTGTATAGCCAGCAGAACGAAATCCAAATGTGATGAACTGAAGGAAAAGCTGGAAGGGAAAACAAACACGAAGATCACCACGGAAAAAGTGGATGCGGATAATGTAGAGGAGTTAGTTGCGTTGATCGAGAAGGTGCAGCCGGAGCTTGTTATGAATATTGCCCTGCCATATCAGGATTTGACCATTATGGATGCATGCTTAAAATGTGGCATTAATTATATGGATACAGCTAACTATGAGCCGGAAGATATCTCTGATCCGGCATGGCGTGAAAAATATGAAAGACGCTGTGAGGAAGAGGGGTTCTCGGCATATTTTGATTATTCCTGGCAGTGGGCATACAAAGAGAAATTTGAGAAAGCTGGTTTAACCGCACTTCTTGGATCTGGGTTTGACCCTGGGGTGACTCAGGCATACTGCGCATATGCTCAGAAATATTTATTTGATGAGATCCATACGATTGATATTCTGGACTGTAATGGTGGTGACCACGGTTATCCGTTTGCCACTAATTTTAACCCTGAGATTAACCTGCGGGAAGTTTCTGCTCCAGGGTCTTACTGGGAAGATGGTCAGTGGGTGGAGGTTCCGGCGATGAGCATTAAACGGGAATATAATTTTGATCAGGTTGGAATGAAGGATATGTATTTGCTTCATCATGAGGAGATTGAGTCCCTGGCAAAGAACATTCCAGGGGTTAAGCGTATTCGCTTCTTCATGACTTTTGGGGAAAGCTATCTGACTCATATGAAATGTCTGGAGAATGTCGGAATGCTTCGGACTGATGCGGTTGAATTCGAGGGACACAAGGTTGTGCCGATTCAGTTTTTAAAGGCGCTTCTTCCAGATCCGGCCACTTTAGGACCGCGTACGGTGGGAAAGACTAATATTGGTTGTATTTTTACCGGTATTAAAGATGGGAAGGAAAAACAGGCATACATTTATAATGTCTGTGACCATCAGGAATGTTATCAAGAGGTTGGCTCCCAGGCGATTTCTTATACAACCGGCGTACCGGCGATGATTGGAGCGATGATGCTTTTAAATGGCGCGTGGAAGAAACCGGGAGTTTACACGGTGGAGGAGTTTGATCCGGATCCTTATATGGATGCGATGAATAAATATGGTCTGCCATGGCAGATTTCAGAACAGCCTCAGTTAGTGTACTGAAAGGATTAAGTGACATGAAAAAAGAACAAATTCGTACACCGTATTTTCTGGTGGATGAGAGGAGACTGCAGAGAAATCTGGAGGTTTTAAAAAGAATTACGGATAGAACCGGATGTAAGATATTGCTGGCTCAGAAAGCATTTTCGATGTTTGCGTCCTATCCGCTGATGCGGGAATATTTGGATGGTACCGCGGCTAGCGGACTGTTGGAGGCAAGGCTGGGATGTGAAGCGTTTGGTAAGGAGACCCATGTGTATTCGCCTGCTTATCGGCGGGAGGAATTTGACGAACTGCTTTGTTATGCAGATGATTTTGTGTTCAATTCACCGGAGCAGGTGAAGAGATTCGCCCCCCGGGCCAAGGCAGCGGGGAAAAGTGTGGGGCTGCGCATAAATCCTGAGTGTTCTACTCAGGAAGGTCATGATATTTATGATCCATGTGCGCCGGGATCCCGACTGGGAACTACCTTGGCGAATTTCGATGCCGACATCGTGCCGCTGCTGGATGGGCTGCATTTTCATACCTTGTGTGAGCAGGGAGCAGATGCCCTGGAGGTCACAGCGGAAGCTTTCGAAAAGCAATTTGGCAAGTATCTGAATCAAATGACCTGGCTGAATATGGGGGGTGGACACCATATTACCAGAGCGGGTTATGATGTGGAAAAATTGGTGGAGATTATTGAACATTTTCAAAATGAATATAACCTGCAAGTCTATCTGGAACCGGGTGAAGCGGTTGTGCTAAATGCAGGGTATCTGGTTACCAGGGTGCTGGAAGTGATGCATAATGGAATTGATATTGCGATTCTGGACACTTCAGCGGCCTGTCATATGCCAGATGTGCTGGAAATGCCATATCGACCGCTGCTTCAAAATAGTGGGTTGGCTGGAGCAAAGGAATATACTTACCGGCTTGCCGGTCCTACTTGCCTTGCCGGTGATGTAATCGGGGATTATTCTTTTGATGTGGCATTAAAAGAAGGAGATACCCTTGTTTTTGAAGATATGGCTTTATATACAATGGTGAAGACTAATACCTTTAATGGAATGTGCCTGCCGTCGATTGTTTGGCAAGATGAAAAAGGCGGAAAAAGGTTAATTCGCAGGTTTGGATATGAGGACTTTAAAATGAGATTATCATAGTTAAGTGATTAATTCGAAAAAGAGTTTTATCTCAGATAATGATTTGGGATAAAACTCTTTTATTATTGTAACGTATAGCAGAAGTTTTCTACTACTAATCACGTCGCCGGCCATTGGTCAGAAGTATAATTCGGAGCAGCTGGAGAATAGACGAAGCGGCACCTGCAACATAAGTCAGTGCTGCGGCAAAAAGAACACTCTTGGCCATACCAAGTTCTTCTGTTCCCAGCATTCCGGAGTCGCCCAGGATACCCAGGGCCCGGCTGGAAGCGTTAAATTCTACTGGAAGTGTTACCAGTTGAAATAAAACAGCTAAAGAAAAAGCAATAATTCCAATATTCAATAGCAGAGCAGATGTACTGTTGTTAAAAAACAAACCAATTAAAATCAGTGGCCATGCCAGAGTGGAACCAATGTTAGCTGCAGGTACTAATGCACTGCGAATGGAAAGCGGCGCATAACCTTTGGCATGTTGGACCGCATGTCCGCATTCATGTGCAGCTACGCCGATAGCAGCTACCGAAGTAGAAGCATAGGTAGAATCTGATAGGCGCAGCACTTTGGAACGGGGATCGTAATGATCGCTTAAGTTTCCGGAAATATGCTCAACACGGACATCATGAATTCCTGATATACTGAGAATCCGCAATGCCGCCTGCGCACCGGTCATTCCCGAGGCACTTCTGACTCTGGAATATTTGTTAAAAGTACTGTTCATTTTCGCGGAAGCAACCATACAAATCAAGGCGCCCACGATGACTAACATATATGTTGAATCAAAATACATTGGAAAATACATATGCATCCCTCTCTCGTTTTTTCTGTATTATATATCAGATGGTTTTAAAATGAAAGGGGTTCATGGTTATTTTACACTTATTTAAGGGTTGGTTATTAAACTTTATTTATAAACCGATTTTTAAAAGTTTTTAGGCAGATGGAAAATATATGAAGTAAAAAATGTATTGACAATCCTGATTATTTTGGTATAATTGATT
>Ga0153928_1001158_pt1 | contig 12107 bp, 10 predicted proteins | sample TSNJ012MetaG_FD_106656 | JGI IMG/M metagenome (GOLD analysis project Ga0153928, IMG submission 106656) | Attine ant fungus gardens microbial communities from New Jersey, USA - TSNJ012 MetaG | ecosystem: Host-associated > Fungi > Mycelium > Unclassified | place: USA: New Jersey, Wharton State... | reverse complement strand
CGAATGCTTTTTATAACCTGAAGGCCGTTTTCTACGGCATCCGTAACACAGATATTCTTCTGGTTTGATAAAACAATTGACAGGCTTTGCCGGATCAATTCCTGATCGTCAGCTATCAATACTTGAATCATAATCTTCCCCCCATCTGATTGGAATCCTGGCATCTATGACAAATCCTTCCGAACCATCGAAGGATACGGTACCATGCAGGATTTCAACTCTCTCCATGATATGCCTGGTTCCAAAGCCGTTAACTATTTCTTTCGCCCCCACTCCATTATCTTTCATGATTAACGTAAGTTCAGAACCTTCTTTTTCCAGAGTTATCCAGATTTTGGTAGGCTTTCCGTGACGGATCGCATTGGTCAGTCCCTCTTGTATAATGCGGTAAAGTGCATTTTCCTCATCTTCGTCAAATTTCAAATTCTTCAGATCGGAATGAAAGAAAATTTTTGTGTCGGTAGTCTGTGTGATATTCGTGATCATATTTTGAATTGCATATTCAAGGTTCAATTTTTGCAGGGAATCCGGCCGCAATTCCCGTACCGACTGCCTGACATCCGTGATTCCCTGTCTGGTAACATCGGCTAAATATTCCAGACGTTTCTTCGTTTCCGCCGGTTCTATTTCCAGAGTCGTGATGCAGGCATCCAGACCGGCTGAAATCCCTGTCAAAGTATGCCCCAGCGTATCATGTATTTCCCGGGCGAGACGGTTCCGCTCTCTTGTCTCTCCCAGTTTTTCCGTGGTCACTGCGTATTCCTGCAATTGCAGATTCGCATTCTCCAGATCCTCATTCGCCTGTGACAGGCGACCGGACAGCCGGTTCACTTCTTCAATCGTAGCGCGCTGGGACTGGATGATCAGAATGCAATATATGATAAACATCACAATGTTGACAGAAACCAGCAGGTTATAAGATACCATAAGATATTGCTGTATCGCGGCATTATAAAAGTTGATATAATCATTGATGGAATACAAAGGTGTACTAATGGAAATCAACTGATAATCCGCAATCAGGAAACTGGTTATGGCTAAAAACATCAATAGATATCTGCCCCTGTTTCCTTTTATATGGGAGACGATGTTGGCAAACACATAAAGCAGAATTCCATTATAATTAAAGTTCAATACCAGTACAAGCAGGAAACTCAGGAAGAAATCAAGTATCAACGTGGAATAAATGACCGTATTGTTTTCTGTAAAAATAATTTCCCGTATTACAAAAGTCAGCACAAAACAGCCGGTCAAAATGATGGAGTAGTATATCTGCTGCAAAGGACTGCCGGGAAGGGCAACTATATGATTCATAAAATCTCTGGCAATATAAAAGGAGCATATTCTTTTTGTAGTAATATATATAAAAACCGTAATCGCCAGTACGGCAAATATATTGATAAAAAGCATAATAAAATTTAAAACTTTTACCCGATTATTTCTCATCTCAAAAATCCTTTACTGCCATTCTGTTATAGCGAAATCACTCAGATTCACCCGGGTGATCAGCTCTACATCCACAGTTATATATTTCTCTATCTCTTTTCCATCCAGATAATCATAGGCAGTATATGCGGCCGTAGCACCCATTACAATGGGATACTGGGCGCTGGTACCGCTCATATATCCTTCTTTGATCATAGCCTTTGCATCCGGAGAACCATCAATTCCATAAATATATTTTCCACTGATATTATTTGCCTGCAAAGCCGCTAACGCTCCCAGAGCGGTAGGATCATTTTCACCGAAAACAACATCAAATTCCAGATCTGCTTGAAGCAGTTCTTCCATTACATGCATTGCAACTTCCAGTTCTCCACCAGAATCTTTTGCTGCAGTTATGATATACTTTCCATTTCCGTTTTCTCTTAAGGTGTCCAGGAAACCATTCACTCGTTCCGCTGCCGAATTCGCATCCGGAGATTCAAGTACCACGATATCTGCTCCCCCGGGCAAACGCTCAATTACGTCTAATGCACACTGCACACCGGCGCTGTAATTATCTGATAAGATGACCGCTTCCACATATTCTTCATCATCTACTTTTGCGTCAACATTAAAAACCGGAATGCCGGCTTTTTTACAGGCTTTCAGTGCCGGCTCCACATCTTCTGAGTTTACCGGATTCAGAAAAATAGCAGCTACGCCCTCTTCAATGAGATCCATGATCTGTTCATTCTGTTTCGTCTGGTCCTGAGCCGGATCCCGTGTCAGCAGGATATCACCGTTAGATTCAACGACTTCCCGGATGCTGTTATTTAATGCTTCAAAATAAGGATTGTTCATCGTCATATAAGTAGCACCAAATTTTTCAGGTGTTTCCGATGAATTTTCATAGAAAGGCATTTCATTTTTATAGATAGAACAGCCGCCGAGAAAAACAAATATAATGCAAAGGCATGGGATCCATTTTGTTTTCTTCATCTTTTCATCCCTCGTATTTTTATATGACGATAACTTCCCTGTTCCGGATAGAGCGTGTTTGGACAGGGAAGTTTCTTCGATACGTCAATTATAAACAAAAACATGCTTTTTGTCTATCATTTCGACTTTTTATTTTTAAAGTAGTCTATAAATACCGCCAGTAAAATTACAACACCTTTTACAACATCCTGCCAGAATGTATTTACATTCATCAGATTCAATCCGTTGTTTAATATACCGATAATGAGCCCGCCGATGATCGTTCCGCCGATCTTTCCCGCACCGCCGGACATACTGGTACCGCCCACTACGACTGCAGCAATGGCATCCATTTCAGCTCCCTGACCGGCAGTAGGCTGACCCGAATACATACGGGATGCCAATACGATACCGGCAAGGCCGGCCATGATACCCGAAAAAGTATGTACAAAAAACTTTACTTTCCATACTTTAATACCTGAGAAGGTGGCGGCCTGTGCATTCCCTCCTACGGCATAAATATGCCGTCCTATTTTTGTTTTATTCATGATCAATGCGGTTATGATCAATATAATGGCAAGAATGACCACCGGGGTAGGAACCGGACCGATGTACCCGGCGCCTAAAAACTGCCACTCAGAAGACACCACACGTACCGGAGAACCCCCGGTATAGATCTGGGCTAAGCCTCTGGCAATGTTCATGGTAGCCAACGTTGTAATGAATGGGGGGATTGTAGTCTTTGCAATTACATATCCGTTAAACATTCCCACCAATATTCCGATCCCAAGCCCGGCCGACAATGCGATCACAATCGGCATATCATAACGGGCTACGCAGCCTGCGGCAATACATCCGGAAAGAGCGATTACCGAACCGACAGAGAGGTCGATCCCGCCAAGTATAATGACCATGGTCATTCCGCATGCCAGATATAAATTCGAGGAAATCTGACGCAATATATTAAATATATTCTGCTGTGTCAAAAATGACGCACTGGTAAGCGGATTCACTGCTAAAAATACACATAAAACGAGAAGGGCAATTATAATACCCAGATTTTCCTTTAAATAACTTTGGACCGGTTTTTTAATTTCAGTCATAATAGCATCCTCAATTCCTTTCTTTTATTTTGTTGCCAATTTCATGATTTTCTCCTGATTCACTTCCTCATGATCAATGCAACCCGTGATTTCTCCTCCACACATTACATAGATCCTGTCACTTAAGTTTATGATCTCGGGTAATTCGGAAGAGATCATGATGATGGAAACACCTTTTTTGACCAGTTCATTCATGATCATATAAATCTCAGATTTGGCACCTACATCAACGCCTCTGGTCGGTTCATCCAGAATCAGGATTTTAGGAGCCGTGGCCAGCCATCTGCCGATCATTACTTTCTGCTGGTTACCGCCGGATAAATTACCGATGATCTGATCCGTGGAAGGTGTCTTTGTACGCATCATATCTATGTAATTCCGGGTTATTTCTTCCTCTTTTGCGGAATCTACCATAATGCCTTTTATAAACTGGTCTAAAATCTCTATCGTAGAGTTATAGCGGACGCTTTGGATCAGATAAAGTCCTTCTTCTTTCCGATTTTCAGGAACCAATGCTATTTTATGTTTCATAGCATCGTCAGGAGACTTAATATGAACCTTCCGATCCTCAATATAAATGGAACCGGAATAATCCTTCGTCAGGCCGAAGATACATTTCATTACTTCGCTTCTTCCGGCCCCTACCAGACCGGCAAACCCTACAATTTCCCCTTCTCTGATTTCGAAAGAGACATTTTTCACCATATTCTCATCCGACAGGTGTTCACATTTCAGCAATACTTTCCCCGGCTTTGCATATTCTCTGTTGTAATAATTTGTCAGCTCTCTTCCAACCATCATCGATATCAATTCGTCTTTATTTGTTTCTTTTACCGTCCTGGTTCCGACGTAAGTACCATCTCTCATAACGGTCACACGATCACAGATCTCCTGCAGCTCGCTCATCTTATGGGATATGTATATAATACCTACACCTTTTTCCGTTAAAGTGCGCATTGTCTTAAACAAAAAACCAACTTCTTTATCTGAGATGGAAGAGGTAGGCTCATCCATGACCAATATCCTGGAGTGAAAAGAAATTGCCTTGACAATTTCCACCATTTGCTGCTGTGCAATGGTCAGCTTTCCCACCAGTACTTCTGCGTTTATATTCATTTCATAGGCATCCAGTAACTCCTGTGCATCCTGATTCATCTTTCTTTTATTTACGAATCTGCCGCTCATAGGTTCTCTGCCGAGAAATATATTTTCCGCTACCGTCATGCAAGGAACCAATACCAGTTCCTGATGGATGATCGCAATTCCATTGTTGTGGGCATCTTTTACATTTGTAATTGACCTTTTCTTTCCCTCTATGATGATTTCGCCCTGATCAGCCGCATAGATACCGCCAAGAACTTTTATTAAGGTGGATTTACCCGCTCCGTTTTCTCCCAGAAGCGCATGGATCTCTCCTGATTTTAATTCAAAGTTTACATCCTTCAATGCATATACGCCGGGAAACTGCTTGTGTATATGTTTCATTTCCAATAAAGCATTGTTACTCAAATCATCACCGCCTTTTGATTTTCTAATAAGGATCTGCCGGGAAATAACTTGTAAGATGCATAAGTTATTTTTCGGCAGATCCTAAGTTCAAGTACGTCAACAAGTGCTTTCACTTCTGCCAAAGGAAAGCACTAGTGCTGCCTGAATCTTACTGCCAGCCGTCCGTTCCGAATTCGCCTACGTTATCTGCATTAATAAGGAATGTTTCTACAGGATATCTTTCATCCACATTTTCACCATTCATTATTTTATACATAACTTCTGCCGAAGTGATCCCAATTTGATTCGGAGACTGTGCGCCTGTTCCTGTCAATAAAGTACCTTCATTTGTCAGTTCCGCCTTCACATCGGGAGAACCATCTACGCCATAGATATAACACTCTGTGATATTAGCTGCATTCGCTGCCGCCAACGCACCCAATGCCATGGGATCATTCCCGCCAAACAGGCAGACAACATCACTGTTTGCCTGTAATAAATCCTCACACACGCTCATAGCTGTCTCTAAATTCCCTTTTCCGTTCTGCTGAGATACCACTTCGAATCCCTTATCTTCCAGTGCAGCCAGAAATCCGTTTACACGGTCAACCACAGAGTTTGCTGTCGGTTCGTCCAGAACAATGACTTTTCCACCTTCCGGGCTGCGTTTAACCAGGTCCTCGCCGCATACAAAGCCCGCATTATAGTTATCGGAACCAACATATGCAGTTATGTAACTCATATCCGCCACTTCCGTATCAAAGTTGATAATGGGGATACCTGCTTCTTTCAGCTTATCCAATGCCGGTAAAATACCTTCTGCTTCCGCAGGATTTAAAAATATGGCATCGATTCCCTGCACGATCATATCCTCAATCTGGCTGATCTGTTTATCTACATCGTCAGACGGATCCGTTGCGATCAGCTTATCTCCATTTGCTTCCACTGCTTCACGGATCGCATTCTCAACGGCAATGAAAAATGGATTGCTGCCGTCCTTCGCCGTATAACCGAATGTGTAGCCGCCTTCTTTTTTTTGAGGCGCTGTTTCACTTTCGGCTCCGGCAGTTGTCGGAGCTTCCGTTGGGGCTGCGTTTGTGCTTTCTGTCCCATTGGCGGAAGCCGTACTGTTATCGCTGCCTCCACAACCCGTCAGCATACCAACTGCTAATGTCATGCTTAATAAGATTCCAATCATTCTTCTTTTCATATCCTACCTCCTGAAATTTAGTTTGTTATTTGTTTCTGTACTTATGATACTAAACAACAATTATCAGCACACCTGTACTTTGTCACGAAAAACACATTACAATTGTAATTTGATATGATTACATTTGTAATGCATTTAATTATTTTTTCAGATCGTATTGCAGGAAACAATAAACAGGCAAGTCCCCCCACCGCTTTCATTTCGCTTAGAAGCGGGGGACTTGCTTGATAGGTTAAATAATAGAAGCAAACTTAATCCTCTCCAATTTATTTTTTATCTCGTCTGACAATTCCTGAAATACCTCATAGTAGGAACATTGTTTATCCGTTATCAGGTCACACTCATGCCCATTCAGCAGACAATGGTTTAATAATACCGGACCCTCCGTTACTGCCAAAACGTCATACAAGCTTATGTCTGCGGCCAGCTTACCCAGTTCATAACCGCCATGGATTCCTTTGTATGAATTTACGATTCCCGTACGCACCAGTTTTTGCAAAATGTTTTTTGCAAACCGTAACGGTACCGCCGTTGACTCACAGATAACCGCCGCACTTGTTAAGCTGCCGTTGCGCGCCATGTAATCCACGATCCTGATTGCATACTCTGTCTCTTTGGTGATTTTCATGTTCTTTTCCTCCTTAGTTGTGGCAATGCCGGTGCTTCCTCCGCCGACCGGCGGCTTTTTCATATGGAAATTGCGAAAGACCGTATTTCTGATACCAGAAACACGACCTTTCTTTTTCCATGCATTTATGGAACCATAAATATATATAATGAACAAGCTAACCAAGAGCGTTCTCAGGACTCTCGCAAATCATGTTGTTTTTTCCGGCGGTATATCCAAAACAGGAACGCCATTCCTGACAGGGAAACTGCAATCAGGCCTGCCCAGAAGGATATTCCGGCCGTATCGCCGGTCTTTAATATTCCGGAGGCTGTGCCTTTACCCGTCCCGGTTTTGGGTGCCTCAGTACCTGCTGTTTCTTTCTCCCATTGGGCATAAAGGGTAAGGTTCGTGTTCAGTGTCACCGTATCTCCCGGTGCATATGAGGTTCCGCTGCCATTGGCCGACGTGTTCCATTTCAGGAACTTATAGCCGCTGCGGGCGATGCCCGTCCCGGACAGGGCACTGACCGTGGCGGTTTCTCCCGCCGTTATGTCCGGTCCGTCATATCCTCCCGTCCCGCCGTTGGCATGATAGGTGATGTGATACATTTGGTGCTTGTCTGCAGACTCGCCTGATTCTTCAATATGCCCGTTGACCTGAATGGATGTTGATGCAGAGGCAGTCGATGTCACCCGGAGCATCATTGCCGCCGCAAGAACCAGTCCCAGGAGCACCTTGCTAATACGCTTCATCAATCGCCCCTCCTTCTTTCTTTTTGGGTCAGAATAATTTCTGTCAGAATGAGAAGCCAAGAGTCATGGTGTAAGCTGGCGTATAGGACGTGTTTACATTTCCGGTCGCCGGCGTGTACTGTCCGCTGAAGCCAAATGTCCAGCTTGTGCCGTTCTGCAGCGGAGCAGTATAGGCTATGGATGATCCCGTGTAATCACCGGAAAGGTCTATGGAACCAACGCCGTCAGCGGCCAGGTCATCCGTCAGAAACAGGGTAAGGTCCGGGTCAACCGTGTTTGCAACGGAATCCCCGACAAAGGAATCAAAGCTCACGTTGACGTCCGCAGCCGAATTGTTGTTTTGGATGGCGTTGACGACGGAGGCGTTTGCCCCGGCAGCGTCACCATTCACTACATTCGGATAAGAGGCCTGCGTCACCCACCAGTGGACAGATGAACTGAATGTTACATCGTATGTAGCGCCGGTGCCCGGGTCAGTGCCCGGATTCGTTGGGTCCCCGCCCGGATCGATGGTGGGATTTCCGGAAGTTCCGATGTGTCCCGTTACGTCCACGTTGCCCGTGGCTGAAGCAAAAGCAGTGATTGAGCAGGTAAGGGCCAGGGTCACTGCCATCATGGCGCTGAGTAATTTTTTCATTTTCATTGTTCTAATCTCCTTTTAGTTAGTTTTCGATCGTAATGACCAGATTGAAATTCGCAGAATTGTACTGCGCGTCCGGATTGTCCGGATCAAATAATGTAACATGGGCGATTGCATTGTGTGCGCCCTTTTCGAGAACTTTTGCCAGCTTGTCATTATCAATGTAGTGGTTGGGGGGAATCGCCCCCGATTCATAGATGACTTCCCCCGTATCGTCCAGCCTGATCTCTGCTTTCATGTAAAGCAGGTTGGCTTCGGGATTTACGATATTTAAATCCCCCGCGCTTTCGCCGTCGGCAAAGACGGGGCGGCTGTTGATCTTAACGGTCATGTTGGCTTTTCCATTGGCACCGGCCTCAGACCCGTCCTCCCGGATTTCTGTTTCACCCGTATTCATTTCGCCCTCCTTAACGCCTGCACCGATGACGATATCGGAATCGTTTTCCTGCCTGCCGCCCAGGTAGCCACACCGGTACAGACCAAAAAGAATCAGCAGGATGATGAGGATGAGGGCGGTGATGCAAAGGAGCCTTTTTTGTTTCTTACTCTTTTTCCCGTCTTTTGGATGAGAATATTGCTCTTCTGATATTGTCTGGTTTTCTTCCGTCAAATATATCTACCGCCTTTCTGTTAAGGTGACGTCACCAGCGAATAGGTGAACACGAATTTCAATGCCGGCTGCTTTGCCGTTGAAGTCAGCGGTCCGTCATAGGTGCCGCTAAGTGTGAGATAACCGGTATCTCCCTGTGTTGCTGCACTGGAACTGACTGCCTGCCCCTCCAGCATACCAAGGGATGTTGTGTAGTTGGCCATAGGATCCAGACTGCTTACACCTGCTATAAAAGCATTGGTGCTGCTGCCAGTTTCTGCAGGATCCGGAATATCCAGATTCAGAACAATTTCCGGATTGCTCCCACCAGTGTGCACCGGTAAGAAGCTAATTCCATCGGCAGTAACAACTTGCATGGCATTGAACTCCACGTCCACCGGGTAATCTGAATTATTGACAAATGCATAATATATATTGCTCTGACCAAAGGTTCCTGCTTCCACATTCGGATAGATGCTCTGATCTACATGGAAATCCATATTGGCAGTGGGAAAGGTAACGTTTATTGTCGTATCCGCTGCGATAAAGTCATCCGTTACCGCTTCCGCTGTACCTCCCGGGCCCACAGCTTCAACCTTAACGTAATACCGGGTGCCGGCTATGAGACCTGAAAGGCTGGCGGTGTATGTAGTATCCGTGAACGTTACCCCGCTATTACCGTCTATTGTCATAACATTTTGACTAAATGCGGCATCCTCGGCATAAGTGATAATTACATTACTGATATTCTCGCTTCCAAGAACAATTGTTCCCGAAACGGCAGCAGTATTGGAACCTGTTACCACGATGTTCAGTGTGTCAATCTGCGGCAGGGTTGTGAATGTTCCAATTCCCGACCAGGTTCCACCACCATTGTTTTCTATATATACCTGCACTTCATAGGCAGTGTTTGGCGTCAGGGGAATTCCGATCTGTCCAAAACGCCTGTAATACTCCCCTGTATTGGGATAATTCTCCTGAATGCTGGCAGTTTGCCAGGTCGACGTACCCGCCACCCGGTACTGATATTCAGCCTTTACAAAAGACCCACCGTTTAAATCGAAAGTCCCTACTATATTGGCGTCGGTTTGGAAGACATTTACGAAAGACGGTGTACTCACCGACGGTGGATTGGGCAGGGTTTTGAATGTTCCAATTCCTGACCAGGTTCCACCACCATTGTTTTCTATATATACCTGCACTTCATAGGTAGTGTTTGGCGTCAGGGGAATTCCGATCTGTCCAAAACGTCTGTAATACTCCCCTGCATTGGGATAATTCTCCTGAATGCTGGCAGTTTGCCAGGTCGACGTACCCGCCACCCGGTACTGATATTCAGCCTTTACAAAAGACCCACCGTTTAAATCGAAAGTCCCTGCTATATTTGCGTCGGTTTGGAATACATTTACGAAAGACGGTGTACTCACCGACGGTGGGTTGGGCAGGGTTTTGAATGTTCCAATTCCCGACCAGGTTCCACCACCATTGTTTTCTATATATACCTGCACTTCATAGGTAGTGTTTGGCGTCAGGGGAATTCCGATCTGTCCAAAACGCCTGTAATACTCCCCTGCGTTGGGGTAATTCAACTGAATACCGGCAGTTTGCCAGGTCGATGTACCCGCCACCCGGTACTGGTATTCAGCCTTTACCAAAGACCCACCGTTTAAATCGAAAGTCCCTACTATATTGGCGTCGGTTTGGAAGACATTTACGAAAGATGGTGTACTCACCGACGGTGGGTTGGGCAGGGTTTTGAATGTTCCAATTCCTGACCAGGTTCCACCACCATTGTTTTCTATATATACCCGCACTTCATAGGTAGTGTTTGGCGTCAGGGGAATTCCGATTTGTCCAAAACGCCTGTAATACTCCCCTGCATTGGGATAATTCAACTGAATGCTGGCAGTTTGCCAGGTCGGTGTACCCGCCACCCGGTACTGGTATTCAGACTTTACAACAGACCCACCGTTTAAATTGAAAGTCCCTACTATATTGGCGTCGGTTTGGAAAACATTTACGAAAGACGGTGTACTCACTGTCGGCGGAGTTATTGCTGTGGTGGTGAAGGTCACATACCGGATACCGGGATTACCATTTCCTGCGGGGCTCAGCATGACATTATATGTGGTGCTAGGTGTAAGTCCTGTAAAAGCTTGGCCGATGTTAGCATACCACGTACCAGGTAAATTATAAGCAGTGCTGAGGTCAACGTTCTCAGTATATGCAGGACTTGATGGATAATTTGCGTCGGTGGACTTCTTAAGGTAATAATTTATGGAGCTGATGTTATAACTCATCCAATATTCGCCGATTGTATTCCATTCAGAAGATACAGAGACTCTTCCGCTAATGGAAGCTGAGGTAGCCGTTATACTACCCGCTGAAGGGGCAGTAGTCCAAGACCCACCCATCGGCTGAATCCCCGGCACCGTGCGCATGGCTGCGTCAATACTTTCGACGACCGAATCCGCTTCTACCTCAATCGACGCGGTGTAGGCGTACAGGTAAGGACTCTCCTCGTCGTCGGGGTCCTCCTGCGTCGCTGCGAACCGATTGTCGCCTTCTGTCCCGTCCAGCCAGAAAAGCGGCAGCAGGTATTCGGTGCCGTCAATGGTTTCGGTTTTTACGCCTATAATATATATACCCGGCTCAATGTTTGTAAACGAATATGTACCGTCCGCGTCGGTTTCGGTGGTTTGGGCAGCATTAGACCGGTCGCCTGCCTTGAACAGCTCCACGGTATAACCGGGCAAAGTCGATTCCTCTGGCTGCCGTAGTCCGTCTCCCGCATATATGCCATTATCAACGTCATCATACATATCCAGCCAGAGGACACCGGAAATGCCGTTGGCGTATGCAGGTTTGGTTTCCTCCGGCATGTCCACTGCCGCATCTGTCCCGCTTGCCGTTACTTCCTCTATGGACGCCGCTTCCATAGTTTCTTCCGTTCCTCTTGCCGTGCCTCGCTTCACAGGCACCGGTTCCACGGCTGCCGGTTCCACGGGTTCTTCCATTCCATTTGTCTCCTCCATAACCACCGCATCCGCCGCTTTCTCAATGGCAAAGGCAGGATACGCCGCACTAACGCTGAACATAAGAATATGAACCATAAGCAGGCACAGGAACCGCTTGCTTTTTCTTATTCGCTTTCTCTCCTTCATTTTTTCAACCTCTTTTCATTCAATATTTCATATATAATTAATCAGGTCAGCCCTGCTGTTTCACTACCGTCTCCATTATTTTTTCTTCTGAATTTTTCTTCCAAATCAAAATATTCCATGGATTTTCCGGGATAAATCATGGTATAAT
>Ga0153928_1001157_pt1 | contig 12107 bp, 10 predicted proteins | sample TSNJ012MetaG_FD_106656 | JGI IMG/M metagenome (GOLD analysis project Ga0153928, IMG submission 106656) | Attine ant fungus gardens microbial communities from New Jersey, USA - TSNJ012 MetaG | ecosystem: Host-associated > Fungi > Mycelium > Unclassified | place: USA: New Jersey, Wharton State... | reverse complement strand
CTTTCAACGAGCCGGCAAGCCGGCCGCCATGTTTGTCATGTTTCTTTTGTTTTGCATCGGCCTGATATTCTTTCGCGCGGCGGCCGCGGACATCCTCCCGCTGTTCGCCTCGCTCGCCTGGTGGCCGGCATACTCATTGCCGCTTCTCCTGCTGGGAGGGCTGGTGCTGGCGACGGAAGTGATCGGCTACCGCAAGGGCGCCGAGTTCGTCGACGTCTACCCCACGCTCCCATGGTGGGTGCGCGCGCTCCTGCTCGTCGTTGCCTTTTACGGCATCGTGTTCCTTGGACCGGGTCAGAGATATGAGTTCATTTATTTTCAATTCTAAGGCCGCTCTGGCCATGCGCCCGATCGCGGTCGCGCTCGCGGTCATCGCGTTGATCGAAGGCGTGTGCGGGCTCGTTTTGCGGCCCGGCCTTGTCGAGCGGACGAAATTCAATTTGCTCAATCGTTTCCACACCACCGCGATTTTCGGCAAGCTTGCGGACTTCGCGGATTCGTCGCCGGACATCATTCAGGTCGGGGACAGCTCCGGCTTTCACGGAGTCAATCCCGACGTCGTCACGCGCTACCTGGGCGGGCTCAAATACCTCAACCTGAGCTGTTGCGCCGGGATGGGATACTCCGCCTATTACGGCATTGCCGATTTCATGCTGCGCCGAAACCCGAGCATCAAGGCCGTGGTCCTCTACATCAGCTTGCGCGACCTTCCGCGCGCGGAGTCGATCAGGGGCCAACAGCAGCTCGGCGCGTTCATCGAAAACTCCCTGGCGACGCCGTTTGCCTATCTGTCGCCGCCGACGGTCGCGCTGCGGCAAAGGATCGTCGATGCTTTCGAGCGGCGAGGGCAATCCAAGATCGACGCGATCTTTACCGACGAGTTGCGGCAATCGGCGCGCGAGCACAATGGCTGGTGGGCGGAGCACGATCGTCGGCTTGCCGGAGCCAAGCGTGTCGAATTTTGGCGCCAGACCTGCGGCGCGACCGGCATCGCGGCCCAAGGCGACGAGCAAAGCTTCTACGGAGACGACAAACAGTCCTACATGCTCACCGAATTTGCCCGCTTCGCCGAGCTGGCGGCGCGCCACGGCGCGAAGTTCGTGGTGCTGTTCCATCCCTATTCGTGCCGCGGATTGGAAGGCAATTTCCTTAGCGCCCGACGCGCAGAGCTGCGCAACCTGATGAACCGATACGCCAACATGACCTTTCTTCCCGAGCGCATGCTCGAGATTTGGCCCACCGAGAAATTCGTCAGCGCCGACCATTTGCGCGTCGGCTACGACGAGGAAAACTTCCGCCGCGTGGGCAGATTGCTTGCTCCTGTTTTCGGTTTTTCCCCGCGCGCCGATGCGCCGGAGGAGGGCGCCGCCGAAACCATCCGCCGCGAGGTACTGCCGGCGATCTCCGGCTGGAGGTCCGAGGGTGCCACGGTCGCGCGGGACGAGCAGATTGGCGGGGATCGGCTGGTCGAGACGGCGGGCGTGCGCGCGCACTATGTCGAGACACGGCTTACCGGCCTCGTGCCCGGTCGGACGGCCGTGCTGTCGTTTCCGGCGAAGGCGATGGGTGCGCGCGGCATCTTCGTCGACGTGCAAACGGCTGGGCGGCGCGGCGGCGGCTACTGCGACCTTTACGGGGAGACCGCGCAGCGCGACGGCGACATGTTCGACGCGGACCTCGAGCCGCAGCCGGACGGCTGGTCGCGCTGCTGGGTGGCGATGCCGATCGACGCGGCGGACGCTACGGTGCGCTTGAGCCTTATCAACGAGCGCCTCGACCCGGCCTACGCGGGCGACGGCACATCGGGCGCTGCCATCGGCAAGGTGGAAGTGCGGGAGACGACGCGGTTCCTCGCACAGGAGCCGTCGCCGTGGTGAATCTGGTGGGCGGTGACGGACTCGAACCGCCGACATCCTGCGTGTAAAGCAGGCGCTCTACCAACTGAGCTAACCGCCCGAACCCAACCCATATAACCGGGGCCGGTCCGGCGGCAAGCGACGCCCTCGCCTTGACTTGCCATCGGGTGGGCCTTAAGTCCGCAGCATTCCCCGCGGGGGCGTAGCTCAGTTGGTTAGAGCGCCGGCCTGTCACGCCGGAGGCCGCGGGTTCGAGTCCCGTCGCTCCCGCCACGAAAATCAATCATTTCGCTCGCCTCCCTCGGCGTAACTTTCGACTCACGACCCTGGCCACGGCGGAGTTTCCTATGTCGATCGAAGGTCAGGACGCCGCCACCGCTGCCGCTGGACCTCCCGAGCCCGCCGCACGCAGTGCGGCCGCCATCTCGACTTGGTGCGTGGATTACCTCGCGAAACTGCGCGACCTCCCGTCCGAGCGGATCGACGCGGGCGCGGCGTTCGAAAGCTTCGCCATGGATTCGATCGAACGCACCACCTTCCTGTTTGCGCTGGAGGAGTTGCTCAACGTTTCCGTCACGTCCGACGACATGGTTGACCGGCCGACCATCGCCGCATTGGCGGATTACCTCGCTTCGCAGGCGCAAGCCAGCCGGGGCGGCTGATTGCCGATGCCGCGAAAGCGTGAGTCCGGCGCAATGCCCGAACTATCCTCGATGGTCGATCTGCTGCGCCGTCGCGCCGCCGAGCAGGCCAACGATCGCGCCTATGTTTTTCTCTCCGAGAAGGGGATCGAAGAAGCGGAACTGAGTTTTGCCGAACTCGACCGTCGCGCCGGGGTCGTCGCCGCGCATTTGACGCGGCAAGCGCGCAAGGGCGACCGCGCGCTGCTGATGTTCCCGCCCGGACTCGATTTTATCGTCGCCTTCTTCGGCTGTCTGGTCGCCGGCGCCGTAGCGGTGCCGCTCATGCCGCCGCGCCGCACCAGCATGCGCGACTCCAGTGAAAGCATTATCGCGGATTGCGGCGCGCGCATCGTGTTGACGACCGGCAGATTGATGGAGAACAGAACCGATATTCTGGCGCGGTTGCGTCCCAACGATCTGGTATGGCTTGCAGTCGATACCCTGCGCGAAATTCCGAGCGACGCCACGACCGCTTCGCACGCGCTGACGCGGGAGGATATCGCCTTTCTCCAGTATACCTCGGGCTCCACTTCGGCGCCGAAAGGCGTGATGGTGACGCACGGCAACCTGCTCGAAAATCTGGAGATGATCCGGATCGCCTTCGGCAATACCCGGCATTCTACCTACGTCGCCTGGGTTCCCTTCTATCACGACATGGGCCTCGTTCTAAATGTGCTCGAGTCTTTCTACATCGGTGCTCTCCACGTCGTGCTCTCGCCGACGAGCTTCGTGCAGCGGCCGCTGACCTGGTTGCGCGCCATCAGCCGCTACCGGGCGGAAGTCTCGAGCGCGCCGAATTTCGCCTTCGATCTGTGCGTGAGCCGCTTTCGCGCCGATCAAATGGAAGGCGTCGACCTGTCATCATGGAAGATCGCGTTCAACGCCGCCGAGCCGGTCCGCGCCGCGACCATCGAGGAGTTCGCGGCGACATTCGCGCCATACGGGTTCGACGCGCGAACGATGTATCCGGGCTACGGCATGGCCGAGGCGACCTTGTTGATCTCGGGCGGGCATCGAGGCGAAGAGGTCGTCACGCGCAGCGTGAGCCGGGAGATGTTGCAGCGGGGTGCGATCGGTGCGGCAAAGAATGCTGCGGACGTCCAGGCGATCGTCGGCTGCGGGCGCGCTCTGGTCGGGGAGGAGATTGCGATCGTCGACCCCCCCACACGGGGCCGGCAGCCGGCCGACGCGGTCGGAGAGATTTGGGTGCGCGGCGCGAACGTGGCGGCCGGCTATTGGCAGAATGCCGCGGCGACGGCCGAGGCATTCGAAGCGACGATCGCGGGCGAGGGCGGCGCCCATTGGCTGCGGACCGGCGACCTCGGATTTCTCGACGATGCGGGCCGAATTTATATCACCGGCCGCATCAAGGACGTGATCATCATTTATGGCAACAATCACTATCCGCAGGATATCGAGGCGACGATGCAGTCGGCGGATCCGGCGCTGCGTCCGAATTGCGGCGCGGCCTTTTCATATCTCGATCCTCTCGGGGTCGAGAAACTGGTCCTCGTGCAGGAGGTCGAGCGGACGCAGCGCCATCGGATTTCCATGGACGAGATCGAACAGCGCATCCGCGTGGCGATCGCCAAAGAGCATGAGATAACGGTGCATGAAGTCGTGCTCATCCGGCCGGGCAGCATCCCGAAGACGACGAGCGGTAAGATTCAGCGCCGGCTGACCCAGCAACTCTGGCACGAGCGCGCGCTCGAGGTCTTGAGCCCGATCGAACCTTAGGCTTGGTGCGCGTCTCCTGTGTTCGATCCCCGGTGGGTCGACATCGCACGGGGCCTGCGATAGGGAGGGGGCGTTATGAACGTCGTGCAGAGCATCCGCAAACTGGGCCGCACTGGACCCAGCGCATCGGTCAGGAAGGCCATCAAGCGAACGGTCGATCTCGTTGACGGCACGACCTTTCGCGCGCGGCCGGTGCCCGCCCCGGAAGGGCCGATCTCCGCTTTCTACGCGCGCCACGGCTATGCGATTTTCCGCGGGGCCATCGAGCAGGCAAAAATCGACGCGCTGCGGGAAACGCTCGCGAGCGAGGTCATCGCGTCGGAGCGCGCGTTCCTGCGGCACAAGTCGACGAAGCACGAGGCGAATGTTTTTCTCCCCGGAACGCGCATTCCAAACGACGGCCTGCTCAATCCGCATGCCCAACCGGAAACGCCGCGCACCGCGGCGGCCATCGAATCCCTTCTGCTGACGGACACCGTTGCCGACCTGCTCACGAGCATCGACGGCGCGCAGAATTACACCGTGCAGCAGACCATCGTGTTCTTCATGCCGCCGGGCACCGGGCTGCATCTCGACGGCTGGAGCTTCGATACCGAGCCGCGCGGGTTCGGACATACGCTGTGGGTTCCGCTGGAGCCGGTAACGTTGCGCAACGGTCCGCTCGCGATCGTGCCGTGGCCGCGCGGAAAAGTCGTCAGCCCGTCCGAGCTGGGCCTGGAATCGGCGAAGGCTTTTGAAGCCTACCACGTCGCGCTACGCCAACACTTGCGCCGGCACGCGCCCGATTGCGTCGTTCCGCAGCTCGAGCCGGGCGATCTCGTCGCTTTCGCGTCGACCACGCCGCACGGAACGTTGCCGTTCGATCAACCGGCGCGGTGCGCCATGCAGGTGATCGTGCGGCCGAGCAACCTGCGCTGGGGATCGTGGCCGCAATTCGAGGCCGGGCTCGATCACAGCCCCAACGGCCCGTGGAAAGCGCTCAAGCCGGTCGGCGAGCGATGGCGCATCGTCTGTGAAACGATGGTTTGAAGATCAAACAGGGAGAAAACAACGATGTCCATCCAACGTCACGATGCCGGCCCCCTCATGAGCAAGGCGGTGGTGCACGGCGACACGGTCTATCTCGCCGGGCTGACCGCGGACAAGACCCGGGGCAAGAGCGTCACCGAGCAGACCGGCGAAATCCTCGCGATGATCGACGGCTATCTCGCGAAGTGCGGGACCGACAAGAGCAAGCTGCTCAAGGCCAACATCTGGCTCACCGACATCGGAACCTGGGCCGAGATGAACAAAGTGTGGACCGCCTGGGTGTCGCCCGGCAACACGCCGGCGCGCGCGACCGTCGAAGCCAAGCTGGCGGCGCCCGGCGTAACCGTCGAGATCATGGTGGTCGCGGGCAAATAAACCGCGCTTACTGTGTCGCGCAGGTGTGCTCGATCGCGCTCTTCATCCGGTCGAGCGCGCCGTCCATGTCGCCGATGTCCTGCTCGCGGGCAGGACCTGTGCTGCAGCGCTCGAACACGTCGCGCGCCTTCACCACCACGGCGGCGTGGGCGCGATAGGTTTCGCACTGTTCGGACGCGCCGATCTTGCCGACGCTCTGCATGCGGACGGCCATTTTGAGCAGGCTGGTCTCGGTCGCCGCGAGTTCGCGCGCGCAGGCCGGCTTGGCAGGACCGGCGGCGGCCGGCGCGGTCGGTGCGGCCAAGACGAGGACAAGCGCGAGCAAACGGGCATAGGTCATCGGAAGCCTCCCTCGGCCTTCGTCGCGGCAGCGCGCAGAAAGGTTCAGGCGAGACTGTTACGGCGGCCGGGCGGTGAAGTTTCACCGGCGCGCAGGAAGGTAGGTCGTGGCCACGACCGCCTGTGTGAAGTGCTTCACATAAGCGCACCGCTCGTTGCCCACAAGCCACACTGCCAGGGGATTTTCGCCAGCCGCCGTCCGAACGCTTTCGACCGATTTAGCCGCTGGCGGCGCGGGCGTGGCCGCGCCGATGCACGGCGATGATTTCGGCGAGAACGGAAACCGCGATCTCGTCCGGGGTGATCGCGCCGAGGTCGAGCCCGGCCGGCGCCTTGAGCCGAGCGAGCCGGTCGGGCGCGACGCCGCGCGCGCCGAGAGCGGCCGTGAGCGCCGCCGCCTTCTTGCGGCTGCCCACTAAGGCCACGTAATCGGCATCGATCGTGAGCGCCGCGTTGAGCGCCGCCTCGTCGCCACGGCCGTGGGTCGAGACCACGACGTAGCGCGCGCCGGGCTCCTCGACCGGCAGCGCGTAGCCCTCGATCCGGCGATCGACCTCGCTCACCAGCGGCTGTTCCGCCGCCGGTGCGCACAAGGTGACGGTGAACCCGAGGCGCCGGCCGAGCGAGGCAATCGCCGCGGCGACCGGGCTCGAACCGCACACGATAAGCTGCGGCCCCGGCAGCACCGGCTCGACGAACACGTCCATCGTTCCTTCGCTCGGGCACATGTTCTTGGCGAAATGAACACCCGCGCGCTCTTCGCCCGCGGCGACGCCTTGGTCCTGCAGCTCGTCCGGCGGCTGCACCGAGACGAGGCGCGGCCTCCCGTCGGCGAGCGCCTCGCGGGCGGCCTTGAGCACGGCGGCGCGGGCACAGCCGCCACCGATCCAGCCTTCCGACATGCTGCCGTCGGGGAGGATCACCGCCTTGGCGCCGGCCTTCGCGGCGGTCGCCGCAACCGTGCGCACCACCGTCGCGACGGCGAACGGCTCACCCGCGGCCTTGCGCGCCTGGATGATCTGCAGGATGTCGAGCGCCGGTTCCATCAGATGCGCGCCAGATAGGATTCGAGCGCCGCCAAGCTCTCCAGATTGTGGGCGGGCGCAAACAGATCGACGTAGGGCAGGGCGGCTTGCATGCCGCGCGCCTGCGGGCTGTAGTCGCGCCAGCCGATCAGCGGGTTGAGCCAGACGATGCGGCGGCAGCGCCGCCGCAGGCGTCGCATTTCCTCGCCGAGCCGCTCGGGTGCGCCGGTGTCGTAACCGTCCGAGACGATCATCACGGCCGTGCGCGAGTTGATCACGCGTCGCGCGTGCCAGCGATTGAAGGTGGCGAGACACTCGCCGATCCGGGTGCCGCCGCCGATGCCCCGCGCCATCAGCGCGAGCTTGTCGACCGCGCGCGTCACGTCGCGGTCGCGCAGCGGCGCCGACACATGGGCGAGCCGGGTGTGGAACACGAAGGCTTCCGCCTCGCGGAACGCGTCGACCACGCCGTGCAAGAAGCGCACGAAGAACGCGGTGTAGAGGCTCATGGAGCCGGAGGCATCGAGCAGCATCACGAGCCGCAGCGGTTTGATCTTGCGCCGGCGCCAGGCGAGTTCGACCGGCGTGCCGCCGTGCGAGACGCTGCGGTGGATGGTGCGGCGCAGGTCGAGACGCGGCCCGTGCCGGCGCACCTGCGCGCGGCGCACGAGGCGCGCACGCATGGTGCGGGCAAGCCGCGCCGCAAGCGCATGGGCCGCGGCCACGTCGGCCGGGTCGACGATGTGGCGCAGGTCCGTCGCGGCGAGGCTTTCCGCGCGCGAAGCGCCTTCGCGCCGGCCGCGGCCGTCGGCCGGATGATCGCCGTCCTCGCCGCGCCGCATGACATGGTCGGGGAGCGCGAGAGCGTCTTGCGGAACCTGAGCTTCCGCTACGCGCCGCGCGGGCGCGTAGGTGCCGGGAGCGCCCGACAGGAGCTGGCGCTGGCGCATGCCGCGCCCGCGCCAATAGGCCTCGAAGATTTCATCGAAGCGCTGCCAGTCGGAATGGCTGGCGCAGAACAGCGCGCGCAGCGCGGGCTTGAGCGTCGCGGCGCGGACCGCGGCCGGGGAGGCGAGGATCGTCAGCGCATCCTGCGTCTCGGCAAGCCCCACCTTGAAGCCGTTGTCGCGCAAGCTGCGGGCAAACCCGGCAAGGCGGCGGGCGGGGGCATTCGTGTCTGTTTGGTGTGCGGCGCTCATGCTCGCCGCAGCCTGCTCCCTCCCCCCTTGTGTGAGGGGGGTGGTGAAAGAATGTGGTGGCGGCGCCGCCATCGCCTGGCACGTACGACCCCCACCCCTAACTAACCCCTCCCCACAAGGGGAAGGGGAACCCCGAGGCTGCGGCGACAAGCTCATCACGCCACCTTGCCGAGCAGCCGGTCGGTCACCTCGCGCGTCAGCCGGGCCCGGTCCTCGTGCGTCTTGAGCAAACAGATCATGGTCTCGTGCACGGTTTCCGGCTCCTGGCGCAGGTCGTGCACCTCGAGGCCGGCAAGCGTCGCCGCCCAATCGAGCGTCTCGGCCACGCCCGGGACCTTGCGCAGGTCTTCCTTGCGGATCGCCGCCACCATGCGGGCGACCTGGAGGGCGAGCGCCGTGTCGATGCCGGGGAGCCGCGTGAGCACGATCTTTGCCTCGCGGTCGACCTCGGGAAAATCGACATAGTGGTAGAGGCAGCGCCGGCGCAGCGCGTCGGAGAGTTCGCGCGTGCCGTTCGAGGTAAGCACGACGCGCGGGATCGTCACCGCCTTGACCGTGCCGAGCTCGGGAATGCTGACCTGGAAGTCCGAGAGCAGCTCGAGCAGAAACGCCTCGAACTCCTCGTCGGCGCGGTCGACCTCGTCGACCAGCAAAACCGGCGGCGTCGGCCGCCGGATGGCGGCGAGCAAGGGTCGCTCGAGCAGATATCTTTCCGAGAAAATATGCTCCTCGATCGCGTCCGCGCCTTCGCCGATCCCCTCGCGGGCTTTGATCGCGAGCAGCTGGCGCTGGTAGTTCCATTCGTAGAGCGCGGCGTTCTGGTCAAGGCCTTCGTAGCACTGCAAGCGGATCAATTCAGACTTGTGGACGGCGGCGAGCGCCTTGCCCACCTCGGTCTTGCCGACGCCGGCCTCGCCTTCGAGGAGGAGCGGCCGCTTGAGGAAATCCATCAGCCAAAGGGCAGTCGCGACCTCGCGGTCGGCGACGTAGCCGACGGCGGCGAGCTGGTTGGAAATGTCATCGCGGTTGAACGGCATCGAGAAGAGATGTCAGATGTCAGATGTCAGATGTCAAGAAAGCGAAAACTTTATCTGACCTCTGACATCTGATCTCTGGCATCTGCCTCATCCATGTAGGCCGAGCTTGTCGGCCGCCGTCCAGGTGCGCCATTGGTCGTGCGGCATCGGGATGTGGGTCGCGCCCAGGAACGCAAACGCGTCGTTGATCGCGTTCGAGAAGCACGGCACGCCGCCCACGTTGGGGCTTTCGCCGACGCCTTTGGCGCCGATCGGATGGTGCGGCGAGGGCGTCGTGGTCCAGTCGGTTTCCCAATGCGGCGTCTCGACCGCCGTGGGGAGGAAATAATCCATGAACGAGGCGGTGGTCACGTTGCCGTCCTCGTCGTAGTGGATCTCCTGGCCCATGGCGATGCCGAACGCCTCGGTCAGCCCGCCGTGGATCTGTCCTTCGATGATCATCGGGTTGATGCGCGTGCCGCAATCGTCGAGCGCATAGAAGCGGCGCACCTTGGTGACGCCGGTGTCGACGTCGACGTCGACGACACAGATATACGCCCCGAATGGATAGGTGAAATTCGGCGGGTCGTAATAGTTGATAGCCTCGAGGCCGGGCTCCATCCCGGGCGGCACCTCGTGATAGGCCGCCCAGGCGAGCTCGGTCATTGTCTTGAAGCGTTCGGGCGCGCCCTTCACGCGGAAGCGGTCGACGTCCCATTCGAGATCGTCGTCGTGTACCTCGAGCATATAGGCGGCGATCATCTGCGCCTTGGCCTTGATCTTGCGGCAGGCCATGGCGGTCGCCGCGCCAGACACCGGCGTCGAGCGCGACCCGTAGGTGCCGAGTCCGTAGGGCGCGGTGTCGGTGTTGCCCTCTTCCACCGCGATGTTGTCGGCCGGCAGGCCGAGTTCGGTGGCGATGATCTGGGCGTAGGTGGTCTCGTGCCCCTGGCCCTGGGATTTGGTGCCGAGGCGGCAAATGCCGGTGCCGGTCGGATGGATACGGATTTCCGCGGAATCGAACATGGCGATGCCGAGGATGTCGCACGCGCGCGACGGGCCGGCGCCGACGATTTCCGTGAAGAACGCAACGCCGACGCCCATCAGGTCGCGCGTCTCGCCGCGCTTGAAGGCCTCGCGCCTGGCCTTCTGCTCCTCCCGCAATTTTTTGTAGCCGACCGACTCCATCGCCTTGCTCATGGCGGTGTGATAATCGCCGGAGTCGTATTGCCAGCCGGTCGCCGAGGTGTACGGGAATTGCTCGCGCCGGATCAGGTTCTTGATGCGGAACTGGGCCGCATCCATGCCGAGCTTCTGCGCCATGACGTCCATGGCGCGCTCGATGCAGTAGGCCGCCTCGGTCACGCGGAACGAGCAGCGATAGGCAACGCCGCCCGGCGCCTTGTTGGTGTAGACGCCGTCGACCAGCACGTGGGCGGCCGGGAAGTCGTAGGAGCCGGTGATGATGCTGAACAGGCCGGCCGGCCATTTGGTGGCATTGGCGCAGGCGTCGAAGGCGCCATGGTCGGCGATGGTGTAGCAGCGCAACCCGGTCACCTTGCCGTCCTTGGTGCAGGCGATCTCGGTGTCCATGTAGAAATCGCGCGCGAACGCAGTGGTCGACAGGTTCTCGATGCGGTCCTCGACCCATTTCACCGGACGCCCGGTAACGATCGAGGCGACGATCGCACAGATGTAGCCCGGATAGGCGCCGACCTTGTTGCCGAAGCCGCCGCCGATGTCGGGCGCGATCACGTGAATCTTGTGCTCGGGGATTTTCGAGATCAGCGAGCCGACCGTGCGGATGACGTGCGGGGCCTGGAACGTGCCCCATAACGTCAGCTCGCCCTTGATCTTGTCGAACGCGGCGACGCACTGGCAGGTTTCGAGCGGGCAGGGGTGGACGCGCGGATAGGGGATCATCGTCTTGATCGTCACGTCCGCCTTTTCGAACGCCGCGTCGGTCGCGGCCTTGTCGCCCGCCGCCCACGAGAAAATGTGGTTCGGGTGCTTGCGCTTGCCGTGCGCGCCTTCGGTCTTGTCCTTGATGTCCTCGCGGATCACCGGCGCGCCGTCGGTCATGGCCCTGAGCGGATCGACGTTGACCGGCAGCGCCTCGTATTCGACCTCGACGAGGTCGGCGGCGTCGGCCGCGACGTAGCGGTCCTCGGCGATCACGAAGGCGACTTCCTGGTTCTGATAGAGCACCTTGCCGTCCGCGAGCACCATCTGCACGTCGCCCGCGAGCGTCGGCATCCAGGCGAGGTTCACGGTCTTGAGCGTCTCGGCGGTGATCACCGCGACGACCCCCGGCAGCGCCGCGGCCTTGGTGGTGTCGATGTTCTTCACGCGCGCGTGGCCGTGCGGCGAGCGCGTGAAGTCGCCGTAGAGCATGCCGGGCAGCTTGAGGTCGTCGACGTAGTTGCCCTTGCCCTGGACGAAACGGATGTCCTCGACGCGCTTGCGCTTGCAGCCCATGCCCTCGAGCTTTTCGGCGCGCCGGGCGGAGGTGAGGCTGGTGTCGTTCATTCTGCGGCCTCCTGGAAGGCAACGCCGTTGAGCTTGGCGGCGGCGAATTGAATGGCTTTGACGATGTTCTGATAACCGGTGCAGCGGCACAGGTTGCCGGAAATGCCCATGCGGATTTCCTCTTCCGACGGGCTCTTGTTCTCCTGCAGCAACCGGTAGGCGCGCATGATCATGCCGGGCGTGCAGAAGCCGCATTGGAGCCCGTGCATCTCGCGGAAGCCCTCTTGCAGCGCGTGCAAGGTGCCGTCGGCGTTCGCCATGCCTTCGATGGTGCGGATGTCGGCGCCGTTCGCCTGCACCGCGAAGATCGTGCACGACT
>Ga0153928_1001156_pt1 | contig 12117 bp, 10 predicted proteins | sample TSNJ012MetaG_FD_106656 | JGI IMG/M metagenome (GOLD analysis project Ga0153928, IMG submission 106656) | Attine ant fungus gardens microbial communities from New Jersey, USA - TSNJ012 MetaG | ecosystem: Host-associated > Fungi > Mycelium > Unclassified | place: USA: New Jersey, Wharton State... | reverse complement strand
TGACGTTTTTTAAAGGGTTTATTAATAGAAATGCGTACTAGAACAGAGATGAGGTATATGCATGAATCGCGATTTTGAAGATGAAGTTAAACGCTCCGGGGAGCGCCGGAGCCGCAAGAATCCCCAGTTTAAAGCCTTTGATAGGAAGGAAGAGCCGGGGATAAACCAGGCTGCCGTCCAGACAGCGGCCGCCTCCCAGCGTTCTGTCGGGGCTTTGGGCAGCGGTAATGCACTGACGGCCGAAATGGAAGAACAGCTGGCCCGGAGAAAACGAAGAAGACGAATGATCATCATGATTGTAGCGGAATGTTGTACGCTGGCATTGATTTTTGGGTATGCTTATTTTCTCAAATTCTCGAGTATGATCCAGCGTCCGCCGTTTGAGGTGAAAAATATCCAGAATACGGAACTGGACATTGCAACCGTCGAAAAGATGAAAGGTTACTGGACGATTGCCGTCTTTGGTGTGGACTCCCGGGATAAAGCGCTGACCAAAAGTACCAATGCGGACGTCAATATTATCGCTAATATCAATCAGGATACCGGCGAGATCAAGCTGGTGTCGGTGTACCGTGATTCCTACTTAAGTATCTCAGAGGATGGTTCTTATAATAAGATCAACATGGCTTACTTCCTGGGCGGTCCGGAGCAGGCGGTATCGGCGCTGAACCGGAACCTGGATTTGAATATTACGGATTTTGTGACCTTTAACTGGAAAGCGGTTGCTGATGCCATCAATATCCTGGGTGGTGTGGATATTGAACTGAGTAAGGCGGAGTTTTACTATATTAATTCTTTTATTACCGAGACGGTACAGGTCACCGGTATCGGTTCCAATCACCTGAAAAGTGCCGGAATGAACCACCTGGATGGTGTTCAGGCAGTGGCATATGCACGTCTGCGTATGATGGATACGGATTATGCCCGTACCGAACGGCAGCGAAAGGTCATTGCCCAGGCTTTTGAAAAGGCCAAAAAGGCTGATTTTGAAACCTTACGGGTGATTATCGGAACGGTATTTCCGCAAATTGCAACCAGTGTCGGGGTGGATGATCTGGTGATGAATGCCAAAAATATTTCCAAGTACTATCTCGGTGAAACCACCGGTTTCCCACAGGCCCGCGGTGATGCCAATATGGGCAAAAAAGGTGCCTGTGTGATTCCGCAGACATTGGAAAGCAATGTCATTCAGCTGCACAATTTTCTGTTTGGCGATGAGGCCTATACGCCATCCGTGCTGGTAAAGAAGTATAGTGCCAAGATTTCGGCTGACAGCGGAATGTATAAAGAAGGAAAATATATTGAAAAGGTAGGCACTGAAGGCGGTGTCATTCAGCCGCCCAAGACGACGGCGGCCAAGAGCGAGACCGAAAAGACATCGGAAGACGAGTCGACGAAAGAGACAACGAAAAAGGCAATCAGGGAAACCGAGGAAAGCGGTAATCCGAATGAGACGACGACAGCCTCCGTAAAGCCGGGAGTAAATCCGGGAGCGGCAGAGACCGATGCCGATGGCAATCCGGTGGAGACCGGGACGACAGCGGCCTCCCAACCGGGCGGTACCACTGCGCCGACGACAGGGGCGGCCAAGCCAGGCGGCACGACCGCCGAGACGACAGGGGCGGCCAGGCCAGGCAGCACGGCCCCGGATACGACAGCGGCACCAAAGCCGGGCAGCACGGCCGCCGAGACGACGGCATCCACCCGTCCGGGTGAAACCAGCCCGACTACCGGTTCGGCAGATGGACCGGCAGCGGTACCCAATTTCCCGGGCGCCTCCGGAACCGGAGCAACGGCAGACAGCAACGGTCCGGGCGGCACATCCGCTGCGGCCAGCCCGACAGAGGCAGTTATCGGAACAGTATCAGCTCCGGGGCAGTAAAATTCACGCTGTATTAATTTTTTCATCACATTTTCATCACAAATAATTGTTATAGTATCCCTGTAACATAGGAAACACAAGGAAAGGGGAACACAATTATGTACGAAGAAAACAACAATATAGGCGAGAACATGGAACCGGCTTCTGACAGGACGGCGAGTGATATAATAGAAACGAACAGAGTGGAGCCACATTCACAGCCGACACAAAGATCAGCCCGGAAGCCATCCGTCGCCGGCAAGATTGCCGGTATTACCGCGGCAGCGGTATTGTTTGGTACCGTTGCCGGCGGAACGATGTTCGGTGTCAATACAGCCGCCGAATATTTAACTGGAAAGAATCATAAGACTGCGGCGGAGACGGAAAGCTCATTTCCGATCGGAACGGTGGAGACACAGCCGGATGCGGCGGTGAATGCCGGCGGCAGCCCCGTGGTGCGGGTAGTGCAGAATGATGTATCGGCGATTGTCGAGCAGGCGATGCCGTCAGTGGTAGCCATTAATAATACCATGCTGTATCAGCAGCAGACCTGGTTTGGCCAGAGCCAGACATATGAAGTGCCAAGCAGCGGTTCGGGTATTATCGTCGGTCAGAATGACGAAGAAATGCTGATTGTGACCAATAACCATGTGGTGAAAGATTCGAAACAGCTGTCGGTGACATTTATTGACAATTCGCAGGTCAACGCGGCAATTAAGGGTACGGATTCGGAAAGTGATCTGGCCGTAATTGCGGTACAGATTAAGGATATTCCGGCAGAGGCCATGGGTCAGATCAAAGTAGCGGCCATGGGGGATTCCGAAGCACTTAAGGTAGGTCAGGGGGTTATTGCCATCGGTAATGCGCTGGGTTATGGGCAGTCGGTCACGGTTGGTTATATCAGTGCATTGGACCGGGAAATCAAGGCCGAGAATGCGACGATCCGGAATCTGCTGCAGACCGATGCCGCCATTAATCCCGGCAACAGCGGCGGTGCTTTGCTGAATATGAAGGGTGAAGTAATTGGCATTAATGCCGCCAAGTATTCTTCTACCGAGGTAGAGGGAATGGGGTATGCAATCCCGATTTCCAAAGTCCAGGAGATTATTGGCAGCTTGATGAATATGAAGACCAGAGTAACTGTTGCGGAGAAGAGTCAGGGTTATCTGGGAATCCAGGGGCAGAATATTGATGAGAGCGCTTCAGCGATGTATGATATGCCCCGTGGGGTCTATGTATTCAAGATCGTCGAAGGCGGTGCGGCAGCTGATTCCGATCTGCGGGAGAAGGATATTATCACCAAATTTGACGGGCAGACGATCCGCAGTATGTCGGAGCTAAAGGATATGCTGACTTATTACCAGGGCGGCAGTACCATTGCGCTGACGGTACAGTCTTTGGAAAATGGTGAATATGTTGAGCGGACGGTAGAAGTTACCCTTGGCTATCGGCCAACTTCAGAAACAAATTAAGGAGATGCCATCAGTGGAAGACAAGGACAAGATCGAAACAGGTGACAATGAGGAATACGAGAAAATATGTTATGTCTGCCGCCGCCCGGAAAGCAAGGCAGGCAGCATGATTACCATGCCGGGGGATCTGTGCCTGTGCCAGAGCTGTATGCAGAAGGCGTTTGATTCTATGGCGGGCAGCGGTATGGACTGGTCGAAGGTCGATCTGTCCCAGATCACCGGCATGCCCTATATGAATATGAATTTTTCACAGATGGATTCAATGCCGGAACTTTCGATTCCCAAAAAACAAAAAGTGAAAAAGAAAACCGAGAAAAAAGGACCGGATTTTGAGCTGAAGGATATCCCGGCCCCCCATGTGATCAAGGGTTGGCTGGATGAATATGTAATTGGTCAGGAGCGGGCGAAAAAGGTGATGGCAGTTGCTGCATATAACCACTATAAACGGGTGTATGAGCAGGAGATGAAGCTGACCCGGCAGAATGGGGAAGGTGAGGCCGGGGAAATTACGATTGAGAAGTCCAATATTCTGATGATCGGCCCCACCGGCAGCGGCAAGACCTATCTGGTCAAAACGCTGGCCAAACTGCTGGATGTGCCGTTGGCGATTGCTGATGCCACGTCGCTGACCGAAGCCGGTTATATTGGTGATGATATAGAAAGTGTGGTTTCCAAACTGCTGGCGGCAGCATATAATGATGTGGAGAAGGCCGAGCATGGAATTATCTTTATTGACGAGATCGACAAGATTGCCAAGAAGAAGGAGACCAATACCCGGGATGTCAGCGGTGAGTCGGTCCAGCAGGAGCTTTTAAAGCTTTTGGAAGGCAGCAAGGTGGAGGTTCCGGTGGGTTCTAACCAGAAGAATGCTTTAACGCCGATGACCACGGTGAATACCGATCATATTCTGTTCATCTGCGGCGGTGCCTTTCCCGGCCTGGAACCGATCATTAAGGAACGGCTGAATAAACAGAGTTCCATGGGATTTGGCGCCCGGTTGAAAGATACATACGATCAGGAGCCAGATTTGTTTTGTCATGTTACCAATGCAGATTTGCGGGCGTTCGGCATGATTCCGGAGTTTCTGGGGCGGATGCCGGTACTGGTTACTCTGGAGACATTGAACGAAGAACGTCTGGTGCGGATTCTGAAGGAACCGAAAAATGCCATTTTAAAGCAATATGTGCGGTTGTTAGAACTGGATGAAGTCAAACTGGTGTTTGAGGAGGAAGCTTTGCAGTGGATTGCCGCAGAGGCCCTGAAGCGGGAAACCGGCGCCCGGGCTCTGCGGGCAATTCTGGAGGAGTTTATGCTGGATATTATGTATGAGATACCGAAGGACCCGGGCATTGGTGCGGTGGTGATCACTCGTCCGTACCTGGAAAAATGTGGCGGACCACTGATTCAGATGCGTGGATAGAGGGAGGGCAGGTTATGGTTTTAGCAGCAATCATTGTGCTTTTGGCAGCGGGTGATCTGGTCTTAAAGGGATGGATTGAAAAGCAGGATCCGGCACAGTTTCCCCGGCCGCTGCAAAAAAGCGGAGGGAACATCCGGTTATACCGGAATCATAATGCCGGATTTCCCTTTGGCTTTTTAGAAAAACATCAGGAGCTGGTAAAGTTGATTCCGCTGGTGGAGATTTCGGCCCTTGGCGGGTTTTTAGCCTGTTTGAACACACAAAAAGGGAACACGGCCAAAAAGGTCGGGCTGGCGGTTTTGCTTGGTGGTGGAATCAGCAATCTGTATGACCGTTTTGTCCGGAATTATGTGGTTGATTACTTTAGCTTTCAGTTTGGCTGGCTGAAAAAAGTAGTATTTAACCTTGGCGATTTGTTTGTTTTTCTGGGGTCGGCAATTCTGTTTGCAGCCGGGTTTGTGGACGAAATGCGCCGCCGGAAAAGCGAATCGTATTGACAAGGGGTCAAATTTATTGTACAATTTTATGAAAATTCATTTAAAAAAGGAGATTGATTAATTTTTATGTTAGATCCAGGAGACAGTTCGGGCTTACAATTGCTTGCGATATTTATAATGCTTTGTTTGTCCGCGTTTTTTTCATCGGCCGAGACGGCATTGACTACAGTTAACAAGATGCGTGTCAGAACCCTGGCGGAAGCAGGGAACAGGCGGGCGATTATGTTGGCAAAGGTGACAGAAAATCCCGGCAAGATGCTTAGTACTATTTTAGTGGGCAACAATATTGTAAACCTTTCCGCTTCCGCTATTATGACAACATTGGCGTTGCAGACATTTGGCAGCAAGGCAGTTGGTGCGGCAACAGGTATTCTGACGCTCATCATCCTGGTTTTTGGTGAGATTACACCCAAGACAGTATCGACATTGAATGCAGAAAAGATTGCGCTGGCCTATGCGAATGTCATCTATTGGCTGGTGATACTGATGACACCGGTTATTTTCCTGATTAATCAATTATCCATGGGGGTTTTGTTTCTTCTGCGGATTGATCCGAAGAAGAAGCAGGATTCCATTACCGAAGATGAACTTCGGACCATCGTGAAAGTGAGCCATGAAGAGGGCGTCATTGAGATGGAAGAGAAAAAGATGATCAATAATGTGTTTGACTTTGGCGATTCGCTGGCCAAAGATATTATGATACCGCGAATTGATATGGTGATGGTGGATGCGGATATCACCTATGAGGACCTGCTGGAGGTCTTCCGTGAGGAGCGGTTTACCCGGATTCCGGTCTACGAGAAGTCAACGGATAATGTCATTGGCATTATTAATATGAAGGATCTGCTGCTGTTTGATCAGAACGGGGATTTCCTGGTCCGTGATTTCCTGCGCCAGCCGCTGTATACTTATGAGTTTAAAAAGACGGCGGAGCTGATGATGGAGATGAGGAAAACCTTCAACAACATTGTCATCGTGCTGGATGAATACGGTGCTACTGCCGGTCTGATTACGCTGGAGGATATGCTGGAAGAGATTGTTGGTGAAATTCGTGATGAATATGACGAAGACGAAGAAGATGAGGTGCGGGAGGTTGCACCTGGTGAATATATTGTGGAAGGTGCCATGAAGCTGGATGATCTGAATGATATGCTGGATTTGAATCTGGAATCGGAGGATTATGATTCGATCGGCGGTTTGATTATCGGACAGCTGGAACACCTGCCGGAGCAGGGCGAAGAGGTTCTTTATGAGAATCTGCGTCTGATTGTGGATCAGGTGGAGAAGAACCGGATCGATAAGGTTCATTTTTATATTTTAAGTGCTGAGGAACTGGAAGAATTAGAAGAAACCGCGGCGGCGGCCGCGGATTCGGAAGCGGTGGATTAAAGACGTGGCTGCCCTACGCGGACATCATTCCGCCTGCCGTTCCGCCGGCCAGACAGCAGGCCATTGTGGTCATAATCCGGGTGGTGTCAGGGAAATCCCCCTGCTTCATCAGCCAGGATACGGCAAAAAGTACGGCAAAATACAACAGGCCGGAGAACATTCCCCAGAAGAACCGTCTTTGCCGGGTCGCTTTTCCGGCCAGGAAACCGCCGACCAGGCAGGCCAGCAGATAAATCAGGTAGACTGCCGTGTTGATCTGGGTTTCCTTCATTTTCAACTTATAGAGTCCAAACGAAAGCGCCAGCAGCAGAATGCCGGATACTAAATAAGAAAAGACCAGGGAGCGGAGCAATGCTTTAGGCTTGGATGTGATCATGGCACAATCCCCTCCTGATGATAAGGTTTGTTTCAATGTATTCGGCCGGCCGGCGGTTTATACAAACTTTATCCGGTCTTTTGGGGGGCGATATCGGCCATATACCGGGATTTTGGCGTTAAAATCAGGTAAAAACGAGAAAAACAGGTAAAATCATAAAATTTTCTTGACACAAATTAGCAATCTGGATATAATGATATGGCGTGCATAAACACGTCGTATTTTTTTGTGCGCAAAAGCTATGATTTAAAGCAACCAACAGACAAATATCACAGGAGGTGAAAAGAATGCCAACATTTAACCAGTTAGTTAGAAAAGGAAGACAGACATCTGTAAAGAAGTCTACCGCACCTGCTCTGCAGAAGGGATATAACTCTTTACGGAAGCGTGCGACAGAGACTTCCTCTCCGCAGAAGAGGGGTGTTTGTACCGCAGTTAAGACTGCTACCCCAAAGAAGCCGAACTCCGCCCTTCGTAAGATTGCCAGAGTCCGTCTGTCTAACGGTATCGAGGTTACCAGCTACATTCCGGGTGAAGGACACAACCTTCAGGAGCATAGCGTGGTCCTGATCCGCGGCGGCAGAGTAAAAGACTTGCCAGGTACCAGATACCATATCATCAGAGGTACTTTGGATACCGCTGGTGTCGCTAACAGAAAACAGGCTCGTTCTAAATACGGTGCAAAAAGACCGAAAGTTAAAAAATAAACAGAGCCGAATTGGAATCACTAACAGCAGTAAAGTGTAGTGCGGAATTGATATTGACCTGTAGGTTGCAGGACATATAGTATTACCGTGCATGAACACATTTTATGGAAACTTGTGAGTACCGATGAATTAATTCTTGATAATTAAGGAGGGAAGTAACGTGCCACGTAAAGGACATATCCAAAAAAGAGATGTATTAGCAGATCCTTTATACAACAACAAAGTTGTGACCAAGCTGATTAACAATATCATGCTGGATGGTAAAAAGGGTGTTTCACAGAAGATCGTATACGGCGCATTCAGCCGTGTGGAAGCAAAGACCGGCAAGCCGGCCGTAGAGGTTTTCGAAGAGGCCATGAATAATATCATGCCTGTACTGGAAGTTAAGGCAAAACGTATTGGCGGTGCCACCTATCAGGTGCCGATCGAGGTCAGGACGGATAGAAGACAGACGTTAGCACTGCGCTGGCTCACCACCTATTCTCGTAAGAGAGGTGAGAAGACCCAGGAAGAAAGACTGGCTAACGAGATTATGGATGCCGCTAATAACACTGGCGCGTCTGTAAAGAAGAAAGAAGACATGCATAAGATGGCAGAGGCAAACAAGGCCTTCTCCCATTTCAGATTCTAAGTAGGAGGAAAAAGCTTTGGCTGGAAGAGAATATCCGTTGGATAGAACCAGAAATATCGGAATCATGGCTCATATCGATGCTGGCAAAACCACACTTACTGAGCGTATTCTGTATTATACTGGTGTAAACTACAAAATCGGTGATACTCATGAAGGTACCGCAACCATGGACTGGATGGAGCAGGAACAGGAAAGAGGCATTACCATTACTTCAGCAGCTACCACCTGCCACTGGACGATTCATGGCGATGATAACAGACCGGCGACCGGAGAACCGGAGAACCGTATCAATATCATCGACACCCCCGGACACGTGGACTTTACCGTTGAGGTAGAGCGTTCCCTGCGTGTACTGGACGGCGCCGTTGGCGTGTTCTGTGCAAAAGGCGGGGTAGAGCCACAGTCCGAGAACGTATGGCGTCAGGCTGACACCTACAACGTACCACGAATGGCATTTATTAATAAAATGGATATTCTGGGGGCTGACTTCTATGGTGCCGTTGAGCAGATCCGGACCAGACTGGGTAAGAATACCATCTGTCTGCAGCTGCCGATCGGCAAGGAAGATTCCTTTAAAGGAATTGTTGACTTGTTTGAGATGAAAGCCTTCATCTATAACGATGACAAGGGCGACGATATTACTGTTTGCGAGATTCCGGATGAAGAGAAGGATGACGCTGAGTTGTATCGTACTGAGCTGGTAGAGAAGATTTGCGAGTTGGACGACGACCTGATGATGATGTATCTGGAAGGTGAAGAGCCGTCTGTTGAAGAATTGAAAAAAGTTTTAAGAAAAGCTACCTGTGAGTGTGCGGCTGTGCCGGTATGCTGCGGTAGTGCTTATCGTAACAAAGGCGTTCAGCGGCTGCTGAATGCAGTCATCGATTTCATGCCGGCGCCGACCGACATCCCGTCAATTCAGGGTGTTGATACGGATGGCAATGAAGTTGAGCGCCATTCTTCTGATGAAGAGCCGTTCTCGGCTCTGGCATTTAAGATTATGACCGACCCGTTCGTAGGAAAGCTGGCTTTCTTCCGGGTGTACTCCGGTACTCTGAACTCCGGTTCTTATGTACTGAATGCTACCAAGGGTAAAAAAGAGCGTGTTGGCCGTATTCTGCAGATGCATGCCAATAAGCGTCAGGAGATCAGTAAAGTTTATTCCGGAGATATTGCTGCTGCGGTTGGTTTTAAATTGACCACAACCGGTGATACTATCTGTGATGAGCAGCATCCGGTTATTCTGGAATCCATGGAGTTTCCGGAGCCGGTTATCGATATCGCCATCGAGCCAAAGACCAAAGCCGGTCAGGGCAAGATGGGCGAGGCGCTGGCAAAACTGGCCGAGGAGGATCCAACCTTCCGTGCCCAAACCAATACCGAGACCGGTCAGGTTATCATCTCCGGTATGGGCGAGCTGCATCTGGAGATCATCGTCGACCGTCTGCTGCGTGAATTTAACGTAGAAGCTAACGTTGGTGCTCCCCAGGTTGCTTACAAAGAGTCCTTTACCAAGATGGTAGAGGTGGACAGCAAGTATGCGAAGCAGTCCGGCGGACGTGGTCAGTATGGTCACTGTAAGGTTCGCTTTGAACCGATGGATGCCAACGGCGAAGAACTGTTCAAGTTTGAGTCGGCGGTTGTCGGCGGTGCGATTCCGAAGGAATATATCCCGGCTGTCGGTGCCGGTATTGAAGAAGCTTCCAAGTGCGGTATCCTGGCCGGATTCCCGGTTCTGGGTGTGAAGGCAACTGTTTATGACGGTTCCTACCATGAGGTTGACTCCAGTGAAATGGCATTTAAGATTGCCGGTTCCATGGCCTTCAAGGATGCGATGAACAAAGCCGGAGCGATCCTCCTTGAGCCGATCATGAAGGTTGAAGTTACGATGCCGGAAGACTACATGGGTGATGTTATCGGTGATATCAACTCCCGTCGTGGCCGGATCGAAGGTATGGATGACTTAGGCGGCGGCAAGATCGTCAGAGCATTCGTTCCGTTGTCTGAGATGTTCGGTTACTCCACTGACCTGCGTTCCAAAACCCAGGGCCGCGGAAACTACTCGATGTTCTTCGAGAAGTATGAGCCGGTTCCGAAATCAGTTCAGGAAAAGGTTATCAACGAGCGCAGAAACTAAAGAACTGTTATGTGAATCAATGTGTTCCGGGAGCCTTTAAATGCGCCCGGAATGCAGAAAATAGGCTTGAAAATATTGCAATTATAGCATATAATAAAAAACAGCCTAACATAAAATTTATAGCCCAGAGAGGCCCAATTAAGGAGGACGTTATAAAATGGCAAAAGCAAAATTTCAAAGAACCAAAACCCATTGTAACATTGGTACTATAGGTCACGTTGACCATGGTAAAACTACTTTAACCGCAGCTATTACCAAAACTCTGCATGAGAGATACGGTACTGGTGAGGCCGTAGCATTCGATAAGATCGACAAGGCTCCGGAAGAGAAAGAGCGTGGAATTACCATCTCTACTGCTCACGTTGAGTATGAAACTCCCAACAGACACTATGCCCACGTTGACTGCCCAGGCCATGCTGACTATGTTAAGAACATGATCACCGGTGCAGCTCAGATGGATGGTGCTATTCTCGTAGTAGCAGCAACCGATGGTGTTATGGCACAGACCAGAGAGCACATTCTGCTGTCCCGTCAGGTAGGCGTTCCTTACATTGTTGTATTCATGAACAAATGTGATATGGTAGATGACGAAGAACTGCTTGAGTTAGTAGACATGGAGATCCGTGATCTGTTATCTGAATATGAATTCCCGGGCGACGATACTCCGATCGTTCAGGGTTCTGCTCTGAAAGCTCTGGAAGATCCGTCCGGCAGCTGGGGCGACAAGATTCTGGAACTGATGACTGCTGTTGATGAGTGGGTTCCGGATCCGGTTCGTGAGACTGACAAACCGTTCTTGATGCCGGTTGAGGATGTATTTACCATTACCGGCCGTGGTACTGTTGCAACCGGTAGAGTAGAGCGTGGTACTCTGCACCTGAACGACGAAGTTGAAGTTCTGGGTATCCGTGAAGAGTCCAGAAAAACCGTTGTTACCGGTATTGAGATGTTCCGTAAGCTGTTAGACGAGGCTCGTGCTGGTGATAACATCGGCGCACTGCTGCGTGGTGTTCAGAGAACCGATATCGAAAGAGGCCAGGTTCTGGCTAAACCAGGTTCTGTTAAGTGCCACACGAAGTTTACCGCTCAGGTATACGTTCTGACCAAAGACGAGGGTGGCCGTCATACACCTTTCTTCAACAACTATCGTCCTCAGTTCTACTTCCGTACAACTGATGTTACCGGTATTTGCGATCTGCCGGATGGTGTTGAGATGTGTATGCCTGGCGATAACGTAGAGATGACGGTTGATCTGATTCATCCAATCGCTATGGAGCAGGGTCTGCGTTTCGCTATCCGTGAGGGTGGACGTACGGTTGGTTCAGGCCGTGTTGCTACTATTATTGACTAATTGATAATATGCATAAGAAAAGGACTTCCAGAGATGGGAGTCCTTTTTGGAACTAAGCCGTTCCTGTTGGCAGCAGGGGCGGTTCTTTGTTTTTACCATAACGTAAAAGACCTCGTATTACTACGAGGTCTTGACATAATAAACTGATATCTTCTTTTAATGCCCCAAGGGCAATGTTGAAAGAGAATGAATTTCTCTGTAAGTTTATTATAGTTTATATTATGCACGTAGTCAAGACTTATATTGCTGGAAAGCTGACCAAATTTGAAGAATTGT
>Ga0153928_1001150_pt1 | contig 12134 bp, 13 predicted proteins | sample TSNJ012MetaG_FD_106656 | JGI IMG/M metagenome (GOLD analysis project Ga0153928, IMG submission 106656) | Attine ant fungus gardens microbial communities from New Jersey, USA - TSNJ012 MetaG | ecosystem: Host-associated > Fungi > Mycelium > Unclassified | place: USA: New Jersey, Wharton State... | reverse complement strand
CCTCAACAGCGCGATTGACGATCCCGATCCCGTGCTCTTCCTCGAACACAAGAAAACCTATCGGCTCATCAAGGGTGAGGTGCCGAACGGTCACTATACGATCCCGCTCGGCAAAGCCAACGTTCTAAAGGAAGGCACGCAGCTTAGCGTCGTCTCTTACGGCCTTTATCTGCACTGGGCGCTCGAAGCCGCCAAGCAGCTCGAAGAAGAGGGGTTCTCGGTCGAAGTGATCGATCTGCGGTCGATCCGTCCGATGGATAAGACGACGATTCTGAGCAGCGTCGAGAAGACGCGCAAGCTGTTGATCATCCACGAAGATAACAAGTTCGGCGGCATCGGCGCCGAGATCAGCGCGATGGTCGCCGAAGAAGCACTCTTTCACCTCGACGCGCCGATTCGCCGGCTCTGCGGGCCCGACGTCCCCGCGATGGGGTACGCGATGCCGCTCGAGGAAGAGTTCATGTCCTCTCCGGCCGAGATGGCCGGCGCGATGCGAGAAATGGTGAAGTTCTAATGCCAACGACTATAACGATGCCGCAGCTGGGCGAGACGGTTACCGAAGGTACCGTCGCGCAGTGGCTCAAGAGCGTCGGCGACGCCGTCGACAAGTATGAAGACTTCGTCGAGGTTTCGACCGATAAGGTCAATGCCGGCGTTCCCTCGCCGGTGACCGGAACGATTCGCGAGCTCCTCGTGAAGGAAGGCGAGACTGTCGCCACCGGCACGCCGATCGCCGTGATCGACGAGGTCGGGGCCGCAGCCGCGGCGGAGCAAGTAACAGCGGCCCCGGCGGCCGCAACGAAACCGGAGACGCCGCCGCCCTCTTCCAACGGCGCGCAGGCCAGCGGCGCCGAGAGCATCGAGGCCGAGAGCGCGGCGCGCGGCGCCTCGCCGGCGGTGCGCCGCCTGGCGCGCGAGCACCACGTAGACATTCGAACCGTCAGAGGAAGCGGCGCGAACGGACGCGTCACCGCCGAAGATATTCTCATGGCCGCTCGCAGCGTGGTATCGGCCGCAGCCTCGGCGCCGCCGGCACCGCCTTCCGCGGCACCGGCACCGGCGACGGGCGCCGGAACCGCGCGTACCTCGACTTACGCGCAACCGCTTCCCGGAACGGCCATTCAGCTGACGCAGGCTCGCCGAATCATCGCCGAGCGCATGGTCGAGAGCAAACACGCTGCGCCGCATGCCTGGTCGATGGTCGAAATAGACGTCACCGGCGCGTGGGAGTGGCGGGTACGCGAGAAAACACGATTCGAGCGCGAGACCGGCTATAAGCTGACGCTTCTTCCGTTCTTTATTCGCGCCGTCGTGCAGTCGCTAGCGAGCTTCCCGCTCATGAACGCGCGCTTTACGGCCCCCAGCGGCTCGAATCCGCCAAGCATCTACGTCAACGACGAAGTCAACATCGGCATCGCGATCGGATTGCCGGCGAATCTCGTCGTGCCGGTCATCAAGCACGCTGACAAACTCTCGATCAAAGGGCTTGCCGTCGCAGCGGGTGAGCTTATCGAGAAGGCGCGCAAAGGAAAACTCGGCGTGGACGATCTCGCCGGCGGAACCTTTACCGTCAACAACAACGGCGCGAATGGATCGTGGGCGTCGGCGCCGATCATCAACGCCGGTCAGGCCGGCATCGTTACGATGGAGACCGTCGAAAAGAAACTGGTCGTGCGCGATGACGACACGCTCGCGATTCGCCGAATGATGAACTCGTGTCTCTCACTCGATCACCGCGTGGTGGACGGCTACGTTGCGAGCGGCTTCCTCGCCGACCTAAAGCGGCGGCTGGAGGCGATGGGCCCGCAAGGGGAGTTGTAGCTCGCAGATCCGCAAGCTTTTCAAGTTCGAAGCCGCGCATACGCTGCCGTACCATCCGGGAAAGTGCGCGCGGATGCACGGTCATTCGTATCGCCTCGAGGTCACGGTGCAGGGCCCGCTGCAAACGCGCGGACCAGCGCGGGGTATGGTCCAGGATTTCGACCGGATCCAGCGGGTCGTTTCCGAGCGAGTCCTCAATGCACTCGATCATCAGTACCTCAACGACCTCATCGAGAACCCGACCGTCGAGAACATCGTGCTCTGGATCTGGAAGCGCCTGGAAAAGCGGCTCCTGCGTCTCGACTCGCTCGTGCTCTGGGAAACGGCAAGCTCCTGCGCAATCTTGCGCCGCTCCGACATCGCGCCGTAGCCGAAACCCCGAATAGATGCTCCAACTCTCCGAAATCTTCTACACCATTCAAGGCGAAGGAACGTGGACCGGAACGCCGGCGGTCTTCGTGCGGCTAGCCGGCTGCAATCTCGCCTGCGATTTCTGCGACACCGATTACTCGACGAAGTTCTTCGCAAGCGTGGCAGAGGTCGTCGCGAAAGTGCGCGCGCTTGGCGGCGATTGTCCGATGGTCGTGCTGACGGGCGGCGAGCCGCTCGCACAGGCCGAGACACCTGCTCTGATCGAGGCGCTGCTCGGCGACGGACGGCGCGTGCATATTGAGTCGAACGGCACGGTCTTCACGGAGCTGCCAAAGGACGTGTGGCTCTGCGTCTCGCCGAAGGAGCGCGTCGATCCGCGCATGGCCACGCGCGCCGATGAGGTGAAGCTCATCGTGGACACGCGCGTTCCCGAGGAACATCTGCCGCTCTTCGAAAGCCAGTCGACGATTCTGCTCCAGCCGGAGGGAAATAAGACGGCGAACGTCGCGCTTGCACTCGAGTATGCGAAGGCCCACCCAAAGCGCTTCCGGCTCTCGCTCCAGACGCATAAGTTCATCGGAGTACCGTGATACTGCTCTGCAGCGCCGTCGAGGCCGAGCTGGCGTTTTGGAGCCCGCGCCCAGGCGTCGACCGCATCGTTACCGGCGTCGGTCCGGTCGAGGCCGCCTGCACGCTCGCCGCGGCGCTCGTTCAAAGCCCCTACCGGCTCGTCGTCAATGCCGGTCTCGCCGGCGCATTCGACGCTGCCGCGGAGATCGGTGACGGCGTCGTCGTCGCCGAGGACGCGATCGAACTCGGCCTAGAGACGGGCGCGCCAATCGCACTTCCCTCGGGTGCGAAGCTCGTTAACGAAGCGCGTTCGACGGCCGATCTCGTCGAGCAGCTCCGCGCGAAGGGCTTCCCGGTGTTGCGTGGCGTAACCGTCTCGCGCGTGACATCGAGTGAAGCGACTGCCGGCCGGCTTGCAAGCGAGCTAGGTGCACAGGTCGAGACGATGGAGGGATTCGCCGCCCTGCGGGCGGCCGAACTTGCCGGCGTGTCCGCAATCGAGGTCCGTGGAATATCCAATCGGTGCGGCGATCGCGAGCGGAGCGGTTGGAACTTCGACGCCGGCATCTCGGGATTACAGCGCATCGTCGAGGCGCTATTCGAGTGTATACGCTAGCCTACTCACCCTGTCCCAACGATACATATATTTTCGCCGCGCTCACGAACGGCATGCTCGATAATTCGCCGCAAGTGCGCGCGCATCTCGCCGACATCGAGGAGCTCAACGCGGCCGCGCTACAAGGGGAGTATGTGCTGACCAAAGTTAGCTACGGCGCGATTCCGTTTCTGATGGATCGCTACCGCATTCTGCCCTCCGGCGGCGCGCTTGGGCGCGGCTGCGGCCCGCTCTTGGTAGCCAACCCAGCGCAATCGCCGCCGCTCTTCGCCGAATTCGCCAAGAAGCGGATCGCGATTCCGGGCGAGCACACGACTGCCCTAATGTTGCTCCAGCTCGCGCTTGGAACGCGGCCCAAGACCGTTGCGATGCGGTTCGATCGCATCATTCCGGCGGTCGTCGCCGGCGACGTGGACGCCGGTTTGATCATTCACGAATCCCGCTTCACCTATCGCGAGGCAGGCCTTATCGCCATCGCCGATCTCGGCGAACTGTGGGAGAACATGACGCTTCTGCCGATTCCACTCGGCGCAATTCTCGTACGCAACGACGTCAGCGACGAGGAAGCCGGGCGCATCAATACGGCTATTCGACGCAGTCTCGCCTTTGCGCGCGCGAACGAGGCTGCCGTGATGCCGTATGTGCGAGAGCACGCCGTCGAGATGAGCGACGACGTGATGCGCGCACACATCGAGCTCTACGTAAACGACTTTACCGACGATCTCGGCAAGGTCGGTCGCGAGGCCGTCACGGCGCTCTTCGCTCGGGCGAACGAGGCCCGCGTGCTTCGCCGTCAGGTCGAGCCGTGCTTCGCCGCCGTTTCTTAGCGGCGGGCGGCGCGGCGCTCGCTGCCGCTTGCGCGGCGCGCGCCCTGGCGGAGCCGCTGCCTCCGGCGCGTATCGAACTCGGCGATGACGTCTTGCTGCGCGGCGCTTGGCGCGGCTTGGGCGATCGAACGGTAGGCGTGATTGCGAATCAGAGCGGGGTTACGTCGCGTCTGGAGTCGATCGTGGATGCGATTCGCCGCCACGGCGGCATTCGCATCAAGGCCATCTACGCGCCCGAACACGGATTCCGCGGCGATCGCAACGCCGGCGCCTCGGTGGCATCGTACGTAGATCCGGAGACACACCTTCCCGTCTACAGTCTTTACGGCGCCTCGCGTCATCCGAGCGCAGCGATGCTCGAGGGCATTGACGTGCTGCTCTTCGACATTCAAGACGTGGGTTCTCGCGCCTACACTTACATCTCGACGATGGCCTTTGCAATGCAGAGCGCGAAGCAATACGACAAGGAGTTCTGGGTGCTCGACCGCCCGAACCCGACCGGCGGTGCAATCGTCGAGGGACCGGTGCTCGAGGCCGCCTACGAATCGTTCATCGGACTCTATCCGATTCCGATGCGCCACGCGATGACAATCGGCGAGCTTGCAACCCTCTTCAATGAACGCTTCGGCATCGGTGCGAAACTCCAAGTGGTGCGAATGGAGGGCTGGCGCCGCTCGATGATCTGGCCCGATACCGGACTGCAATGGGTGCAAACCTCGCCGAACGTTCCGGATTGGCAGACGACGATCGTCTACGTTGGGACGGGCCTGCTCGACAGCTTCGGAATCAACAACGGGAGCGGCTATACCAAGCCCTTCTTTCTCGCCGGAACGGCCGGCCTCGACGGTACGAAGCTCGCCGCGCGCTTGAACGCGCGCAACTTGCCCGGCGTCTGGTTTCGCCCCGCCGCGTGGACTCCGTATGTCGGCTTCTGGCACGATCGCGAAGTGACCGGCGTCGAGCTAATCGTCTTCGACCCGCGACGATTCTACGCGGTGCGCACCGCCGTCGAGATCCTCGTCGCGATTCGCGATCTCTTCCCCCACGCGATCCAGATCGCGAGCGTCAACGGACTCAATCGCGATTGGGGCACCGACGCTGTCCGCACTGCACTTCTTGGGGGAGCGAGCGCCGAAGAGATTATCGCTCAATGGAGCTCCGCAGTCGCAGATTTCGAATCGTTGCGTCGCCGCTACTTACTCTATGAGTAAGCCGGTACTTCGTGAACGGCTAGTCGAGGCGCTGGGGGCCGATGCGGTTAAGACGACGCCCGAAGATCTCGCGGTCTACTCCTTCGACGCATACAGCGACGGCGCGACGCCGTCGGCGGTTGTACTGCCGAGCTCGACGCGCGCCGTCAGCGCAATCGTAAAGATCGCGCGCGAGTGCGGCGAACCGATCGTCGCACGGGGCGCCGGCACGGGCCTCTGCGGCGGCGCCGTCCCGGTCGCGGGCGGCATCGTTCTCTCGTTTGCGCGGATGAACCGCGTCCTGGAGTTCGACGAACGCAACCGGCGGGCGCGCGCTCAGCCGGGCTGCATAAATCTCGACCTTTCGCGATACGTCGCCTCGACTGGACTCTTCTACGCGCCCGATCCCTCTTCGCAGCCGATCTCGACCCTCGGCGGCAACATCGCGACGAACGCCGGCGGCGCGCACTGCCTCTCCTATGGAACGACGGTGAACCACGTGCTTGCACTCGAGATCGTAGACGCGGCCGGCGAGGTTTTCGAGACGCAGCTCGACGGCGCAGGATACGATTTAACGGCGGCAATGGTCGGCAGCGAAGGCACGCTGGGAATCGTGACGTCGGCCTGGCTTCGTCTGATGGTCATGCCCGAATCGGTGCGCGTTGCGGTCGCAGCCTTCGACGACATAGATTCGGCCTCGGCGGCTGTTTCTGCGATCGTCGGTTCGGGTATTCTCCCAACCGCATTGGAGATGATGGATGCGGTGATTACCAAAGCCGTCGAGGCGGCGTTCCGCGCGGGCTATCCGCTCGATGCGGGCGCGGTGCTGCTCGTCGAGAACGCCGGCTTCGAAGAGGATGTTGACGCCGCGCAGGCGGCGATTCACGCGATCATGACGTCGCACGGCGCGCGCTCGTGGCGCAGCGCGCAGAGCCGGGCGGAGCGCGACGCGCTCTGGGCGGGTCGCAAAGGCGCGGCCGGTGCTACCGGACGGATCGCGCCCAACTACTATACGCAAGATGTCTGTGTGCCGCGCAGCAAACTTCCACAAGCGCTTCGCGCGGTCGAGGCCGCGGCCGGCGCTAACGGCATCCTCGTCGGAAACGTCTTTCACGCGGGCGACGGCAATCTCCATCCGCTTCTGATGTACGACAAGCGCGACCGCAAACAGGTCGGCGCCGTGATCGAGACGGGAAACGAAATCCTAAAATCGGCCGTCGATCTCGGCGGAACGATCAGCGGCGAGCATGGGATCGGATGGGAGAAACGCGACGCAATGACACGGGTCTACTCAACGGCCGATCTTGCGACGATGGCTCGCGTGCGCGACGTCTTCGATCCCGCGCGAACGCTCAATCCAGAGAAGATATTTCCAAGCGGTGCGCGCTGTGCGGAAGTCTCGCCTCCGTGAGAGCCGCTCAAGGACGCACCGCTCCCGCGAACGCCGAAGCGATTGCGGAGATCGTCGGCGCTTGCGATCGCAATGGTGAAAAAGTAGCGATCGCGGGGGGCGCGACGCTTGCGGGAATGGGCTTTCCGCCCGAGCGCGCCGACGTAACGCTCAGCACCGCGGCGCTAAAAGGAGTCGTCGCGAACGAGCGTGCCGATCTCGTCATCGCCGTTCGGGCCGGCACGCCGTTGCAAGACATACGATCGGTGCTTGCAACCCAAGGGCAGTTCGTCCCGTTCGACGCGCCGCGGCCGCAGTACGCCACGGTCGGGGGAACGCTCGCAGCCGGCTGGCTCGGACCGCGCCGCCACTTGTACGGACGCCTGCGCGATTACCTCATCGGCACGACGATCGTACTGGCCGACGGAACGATCGCGCGCGCCGGCGGGATGGTCGTCAAGAACGTCGCGGGATACGACATGAGCCGTCTCTACGCCGGCTCATTCGGAACGCTCGGCATATTGACGCAGGCAAACCTCAAGACCATTCCGGCGTTGCCCTGCGCGCGGCTCTTTCTCGCGCCGCTTCCCGAACACACGCGCGAGCGCGCCTGCGCGCAACTCTCGACCTTGAAGATTCCGCCGGCGGCGGCTTTTTGGATCGACGGATTTCATCGTGCCATCGACGGCGACGAGGGCGCAGAAGGCCGCATTTTCGCGCTTCTCGAGGGAAGCGCCGCGCTCTTGGAGCGCGCGACCCTCGAGCTTCGTTCGGCGCTGGGCCGCGCGGGCGTTCCGGAGACGCACGTCGTCGATGGCGGCGCGCGCGAAGCCTTCGAGCGCGTCGTAGATGCCTACGTCGCAACTCTGGGCGAGCGTTCCGTTACGTATCGGCTCTACGCATTCCCCGACGAGGCCCCGGTTCGTGCGCGCGCCGCGCAAGAGCTCGCGAAGGGCTTTAAGCTGCGAGCCGAAACGATCGTCGACGTAATGAACGGCGACGTCGTGCTACGCGTAAGCGACCGCGAGACTCATGCCTTCGGCGCGAAGATCGAAGGATTCGACGACGCGATGCATGCGATCGAGCCGCGCGCGCAGGTTATCGCGAGCAAGCATCCCCATCGTCCGTTTTTGCGCGTTTGGGGCACGCCGCCCGCGGCAATCGAACGAATGCGCGAGCTCAAGTCGCGATTCGATCCGAATCGCACGCTCAACCCCGGCTGTTTCGTCGGCGGGATTTAATGCGCGTCCTTTTGCTCGGCGCCTCGGGCCTCGTAGGCAAGCACCTTGCCGGCGCACTCCGCGAGCGCGGCGACGAGGTCGCAAACGCTTCGCTTCGCGACACCGAGGCTGCGGCGGGTGCTGCCGAATCAGCTGATGCGATTATCAATCTCGCCGGGGAACCCCTCGCGCAGCGATGGAGCGCGAGCGTCAAGGCGCGTATCGAATCGAGCCGCGTCGAGACGCCGCGCCGCTTCCTCGACGCGCTCGCTCGACGGCAACGTCGCGCCACGATTTACGTCAGCGCCTCCGCGATCGGCTACTACGGTACGAGCGAGAGCGCGACGTTCGTTGAGGAGAGCCCGCCGGGCGACGATTTTCTCGCGCGGGTCTGCACCGGCTGGGAACGCGAGGCTCGCCGTGCCGGCGATCTCGGGATGCGGGTCGCAATCGTGCGCACAGGCGTCGCGCTCGCGCGCGACGGCGGCGCGCTTGCTAAGATTCTTCCGCCTTTCCGCATCGGTGCGGGCGGAACCGTCGGCAGTGGCCGGCAGTGGTTCTCGTGGATTCACATCGAGGATCTCGTGCGCATCTACCTCATGGCATTGGGCGGCGTCGACGGCGCCGTCAACGCCTGCGCGCCGAACCCAGTAACGAATGCGGATTTCACCGCCGAGCTCGCCGAGGTGCTCCACCGCCCCGCGAAGATTCCGGTGCCGACATTCGCGCTGCGCGCTCTGCTCGGCGAAGGCGCGGATATTCTGCTCAAAGGACAACGCGTACTGCCGCGCCGGACTCAAGAGCTCGGTTACAGCTTTGAGTTCCCCGAACTCAAAGCCGCGCTAGCGAATCTACTTTAAACTCGAGCGCTTCGAGGTATTTTTCGACGTCCATCGCCGCGCGGCAGCCGGAGCCGGCCGCGGTAATGGCCTGCCGGTAACGCTGGTCGTTCACGTCGCCTGCGACGAAGACGCCGTCGACGTTCGTCGCGGTTCCGTCCGGCGAGACGATGTAGCCGCGCTCGTCGAGATCGAGCTGGCCGGTGAAGACGGCAGTATTCGGCGTGTGCCCGATAGCGATGAAGATTGCGTCCGTTTCGAGGGTAAAGGTGCTGCCGTCGGTGAGATTGCGCAGGCGCAGGCCGGTCACGTGCGTCTCTCCGTAGACTTCCTCGACGGCGGCGTTCCACACGAAGTCAATCTTCGGGTGCGAGTGCGCGCGGTCGGCCATGATCTTGCTCGCGCGCAGCCGGTCGCGCCGGTGAACGACGGTTACTCGGCTGCCGAAGCGCGTGAGAAAGAGCGCCTCCTCCATCGCCGAATCGCCGCCGCCGACGACGACGATCCGTTTCTCGCGAAAGAATGCGCCGTCGCAGGTCGCACAGCTCGAGACGCCGCGGCCGCGTAAACGCTCCTCGCCGGGGATCTCGAGCCAGCGCGCGCTCGCGCCCGTCGCGACGATCACGCTCTTGCTCTCGTGCTGCGCGTCGTCGGTTCGGACGACCAGCGGCCGCGCCGAGAAATCGACGGCGGAAACGTCCACGTTCTCGATGCGCGCCCCGAAGCGCTCGGCCTGTTCGCGAAACTTTATCATCAGCTCGGGCCCGAGAATGCCTTCGGGAAATCCCGGATAGTTCTCGACCTCGGTGGTAAGCATAAGCTGGCCGCCGTAAAGGCCGCCCGCGAGGACGAGCGGCTGCAGGTTCGCGCGTGCGGCGTAGACGGCCGCCGTAAGCCCGGCCGGTCCCGATCCGATGATAATGACTCGTTCCACTTCGTTCTTCGACTCCGCGCAGAATGACAAGGTTTCCTGCGGGCTGCTTCCGGTAGCAGTCTCCGGGAGCACCGCGTCGAAGCCGCCGGGATGGCGTACGAACGGATCCCGCTTGAAGACACCTTTGGCGACATCGTCCGCAAGGCGATGCGCGGTATCGACATCAGCACCGATCGGCTCAGCAGTGCCAGCGGGGTCGCCGCCGATTCAATCGAGCAGTGGCTCAAGGATGAGGGCGCCGCGAGCGACGATGAGGCCCGCGCGCTCGCGTCGGTCTTAGGGCTCGACGGCGCGAAGCTCGCCGACAGCGCAGCGCAGCGCTGGGAACCGCCTCAGATCGAGGAGACCGGCGTTCACCGGCACGCGCAGTTGCCTCAGCCCAGTAACGGCTACGTCTTCTTCCTGCAAGAGCGACGCCGCGCCGCGCTCGTGGATCCGGCCGGCGTTCCGGAGAACCTACTGCGCATCTTGCGCGAAGGTGCCTATCAGCTCCAGTACATCCTGATAACGCACAAGCATCCCGATCACTGCGACGCGACCGCCGACGTTGCGAAAGCATTTCCACAAGCACAGATCGTCATGCATAAGCTCGACCTGTCGGCAATCGGAGCGCTCGCGGGCAGAGCGCTGCCAGTGCGCGACGGCGAAAGCTTACCCTTCGGCGACGCGACGAACATTCGGATGCTGCACACGCCGGGCCATACCGACGGTTCCTCGTGCTACATCTTCAAAGACGCACTCTTCTCCGGCGATACGCTCTTCGCCGCGAGCGTCGGCGGAGCGTACGGCGATGCCAGCACCTACGACGACATCCTGAACAGCGTCCGAAGCAAACTCTTCGCGCTTCCCGATGATACCGTGGTTATGCCCGGGCACGGGCCGCCAACGAGGATTGGGCTCGAAAAAGCGCACAACCCGTTCTTTTAGGCGAAGTGGCGAAGACGTTCGGCTCGATAGACGAGTACCTCGACGCTCAGCCCGAGGACGTCCGGCGCCTCCTCGAGCGTATCCGCGGCATCATCCGAAAGGCCGTGCCGGCCGGAGAAGAGACGATCGCCTATAACATTCCGACGTGCAAGGTGCGCGGGAAAACGGTGCTTCACTTCGCCGGATGGAAGGATTTCGTCTCGGTCTATCCCGCGAACTCACGCGTCGTCGCCGAGTTTGGAGACGAGATCGCGCCATATTTGTTCGAGAAGAGCACGCTGCGCTTTGGGCTCAAACAGCCTCTGCCCGCGAAGCTCGTCGAGCGAATCGCAAAATTTCGCGCAGCGGAGGTCACTGGCGGTAGGCGGTCGGGACGCTGATCGAAACGCCGTCGGCGCCGGTGATTTTTGCGCCGCTCTGCTTCGGCGCATCGTCGGCTTCGCGAATCAACTCGAACTGGACGACCGCGTTCCCCGATTTGGGCAACTGCATATCGATCCGTCCCGGCGAGCAGAGCTTCGGGGTGCAGAACGCGGCGAGCCAGCCTCGAGCGACTCCCTGTGCTTGCAGGCGGATCGCGCCGTTGGGCTTGCCCGCGATCTCGAGACGGTACTTCGCGGCCCCGCTCGAGGTCGTCTGAAAGTCGGACCCCGTCCACGGCTGGACGGCGAGGTGCAGCGCCGGCTGCGCGAGAGCGATTACGAGCGCGAGCGAAGTCATCAAGTACGGAGTTTATAACCAATCGCGGTCATGCGCAAGATCGCAGCGAGCGCAACCACGGTGAGCAGCGCGATCATCGCCAGCGAGAATGCAGGCGCGAGATCGCTCTCACCGGTGTAACTGCGGCGGAATGCGTCGATCGTGTAGAAAATTGGGTTAAAAAGCTCGAAGTTTCGCAGCGGCGGCGGCAGCATCTTTGCCGACGTAAAGACGCCCCCGACGAAGGTTAGCGGCGTAATCACGAACGTCGTGAGGATCGCGATGTGGTCGAACTTATCGGCGACGAGCCCGAAGATCAAGCCAAGTGCCGAAAAAAGAATCGATACCATCCCGATTACGAAGAAGTAAAGCAGCCAGTCGCGAGGCGCGCTATGCACCAGCACGATGCCCAGACCAGTGATGAGGCCGGCGATCAGCATCGAGCGCGCCAGGCTGCCCAATACGTATCCCGCGACGATCTCCAAGGCCGACATCGGCGCGATCAGCAGCTCTTGAATCGAGTTCATGAAACGTCCCTGAAAAATAGAGCTCGAGCACTCGCCGTACGACGAGTCAATGACTTGCAGCATGATCAATCCCGGGATCAGGAACTGCGCGTAGGTCACGCCTTGCACCGTCGGGATTCGACTGCCGATCGCGAGGCCGAAGACGAAGACGTAGAGCAGCGTCGTGATGATCGGCGGCCAAATCACTTGGTTGATGATCTTG
>Ga0153928_1001148_pt1 | contig 12145 bp, 11 predicted proteins | sample TSNJ012MetaG_FD_106656 | JGI IMG/M metagenome (GOLD analysis project Ga0153928, IMG submission 106656) | Attine ant fungus gardens microbial communities from New Jersey, USA - TSNJ012 MetaG | ecosystem: Host-associated > Fungi > Mycelium > Unclassified | place: USA: New Jersey, Wharton State... | reverse complement strand
ATTTCCGTTTTGGTTCCGTTTTCACTATTTTAAAATCAGGAATTCTTTGGCGGACATGCCAGGAAAACTAGAATTACAATATTTACTATACACCGGAAAACTGTTTTTTTCAACTATTATTTTAAATCACCTCTGGGATGTTTGAAGTATCCGCACATAAACATATCTTTCACCGTCATAATCCCCTCCCTTACAAAAGAAACCCATTATCTCCAACTATAGAATCTGAAATGCACTAAAAAGCAGACTTCAAATGTCACATTTAAAATCTGCTTCAGTCCAGGTTCAGCTATCAATGTCATTTTCCGTCCATTTCCACCACATTCCGTCCAATCAGAAATTCCCGAATCACCAGGGCGCAAGCTCCTTGTGCACCGGTATACCGGTTCGCATTCAGATATTCTGTTTTCAATTCCAGTTCTGCTTTGAAAATGTTACTTTCATAGATGATTTCATCCAGATACCGCTTAAGTACCTGGCTGTTAAGCAAAGCACAGTCTATCACTACTAATTGAGAATTTAACAGGCTAACGATGTTGCCAATCGAAATCCCCATATACCGGATCGCCGGAAATACGATTTCCTTCAGATCATCATCGCCGCAATCAATCGCCATGGCCAGTTCCATAACCTCCGGCGCTCCGGGATTACTGCAGAGCTGCCGCAGTGTGTCGGCACGACCTTGCCGCAACAGGTCTCTCGCCGCATTCACCAAGGCGGTTTCACCGATAAATGCCTGCAGGCATCCCTGCCTTCCGCAGATACATAACGGTCCGTCAATATCCATAACCGTATGACCGATATCCCCGGTACCGGCCTTCCCTTTGCCAAATGGTTCTCCCTCCGACATCACGCAGCAGGAGATTCCCATCTGGGCAAAATAGTAGAGATAAACTTCCGGCCGTTTTCTCCGCTCAAACATATCCTGACCGATGGCTCTTACCCGCACATGATTCTCAATACAAACCGGTAGTTCCAAAAGAGCTTCCAGGTTTTTCTGTACTGGTTCATCATGCCACACCACACCATCCATGGAACTGCATACCAAAACCCCTTCGTCCGGTTCCACCATCCCCGGCGTTGCCCATCCGGCACCGATTATTTTGCCTCGGTCAATCCCTGATTCCTGAATCAGTTCATCCAGACACTGTCTCGTTCCATACAACATGTCAATGTAGGGTACCGCTACACTTTTCATCAGTTTTTTTTGTTTTGCGACTATCTGTCCGCGGAGATTGGTAATACAGGCAATAATCCCGACAGGACTCCATTCAATACCGGCAGCATACCCGGCATTCTCCTCAAAGTCTACCGCTGCTGCCCTTCTGCCCAGAGCATTCCCAGGTTCCTGAATCGGAACCTCTTTGAGAATTCCTTCCCCCAGAAGCTGCTTGATCGTCGTCGTCACGGTTGGCAAAGTAACATCCAGCTGTTTTGCAATCTCATTTCTGGTAATCGGCCCCTGTTGGTAGATGGTCGCCAGGATTGCAGCATAATTATTTTTCCGCACCTTGGCTAGATTTGAACCTGTCTTAATATTCATTGACATATTCCCCTTATTTATCGTTTCGTCCCTGTATCTATTTCCCCAACGCAGCAAACATACTGCGCTTATACTCTTCCACCCCTTCCTGATCAAAGGGGTTCACCCCCATCAGCATTCCGGATACCGCACATGCTATCATAAAATAGTAAAACAGCTCCCCGAAAGTCTCCTCCGATATTTCATCCACCCGCAGACCAATACAGGGAACGCCACCGTCTGCATGGGCATTCCAGGTTGCCGCCTCCGCCGCCTTATTCACCTGGTCAAAATCCATGCCATCCAGATAATCAAAGCGGTCACCAAACGCCGGATCCGGCAGAATTAATGCTGACGCCTTTGGATTTTCCACCGAAATAAAAGTCTCCAGCAGATTCCGCCGGCCATCCTGCATATACTGGCCGATGGAATGCAGGTCTTCCGAGTAAATTGCTGCCGCCGGGAAAATGCCTTTCTTATCCTTCCCTTCGCTTTCCCCAAACAACTGCACCCACCATTTAGTCAAAAATGCAAGCTGCGGTTCAAAGGATACCAGCATTTCAATATCATAGCCTTTCCCGTACAAAAGATTCCTGGCCGCCGCATAACCCGTTGCCGGATTATCGGCCGGATGTTCAAGACAATCATCAATCGCCTGCTGCACCCCAGCCAAAAATGCATCCACATCCAACCCCGCCATGGCCATCGGAAACAGCCCCACCGGCGTAAACGCAGAATACCTGCCGCCTACCGGCACCGGGAATTGCAGGAACAAATACCCATTCTCACTGGCAATTTCCTCCAGGCGGGAGCCGACAGTTCCGGTTACGATAATCCGCTTTGCCATCTCCTCCTTCGTATAACGATCTTTCATCCACTGACGCAGGATCCGGAAATGGCTGCCCGGCTCCAGCGTTTCAAAATTCTTCGCAATGACATCAATGTAAACACTTTTTCCTTCCATGTGCTTCAACGTTTGGCTGATGTAACAGGGAGACAACGTATTCCCCAGATATACGATCTCCGGTCCCTCACCATCCTTAAGCGCCTCAATCATAGCCCGTGCCGCCTGATTGGAGCCACCCACTCCGACAATGACAAACACATCTGCATCCTGCCGGATTTCCTCTGCTTTCCTCTTGATCAGCTCCAACTGAACAGCGGAAAGTTCCAGGTTCCGCCATCCCAGTACCTGATCCGTATCCACCTTAGTAAGCAGCTCCCGGCAAAGACCGGCGGCCTTTTCCCGTTGCACATTTAAAGCAGTTTCCTCAAGATATCCCTTAATTTTCGTTAAGTCTAAACAAACACCCATATTCCAATACCTTCCTTTCCGATGCTAAAACTTCATACTTAATTAAATCGTTTAATTATTATGACAGGTTTTGTACTTAAATTCAAGTGGTTTTTGGGAAAATCTTGCAGACACCGTTTGCCATATGCTATACTTATACGGAATATGTGGTCAGCGTTTTGTTCAACAACACTGCTGTCCCACAATTATGAGGAGAACTGACTATGGAATTAGAATTTTTAGGCGGAGCCATGGAGGTCGGCGGAAGTTCCATTCTGCTTACACTTGCGAATAAAAATATTTTGCTGGATGTCGGAATCAGACAAAGTACGGAAAAAGACCCGATTCCCAATTTTCGTGTCATTCAGGAGAAAGGGGGATTAGATGCCATTATTATTAGTCACGCCCATCTGGATCATATTGGATGTTTACCTTTGATTAGTAAAGAATATCCACATGCCAGAATCTACATGAATCATATGACCAAAGAATTAGTCCGGGTACTGTTATTTGACAGTTTAAAAGTGATGAATCAAAGAGAGGCGGAAATACCTCTTTATGCAGAAAATGACGTGACAGCCACGTTAAACCGCATTTTCCCCCTTCATTATGAAACCGTATTTCCGATATTTCCGGATATAAATGTAACCTTGTATGCGGCGGGGCATATCGCCGGGGCAAGCTGCATCTACGTGCAGACGAAGGAAGGTACGCTATTTTATTCGGGGGATTTCTGCAGCTTTTCACAAAAGACAATTGAAGGGATTAAAATCCCCAAACTAAGACCGGATGTGGCCATTATCGAGTCAACCTATGGAGACAGACTCCACTCCAACCGCCAGGTGGAGGAGAATGAATTACTTAGACTGGTGAAGGAATGCAGTGAGAAGAAAGGAAAGATGCTGATTCCGGCCTTTGCTTTAGGCCGGGCACAGGAGGTCATCCTGATATTAAAATCAGCGATGAATAAAGGACTGATCCCTGCGATACCGGTCTATGTGGATGGAATGGTTCGTGATATTAATACTGCCTTTCTGCGAAACCCACAGTATCTCAAAAACTCGATCGGCAAAAAAATATGGCGGGGAATTGATCCTTTTTATGATGATCATATTGTTGCAATAAAACCGTCCGATAAACGGGATGAGCTTATGAAAAAGGAAGGAGCCGCTATTTTTGTATCCAGTTCAGGTATGCTTACCGGCGGACCCAGCTCCACCTATGCACAAATGATCGCGCCCATGGAAAATGGATATATTGTAATCACCGGATATCAGGATGAGGAAGCCCCCGGCCGAAAAATTCTGGAGCTTATCAATGAGACCGAAGAAGCTCGCTATCTGACTTTAAATGGTGTACAAATTCCCGTGAAATGTACCGTTAAAAAGGTAGGACTTTCCGCTCATGGCGATAAAAGTGAAATCAAAGGATTGATCGAAAGAATGACTCCAGGGAATATTTTTCTCGTGCATGGGAATCCGGAAGTAATTGAGCATCTGGGAAAAGAGATTAACCGTGAGACCTTTGGCCGAATCTATATGCCTGAATGCGGACAAGCTTATAACATAGAAATTTACAATCCGCGCAAGCAATTAAAAAAACAGTTTCCCTACACCATGCAAAAAAACACCGAATTCGCAGAAAAAAACGGCCAGGAGTTATGGTCATATCTCAGAGAACATTATGAAAATAAAGCATTTACCGTTGCTGACATTTACTACATCTGGTCCGGCAAACGAAAAGAAGCGGAAGAATTACTTGCACCAATGCAAAACACGTTGCTGGACAGTGTTTATTTTGAATGCGATGGGAAGCGGTTATTTCTTTTAAGGGCCAGACCAGAGGAGGATGTAAAAAAAGACTTAATGCCAAAGGAATGGACGGCTCAGGAGTTAGAGGCCATCATAACGGAACTGTTTGCCGGATATTCGTATAAGAAAATCAGTTTCATAAACGAAACCAGAAGCATCATTTTGAATTTTGATTTTCCTCACGCAGTTGCCGATACCATAAAAGAGAAGCAACTGGAATTCACAAAGACTACGAACTGGAATATCACAATCAATGAGACAATGAACAACAATGCGGCTTCCATGTTGTTAAAACAATTATTTCCTGATGGAATTAAGAAAACATCATTTTTTACAGAAGAAAAAACGGTGAACATCGAACTATATCAAAATGATCAAAATGACATTGAAAAGAGAACGCTGTTTGAACAAACAACGGGCTGGAGATTAATGATTCATACGGATGCAGCAGAAAAAGAAAACCGGAACAAGGTGTTACGGGAACAATATTTACCATCTGCAGATGCACCTGCAGTGGAACAGAATATGGCTTTGCTTTGTATTGACGAATCATTTTCAGGAGAAACCTATCAGCCTTATAGAAAAAGCATTAAAACAGATTATCTCGGAAAATTTATTGAATTGTCATTTATTTCCCCCATGATCGGAAAAAAACAGGCGGAAATCATTCAAAAAATCAGTGAACAAATAGGCTGGCGGATCACAATAGCTCCGACTGTAAATCAAAACGAAGTAATCAGCCAGGTGACATTGCTGTGCAGCCAGCATGGAATTGTGCTTAAAAAGAACCCTTCTTACCATAGCCTGAACAAATCCGTTGGCATAAAAGTTGCCGGGGGCGAGGAATTCCTGGGGAAAGTAAAAGAGCTTGTCTATGAATGTACCGGGTGTGAGTTGGTTGAATTATAATTCATGGCAACAGCAAATACCGCTAAATCATTTTAATAAAAACGATTTAGCGGTATTCGGTTGCACTGCAGCTTTTCCCCTGGTGTTAGCTAACACACTTTTTATGCAGAGGGTTCCACATCCATCTCGGCCGTCTTTCCCTGCCAGAGCCAGTTAAAATAACCGCCTGTAGAGGGATTGGCCATATCGGCCATAGTAAGCTCCGGAATATAGTAACCCACATAGGTGGTATCATAACCGCCATCCTTCGTTTCACCATTTGTCAGCACCACATGGTCATTGTGCAGCACCACTACATAGAAGGTATCTCTACAAATCCGATAGACTGTGCCCTCCTCTTTTTTAAGCTCTGGATTCAGTGCACCGGCAATAGCCAACAGCGAATTGGTTTTCAGCTTATAACCGTTCATATCGTTCCGGAGAACCTCATCAAGCTTTTCTTGCTGACCCAGGAAGTCAAATGCCTCCTGTCCATAATAAACATCGTAGGTTCCCACATAATAGTTCTGGCTGTGGTTTTTTTCTGACTGATAAAAATAAAAACTTTTGTCATCTTTCAGACAGAGCTGTGAGTTTTCGTCGAGCATAAATGTATTGCCGCTGATAAAATCCTGATTTCCCGTCCGGAACAACAAGCTGTCTCTCATGACCGCGGTTTGCTCCTTTACCTCTTCTTTCAAATCTGCATCCGCACACTGCCCCATCAACGTGACAACCAGGTTTTTATCCGGTGCAATGACTACTTCCAGCTGCACAAAAGGACCTTCTGTCATTTTTACCGTCATAGCGGCAATTTGGCAGGTTACTCCATCCAAAGATTCCCATTCTGTCAATTCATCTGACTCCTGCTCTACCGATGTCTTGAGGCCATACAACTTTTTTATCTCCGCATAAACCTCTTCGGGAGTGGTAGCACCCAGCTCCGAAATTCCATTCATCCCGTAAACTACCTTTTGGTCAGCAGTGACAAACACTCCTTCATTGTCTTTGACAGGCATCCACTCCGGGTCAATGGAAAAAGTGATTGATTCATTGGAATAGGAGTCTTCCTGATCCGCCTGCTGCTGCGTACTTTTACTTTCGCCGGTTTCTGTCTCTTCTTTCGTTTCTTTTTCTTTTGTCTGTTCTGCTGTCGCTTTTGTTGTTTCGATCTTTGTCGTCATTGTTGTCTGATCCGCTGTTTTCCCATTGCAGGAAACCAGGAGTAACCCGGTTAACAGCAGAATGCAAGTTGTACTTTTTTTCATAATGATCTCCCTTTTTTTGTTTTTATATAATATGAATCACTAAAGCTCTCGCAAACCCGCTTCATCTCATCCCCTCTGTTTCCTCCCCTCTCTCATTTTAGTTTCCCCTCCCTCCAATCTGTGGAATAATTTATCAAAAGTACTGTGATTTCTCAAACTGACGATTCGCTTTTTTCTCCACCAACATAACCGCAATCCCAACGCCTGCAACTGTAAGTGGTATTTGTGAATTCCTAACCAGTATTCGCAAGTCATTACCTTCCAGGTTGAGTCTTAAAAAAACAATAAAAATCAACAAAGAAATGCTCCACCCGCTGATTAATCCAACCAGTGAAAATTTTATTTTCCCTTTCGGATACTGTTTAAGGTTGACTACAAACAAACTTAAAGCCAACCCAATCATGGCTTCACTAAAATTTGCCACCAGCAAAGAAGCAACATTCCCCAAAAGTCTTTCCGCATAATAATAAAACGACATACCAATGTAATCAAGTGAAACATATGCGATTGGAGCTGCCAACAGACTTATCAAAATATTTTTTATTGCTTTACCCATCCATGCTTCATCACTATGCTCTTTTGTAATACAAAGAACTATAAATACTCCTGCAAAAATAAAAAACAGAGCAAAAAACAATTGAACTAATTCAAAGAGAAGGGTTTCCATTGTAAATAACGGATCATATATATTATATGGATTTCTTCCTAACACTAACACCAAGCGAACAATGGACTCTTTAAAAAGCGGGAAGTTCAATCGAAATAAAATAAATACTATTGCTCCAAGTACTGCTCCAATTGTTATATTGCCGGTACTAAAATTCCTTTTTTCTTTCATAAAATTAATCTCCTGGTTATTGATTTTTATATTCTACTTTAGCCAATTTTTAATAAGGGAGTATACCCGCATTAGTCCCCCCTTTCCCCAATCTCTTAAGAAAGATTAACAACATCCGTAAATAAGCAATCAAAAATATTTGCTTCATTTAATTCTCTCAATTCAGTCTCAATTTGAGGTACCACCATTTTAACATCATTCTCTGATAGTTTTCTATACCCTTTTGATAATAAACAATTGTCAACCTCTTTAATAACTTTTGCCACATCTTGCTTCGATAACTTAATCGTTCTAAACAACCATTGGTTATCTGCCTCTCTATATCTTGTTTCTTCCAAAAACATATAATAATACGGTTCTAATACACTAATGAAGACTCGCAAATCATACCTTACTCCCCCTAATACTTCTATAAGCGTTCTATCATCATCCAAAATATTTTGGTTTTTGTGCAATAGTATTTTAAATTCATAACAACAAGCATCTTCATCTGTCCAATCAACTACCGCATATTCTTTAACAGTTGCTACCATATCTTGAAATATTATTTTTTGATCTTCAAGTAAGCCTTTTTGGCTTATTTTTCTTTCACGTAAAAGCCGCTTATAAATATCTGTTAATAATTTTTCTTTTTCTATCATAAATAAACTCTACTTTCAGTATACTTCAAGAGGCTTAGTATCTATTTAGAAACATTTTTTTGAAATATACTCATCATATGCTTCTGCAATTTTTTGTATACAGATTTTTTCCCACAATTTTATATTACCTTCACGCTCACTGTCATAATCTATTGAATCTAAATCAGCATCCATTTCACCCCCGAAGCCAATAAAGCTGTTTTCATCTACAACTACTCCCTCCTTACCGGCATATGCTAACTCATTAGGACAATATGTGTAACTTAAAAACTCACATTTACCATCATCAAAGCAATGTATGTCTATCTGGTTTTTCCCATCAATACAACATGTACTTGTATCATTAACTTCACAATTACAATACGCTTCCAATAATAAATGTTTCATCTTCATTTAATTTTCTCCCTTGATATCCTCTACTTTAATACTACCATCACTATTTCTCTCATAAATAACTCTTCCGGCTCCCCTTCCTTTTCCTGTTCCTTTCGAATGCTACCAACAGACATTCAGTAAGACGGTTGCCGCCCTGATATCCGCATATATTGCATCTCCCACTGTCATCCTCCGGTCACAAAAAGCGATCAGCATCGCCGCTTCTAAATAAAAATCCGCATAGGAAGAATAACTTTTTTGCATTAACTCAACCAACGCTGCAATCTCTTGCATTGCCTCTTCCCATGTAATCCAGTCAATATACAAGCATAACCTGCAGGCCAAAAGCGCCCGGCTTATTTCATATGCCCGGAAATCACCTCTGACCGAAACCTTCAGGTTATTTAATAAGAATTGCGATACAAAATCATCACCCGACTTCAGTTCCACCTCATTGTGTTTCACATAGCTTTGCCATTTGTAAAATAACTGTGCGATTTTTCTGGTTGCGCTGATATTGACAACATTATTTTTCTTTTGTTATTTAAGGCGTTCTAAAGCTTCTGTTACAATGATACAGAACTGATTTAATCTACCATATTTTTCCTTAAAAGTCAATAGGATTACAACATTTTAGCACTTTTCCTACCTCCCTGTCTATTCTGAAACAAAAACCTTATCCTCCCCAACACAATACCAATCAAAACAAGCTTCCAATCCCCCCCACACACAAAAAACGCCCCACCACAAGGCAGGGCATTCGCATTAACAATATTTATATCTTCTTAATCAACCTCCTTATACCGCTCAGCCATCTCCTCCAGCGTCACACACTCCACCAGCGGAGCCATCCCATAAGACCCGAACTTCACAATCAAAGTCCCCACCACTTCCTTCACCCCGCGCTCAACGCAGTCTACCATCGCAGCCACATCCTCATCCGGAACAGTACCATACATGACAGTATCCATAATCGGCGGCAGAAATACCCGCGGATCAAAGGCCTCTCTCTTTGCTTCCAGCAGCTCATAGATTCCGCCAATTGAAGCACTGTTCTGCTTCTCCGGATATTTCGCAAAAAATTCTTTCATATTTCTGGTAACTGCCAGACGAATATCGGTATCTACATTAATCTTATTAATACCGGCCGCAATTGCTCCCTGCAATTCCCCAATAGAAATACCGTATGTATTGGACAGTTTGCCACCCAGGGCATTAATCTCATCCACAATATATTTCGGCACGGTAGAGGAACCGTGAGAAACCAGCGCCCCAAAAATGCCTGCATGGTTCATACATTCGCGAATAGCAATCGCAATCTCTTTACGAAGCTTAACATCCTTACCCTTGGATGCCCCATGCATGGTTCCATAGGAGATAGCCAACGCATCAACACCGGTCTTTTGGAAAAACTCGACTGCATCAAGGGGATTGGTATAAGTCGATGATGCCGAAAAGACATGATCTTCCACTCCCGCCAGCACCCCCAGCTCCCCTTCCACACTGACGCCTCTGGCATGGGCATATCTCACGACCTCTCTGGTCAGTTCCATATTCTCCTTAAACGGCAGTGAAGAGCCGTCAATCATAACCGAGGTATAGCCGCCCTCAATCGCTGCCACACAGGAGTCAAAATCTCTGCCATGATCCAGATGCAGAACAATCGGAATCTCCGAATCCATGCCATACTTCTTTACTGCATTTCCGATATTCCTGGCACCGGTTTTCTTATCTTCCAGAGTTGCATTCATAAAATCCCCTTCGCCTGCGCTGCCGCATTTACGTTAAACCCGCCCTGACCGAAACCATACTTCATACTTGCCTCCAGCAGAGGTCTTAAGGGAACTAAACTCATACACATCTCTCCTTACGTAGCCAAAACATGTTTCTTTACAATATTTACAATAATAGAATAACACAATCCCCAAAGCCTTTGGGTTAATTTTACCCAAACGTTTGACCGGCGGCCACCTGCTTATCACTTGACTTCAACCGCCGCCATGATACCACCGTAAGGATTCCGATACTGGTCAAAGCACCGGCAGTATCAATCAAAACATCCCGGAAAGACGGTCCCCGGCCGGGTACAAAATGCTGATGAAATTCATCTGAACAGGCATACAAAAAGCAAATCACAAGAGCTGCGCCAATTCTGGCTTTCGTCTGCTCTGTATGCAGTGCCACTGCCCTTATTGTAAATATCCCCAGTAAAAAATATATTGAAAAATGTGCTGCTTTCCTGATGTTAATATACTGAAACACCCAGCCCAGCCATGCTGCTTTCGATAAGATTGCCGCCAACAGACCACTCAGCTCACCTGAATCTTCTCCGGTCTGGCCGGAAAACAAAAATATAGCCAGCATATTTGCAATGACCAATCCCCACCGCAGTATTCTCTGTTTTTGCAATTTGCTCATATGTTAATAATCTGCCTTTCTCTTTACAGCTTCAAATATCCCCGTATCTTCATTCGCCTCGATATCTCCCCGAAGCAAGTCCTGCCGCTCCCGAACTCCCCGCTTCTCCGTAAATGGAAGTTTCGCCGGCAGCCAGTAATAATCATCCACATCCAAATGCTCAAATCCATAAGCGTCTTTCATTGCCCGGCCCAGTGTTGTAGTTCCCTATCCAAAGAAGACCACAAACACCAGCCATGCTGTTATTTATGGTCATCATCATTTCGTACATTTATTCCGGTATCTTCCTCACTGATTCACCAATCACCAGTTCCCCTTTAAAAACCTGCTTCTCATACGGAATCTCTTTCTCAATCATTTGAAACAAAATACGAATCGTCGCTTCCGCCATCTCCTCCACCGGCTGCCGTATCGTCGTGATCGAAGGCTGATAATAAGAGGCGATATCCAATCCATCAAAACCGGCCACCGAATAGTCTTCCGGAATCCGTTTCTTGCCATCCCAGAGCGCCCGACAGGCGCCAATCGCCACACTGTCCGAGATCGCATAAAGGGCGGTAAACTCTTTCCCGGAATCCAGCAGTTCTTTCGTTACGGCATAACCATTTTCCATAGAGTAATAGTTCAGATCCTTCTTCATCCGGCAAAATAACGACTCATCCACTGCAATCCCATGGGCTTCCAGCGCCGCACAATATCCGCTCAAACGCAGTTTTCCGATACTTCGGTCCTTTTCATCCGCACAGATAATGGCAATCCTTTTATGTCCCTGCTCAATCAGATATTCCGTCATTCGGTAACTTTCCTTAAAGTCATCCACCGAAACCAGTGAGCAGTCACCAAATCCCACGCCTTTCATCATGCCGGTGGTACTGAGGACAAACGGTACCGTAATCTGCTTCAGTTTTTTCCTGGTATGTTCAAAAGAACCACCCAGAAAGACGATTCCATTCAACCGCTTTTCCTTCTGCAGCTGAACGGCCACTTCCACCTCGTCCTGATTCTCCTCAATATGCTGTAAAACCATTGAGTACTTGTGCTTTTGGATTTCCTGCTCAAACACTTTGATCATCTTCGAAAAGAACGGATT
>Ga0153928_1001146_pt1 | contig 12157 bp, 16 predicted proteins | sample TSNJ012MetaG_FD_106656 | JGI IMG/M metagenome (GOLD analysis project Ga0153928, IMG submission 106656) | Attine ant fungus gardens microbial communities from New Jersey, USA - TSNJ012 MetaG | ecosystem: Host-associated > Fungi > Mycelium > Unclassified | place: USA: New Jersey, Wharton State... | reverse complement strand
TTCAAGTTGGTAGGCCATCTTATCTTGCCCTGCAGACGATAGATCTGGAACCGGGAATTCGACAGCGACGCCATCGGTCCTCACTCAGCCTTGCGAGTTTGATTCGTGCCCCACGGGCTCTCCCGCCATTGGTTTCAACGCGAGTGATCGCAAGTATCGTTCATTTGATGATGAATGCTGAAATTCACATGTGGTCGTTCAGCACGCCTCAATTATGTTAATGCATTCCCGTTCGTATATTCTCAACTATCACGGATGAACTCCAGCTGATGCGTAGTTAGGCGTGATGCTACGAACTACGGTATCAACACTTTAGCGCCCAGGTTTTTCCACAACAAGAAACCCGATCTAGTGGTTGCAGGGTCAAACATTGGAAGTAAGACTCGTTTGGCATTTACTTTATGATTCTTGTCAGACTGACGTGTGAATTTCTCCAGACAATCTCGGCCCAATCATTCAGATCTCTGGGACAGAGTAAGCGGCTTCGGAACAGTCGAAATCTTATTGTTCATACTAATGCTCATTTCTCAGCCATGCCGCAATGGAAGCTGCCAACCTTGGTGTTCCAGCCGTTGCTTTCTCTGGTGCCAGTGGCGCTCACATCTCTTACACTGTCCTTGAGAGTGATCCGAAAAACGCATCCGTCATCGCCGCTGGAATATACAACGTCCTCACGGTGAAACTTGTCGACACTCTGCTTAACAACACCTTTAATAAGGGAGAGGAGATCCTCCCTCCCGGAACGGTGGTCAACGTCAACTATCCTTCAGTCACGAACTGTACGAGTGCTGAAAAATTCAAATGGGTTTTCACGAGGACTTTGCCGGCGCCGAAAGGGACCAAAGATGTGAACATCTGTAACAATGGCGGTATCTTGACAGATGAGCAGACAGCTTTTGACATGGCCGGTTGTTGGACGACAGTCAGTGTGTTCGAGTCGAAAACACTGGGTGATGTAGATGCAAAGACGCAACAAGCTGTTGTCAATGCCCTTAGTCCCCTTCTCAGCTGCCAGCCGAAATCGCAGCCGAAACCGCAGCCTTCCACTTCGCCCATTCCAGATCGCTGCCCACAAACACAAAAGCCTTCGCCTTCGCCTTCACCTTCGAAGGACCCCCACCATTCCTATTAGATGAAGCTTTGGGTATATCCATTGTGCTTAACTTTATACCTATGTATACGAGTGGACACTAAGCCTTATGAACATTTTGATATATAGGTTTGTCTAAGGCATTGGTGCATTGTAAACGTGGTCTACATCCTGTCAACCCAATATACTGCCTTGATGGTCGATCTCTCACTTAACAAAAGTTGCATTGAATGTTAGCTTCCTCACGTCCACCAGAATTGTAGTATTCTTGGATCTTTTGAAATGTAGAATTTTGTTTCGTCTCCATGGGTGGACCATCACTCAAGTTCAAGTCAACTACTGGAGTTCGAGGACCCCTTTGAATACACAAAAGAAAAGGAAAAAGAAGTGAAAATGTGAGATCATAGCAGCTAATTGTGTAATTCAGCACGAGAGCGGAAAGGATGTCTAAGGGAGAGAATCCGAGAGGCCATGCATCTGACGTCAGGGAAAATGACTACTTTCTACTTTGATTTGTCAAACACATAGTCTGATCGCAAATAGCCGCGACACTAAGTACAAGAATGATGGAAATGTTTGATGGTAAATATTCCCACAGTCGAACGGTGTACCGATACTGGCGGAATCAGCCGTGCTGTGCAGATTGAGATCTAGAACACATTGAATGAGACTACCCAGTGCTTCAGAAATTATGATAGTATTTGAGTGTAATGGATACAAGATAAGATACCGTGGAAACTTCACCATGCATGACAAATGTGAGCATATACAGTACTAAATTTATATGGGACATGACACCCCTACTTAACTCCCCCTTGATCGCGGCAAGTCCACTGAATTTGACCGCAACTTGAAGACTCTCTCATCAATAGGCTGTCCGTAAATATGTCGTTGGACGTATTCGCTTTGGAAAAGCCCATTCGGGTCCACCTTCTTCAACACTTGTCGAAAGTCATCAAACCGGGGGTATAGCTGCCTGAGATCATCAGGACGCAATTTATGAGCCTTGGCCCAATGAGGTCGTCCTTGATAACGGGAAACTGTAGCCTCAAACTTTCGGAAAAGAGCTTGATATGGGACATTCAAGCCATAAGGCCTACAGGGAAATTCATTAACTATACTAAGTGATGAGTAGCAGGCTTACTTGTACTGAGTGCAACCAATCCAGCAAGTCAGCTGACCACTACTTGGGCTCAACCAGATGTCATCTGCGGCAGAGAATCGGATTTCGACAGGGAAATGAGGTCTCAATCCGTCCCTATCTGCAAGCTCCTGCTGAAGCCAAGAGCGCAACTCCTGAAGGCAGGCTTGGGCATTGGCATATGGGATTGACCATTCTGTGGTGAATTGCGGATACTATCCAACTATAAGCTTAATGAAGAGCTATGTCACATGCAGAGCTCACCTTGCAGTCAACATTGAAGATCCGATAACTATCATCAATGCCGACCGATTTCTTGCTGGCGAGCCAAAAACCAAGGTATTGCGTCCATATATTGAGGAAAAGAATATATCTTCCAATGAAAAGCAATAATTGGACGAGATGGTACCCCAAAAATGTATTCCAGAACCAGCTTCCGACAGGTTTTGGAGCCTGTGTAAGATATTGTAATGGTGAGTCACGAAAAATCAGAATGGTACTCACGTCGTACGTCCTGTCAGCAGAGCTACAAATGACCTGATCTACGGCAGGGAACCACCAGAATCGTACATGTTGTGCCGATCCGACCAGCTGGCCCATGTCTCTGATCATATCCTCGAACGGTAGGGGTTCTTGAACTTCCTTTAAACGGAAAGCAGGTTCCAACTCCAATAGGACTTCAAGCAAGATCCCCGTCGCACCGAGACCGCAAAGGGTTGCATTGAAAAGATCGGGCTCTTCTGTCCTCGAGCACCTGGCAACTCGGCCATCAGCCAACAACAGCTTGAGGGCCTGCACATTGGTCGACAAAACTCCATAGTTGATGCCTGAACCATGAGTAGCAGTGGTAACGATGCCCGCCAGTGTTTGGTCAGATATTGACCCGACGTTAATCATTGCTAGGTTATATTTGTCAAGTTCGGCATGCAGGTCGTGTAACGTGATACCAGCTTCCACCAAGGCGCACCGTTTCTCGTAGTCAACCTGATTACAGATCAAAAAGTGATGAGGTGAGGAGAGCGCCCTTTGCATAACTGATCGGAAAAGACATAAAAAAAGGAGTTGTAATGTAGTCCAACTTAACGATCAGGAGACCATGACACCCAGGATTTGGATGCGTTTTGGATGCCAACGTCTGATGATGAACTCACCTGAACTAAACGGTTCATTTTCGTCAGGCGAACCATATAGCCAATTGTGCATGCAAGGTCACTGGGGCTGTGGCCGACTCCAGCGGCGCGTACAGTCTTCCCTTCTCTTCTGGCAAGCTCGAGTATGAGCCTGCACTGGAACAAGGACTGTGGCTCGAAGATGGCAAGAGGTGTGCAGTGGTAAGCACGTCCCCAGTTACTGAAACGCGTTTGTTTTTGAGGAAGAGTAATGGGACGGAGAAGGGCGTAAAGGGACTGCAGGGGTATATCCTCCAACTTGGTTTCGAATTGGGAGGACATGGTTGGTCAGTTTTGCAAGAGACATTTTTTGTGAGTCGCTTTTTAAGCTGACTAGCCAAGGGTATGTCTCGATCTCAGGCAGTGGGTCACGACGGCCATTTAGCGAAACTTTCGGAATCTTCCGTGCAGCCGTAACAGGGAACATCAATCTTTTACGATGATTTCATTCAAGATGTCCTATCGGGAAGAGATCCATGACCCACCAGCCTGTCATAGCTCCGAACATCTTGCATCTGGCACCAGAACGCTTCGATGTCTTTCTAGAAAATAATTGTTCAGATCGGAACCATGACAGAGTTACCTGTTATGTTCTCTCATCAATTCTACGGTCGTGATTGGCACGCAATCCGGAAATCGTTAGATTACACGGGCCTGAATCGGGAGATGCCTAACGGTCGTCATCAATATCTCACAGGCTACATTCAAATGCCGAAATGAATCGACTAAAAGGTGCTAATCAATGCAATGATAGGCGATACGAACGCGGCGTCAATTTTTTTTTCCAATCCGTATTGCGGTGCTTGAACGCAGTCGAGAGTCAAGTACAAGTACTCTACAATAAACTAGGAAGAAAGAAAAATTGAAAAAAGGAGAAGTATAGATATTCTACAAAAGAATCAAACTAGATACTTGAAACTGACATACAGAGAATTAGAAAAGAACTATCAATCATAAGTGAAAAGAAAAACGCTTCTGAAAAATTCTTTGATATAAATTTCCAGTCAAAACTTTGTACGGATTGCATCTAAACGCAATATGATGTCCGAACCCGTCCGCAGGGCAACTAAGATCTTCGTTGGGAACTGAACCTTTGCCGATATCCACCAATAGGTGTATAATTTACAATGACTGAGTGCACACGACATCAATCCCATTACTAAAAGCGCAATAAATGAATAAGCATGATAACTAAACTGGATATATATATTTTTGCAAAGCGGCATGTGGATCAACCCAAAAATTCAAATGTTACTCTACAGGTAAAACAGATTAGATTGACTGATGCTCCAGGGAGGCTAGCATATTCGAGACTCACCTTCCCCATTCTTGGTTTTGATACAAAAGAATACCGCGGACTTCAGCGCTGTCTAGCTCCAAACCTAACTCAAACTCTGAATATAGATAATTTAGCTAGCAAGATAATCCACATTGACAAGGCCCGGAATGAACTTGCCTGTATAGAACCCCCCTGCGTGCGTTGCTGCATTGGTCCGGAATGAGGGTAGTGAGGCGAGATCAACAGTCCATTTACAGAGCTCCGTAGTTTCACCCTCGTCCGCATACCGCATAATGGTGCTCGAGTCGCTCGTAAACAAAGTAGTGATGAAGATTGAATCTAGGCATTCCATTGAATAAGCAGGCGTAAATCAGAGTTTGGGTCAGTGCTGACCCTGAGCCGATTGCGAAAACTTGCTGTAGCACAATTTAAAATAGTTGGAATGCAGGTATCGGGGAATCACGCACCAGAACTTTGTCGAAAGTCGCTGACTAGGTGGTGATTTGAGTTGAATTGAAGAGCATAGAAGAGGGCCCTGATAGTAAAAATAACGATAACTCACCCTCTCCGAAGAATTGCACTCTTTGAGACAAGATACTGCAACCTGTCAACCACCAAATCATCAACTTGGCCGAAAAAGGGAATGATTAAAACGATATACATGCCTGTTTTCACATATGTGAACACCTGCATCATTAGGTTTGATGTAAGCTGGACGTTTCAACCAATCCTCTGGCTCCGCCGGCAACTTGACCTAAGGAATCAATGAATGTGACGGAATGATGAGCCAACTCAGTCACATCATCACTCTTACCTTCATAATATACGCTCTGGGAGCGATGACGCTGGCCACCAGAGGTCGCCGTGATAAACCGTACTGAGCAGCGCCACGAAGCGTAGCTGTATCAGCGTCAGGAGGTCGTGCAATGACACGAATACGAGAGCCAAATTGTTCCTTCAAGGCTAGTGAGACAGATGACCAAGGAAAAATTTGTTGCAAGACCCACTTGCACTCGCTGCCTGAGATATTCGCTTCCAGCAAAACCTCCCACGAGAAGTAACGCATCTGTCCGTTGCTCAATACGACCCATCTGATCCTCTAACAAGTCCAAAACCTCAATGACCGAGTCTCAATTTCTCAGCGATATGAAATGATGTGACTGGAAGAATACCTCATTGACAACTGGATCAAACACTTCTCTGCGCAAAAGGTTTCCTGGCACACATAGTTCACCGTTGACCAATCCCACAGTAGGGTCCTGGGGATCTTCTGTGTTAAAGCAAGGGAAATTGAACACCAAATCTGTATTAGGTCTAAATCAACAAGACGTGATGGACAGATTTGTCAACCTTACTGTCATCTTGAACTCCGGCATAGTTATGTTTATCTGTTTCACTAAAGGAATGCACTACACCATATGTAATCAGATGGGTATGTTCGAAACCATACACATACTAAAGTGTGCAAGCGAAGCATCATCAAGATGAACGGGGTGATCGGCTAAGAGGGCCTATCATGAAAGATAGTTAGATTAGTTAAATGCAAAGGTCCTTCTCGGACATACCTTGACAAGCTCGCGGAAACGAAGGTCGAGGAACAGACTCCCACAATTGGCTCCCGACCGCGCACATATCTCAGCAATTTCAAGATTTGCCATTTGTCCAATAATCTGCGAGCGTCGACAGTAGAATGTTAGATCGTAGTACATAATAAGTGCTATCAGGCGTTGAGAATTACGTGCTGACCTTGTAGGCCGCCAAGTCTACAGTTCCACCACCAGCGTCACATACGATGAAATTTTGTGAAGGCTTCAAATGATGGAGATCGGACAGATGCGCGCAATGAACAGCAGCTGCCTCTGGTTCCGTGATTATCTTCAGGCGATCTCTCCAGTTTTTATCGCTAGCACTGGCACTTTGAACTAGCCCCGCAGTGATGGCAGCTTCTCGCATCAAGTCACATCCTTTGGCGTCCCAGGCAGCAGGGACTGTCAGGAGCACGTCGGCGGAGTCTATAGTGATATTGAGTCAGATTCTGTAATTAAAAGAAATCCAAGAAGCTGCGTACTAAGATCCGCAATAACACCAATGTCGCGAGTAATTTGTTCTTTGGCATGCTCCCAGAGGCAGCTCAGAAAGTCAATGATTAGATCGATGGCTTGTTTTCCTTGCTATTTTCATTCGCAAATGGGGACTTAACGAGGTGCATTTCAAGGCTTACAGGCAAAGAGGGGAGGCGAGGATCAATGACCGACTGGTCACGCAAAGCCTTAGGCTCCAAAAACAACTTGAACCACTCGCATTTTATGGTTCCAATCATTTGACTAGTATTTTTAGCTTCCAAACCCCAAGCAATTACTTGTCCTTTGTCATTGTACAATAGACAGGTAGGGATCTGTGGGGAAAATCAGCCACGTTCGGATGTACAGGTTCAATACCTTTCGGAATGTCTCCATGGTGCCAGGCCAATTTAGAATCTGTTGGACACGTCCACCGGCAATGCGAGAGGAACCATAGGCCTAATAGAGGCTGAATCATATCATTAGGCATTACAACTGGTTAAATGCTCACGACGCCCGAAAAGGTTGTGCCTGTGGACGTAGCATGAGCGGTGGGTCAAATGAGAGGTGGCGAAGTCCACTGACCGAAATCTACAGCTATTGATATCTTTCCTTCGTTCGGGACTGACACGTTTGAAAGGTCAATGGAGGGCAGGGACATGTTGGGGCCCAAAGTTCCTTGTCCATTCAATGGCGGGTAGTAGGCATTCTGAGGGCGCAGAAGATGATCATTGGTTCCATTTTGCTGATAGCTGTGTATCGTATATGTTCCAGGGGAAGGAGGTTGCAAGGGTGGGGGCGACTGGCCAAGATAGGGATGCTGAGTCGGCGGGGATGGCGAATGGCCCCATGGAGGGGCAGCATAAGCTGGAGGAGTAGTGCTAAGTGTAGCTAGGGGAGGTGAAGCAATGCTTGGTGGTTGGTAGGAACCTAGCGATGAGTTGCCAGGTTTTCCCAAGATTGGCTGGCCCATGGGTTGAGCGACAATCATCTCGTCAAGCTGTAGTTGAGCATGGTTCAGATGCTCATCGTCAGCAGATCCCCCACAACATCCCATGCTGAACGACAGGTTGAACGAGGTCAGTAAGGGGCTACTTCTTTGCTTTCCAAGCTTTGCAACATGTGCCTGATGGTGGTGTGCCTTTTCTGGTCAATGCTTTCAGGGTTGAGCCAAATTAGGCTCGCAATTTTTTAGTTTACGAGTGAACTCTCCCCTGGATTTGGAGATCCCAGACAATTTCACATCGACCAATTGTCCATATAAATGGACGCGATGCGTGTCTGTTGCTTTGACAAAAATGCCGCCTCTTGATATTTGATGGGAAGTGAGCTGTATTGTATGTCAAGATTAGATAATCACCGAACACAGCTGATCGTTCATTCTGAAAACTCTGGGACATCTAAACAAGGTTCACTAACTTGGCTCTGTCTCTATCTTTTCAAGAAAATCAATATCGGCAAGATTTCATTCGCAAATTGATTAGTGCTTAGATTACTATCCACCCGTCGTCAAACCTGATGGAACCAAAACGTAGGCTCAAGAGTCCCTTCTGTGTCCCGTACTCTATGTCCGTCTATTTCCTGAAAGCGGATCTCAACGTCAGCGATTACTCTGGTTCCATGATCTTTGATACCCTCGGCTGTATCCTACGTCATGTTGCTCTCTTCGAAATGCGTGATAATGTCAGAATAAAATAAGACTTTAACATATTATCTATCCCCTTTAGGGTCATACGAAGGTCTTACTCCCCATTTCATGTCGTCATTTGAGTCATCTTTCTACTGCTATCGTCACTTCATCGTCGCCTTCGAGTTGTCAAAATCAACCACTAGAATAAGAAGAGCTGCTGCAGGATGAAAGGCTTCTTTGGTTTGCAGATAACTCATATTGAAAAGGCTTAGAGTTATCAAATGGTCATATCTTTTCAACAGTCTCAGCCAACATGTACATATCTGATCACATGAAGAATATGCTTTGACCTGGAGGATGAAATGGTCGTATGACATGTTGATTACTTATGAATTAATGGCTGATAAGAAGCTGTATCACGAGTGACAAGTGAATAAACTGTCACTGACAGTAACTTCATGACTGGTAGGATAACCTTGTAAACTGTGGGTATTCACACCGTTGACTGTAGATGACATCGCATGCTGGTGACAGTTCAAACATTAGTAATAGATGCAGTCGGCCCTGGAATAATCCATACTCTGCCTTTATTTCCCAAGCTCGAAACGTCATTCTTACCTCTTCGCAAAACCTTCAAAAATAAGTTCAGGGCTCAAGGAGGTTGCCGAGCGATGCCATCATTGTTGATATCATCACCTGGATTGAACGAATAATCTGTAGACAAATTTGGATGATCCTTCTCATCAAATTGACTATTATGGGTAACTCAATTTATCCATTTTCTCGCAACGGAAGGTTCTCCCCAGACAGAGAATCCCCTTGTGAGACCTAAGAGGTATGATGATTCTTCTCGTCAAGAAATAGCACCACTCCCCAATTTAGCTCGAGGTCGGACTTTCAAAATGATTTCCGGTAAACTCTCACACATCTTTGGCTCCACCCAACTTTATCTATTTCTCTATGGCAGCTGCACCAGCGAGCCGGCAACTTAGCCAAAGGCTCAGCTCGATTGCGCATTCTTGGGTCACAGACCCATTTCGGCCTAACATGCAGCTAGGCACATTTCTCAACTCCCTCGCGGCACACCCACGGCTTACATCCCGAGCCGTCAATGCCGCACGTTCGCTGCATGACAATGAGATGGCCAGGAAGGTGTATAGGATCAAGATTCGATTCCAGTTCTTCAACTGACCATAACATTATGTGCCTAGCATCCACTTTCGGACAAAATGCTGCATCCTCCCTCAATGCCTCACCATTACGATCGCCTTGTTGAGGGGTTCGAAAAGAGTGCCAGAGGAATAAAACGACCGTGGTGGAAAATCTTTTTCAACATCTGGTAGCGATTCTCTCTCAAAAGGACGCGTCATTGATATGCTAGCTCGAGTGTAAATGAGTGTTTGGAAATTTGAGAGAAGATGATGTCATATTAGTCTAAAGGTCGCTTAATTCACACTCAGCATTCAAGTTTAGGAAAGCACCGCTTGCACGTTCTAGCAAGGTAGAGGAAACTGAGTGTGAATAAATAATGTGGACAGGTGACTATGAACTAATCTTCCAGCATCTCGTCCTCGCCGGCCTGGGCCTATCGAATAGATCAACATCGTCATTTGTAGGATTAACTCCCGACCATCCATATGACGTACCTTCTCCAACAACTTCCGTCGCTTCTCCCTCGCTTTTAGTTGCACCTTAAGATATTTACTGAGTGGAGCGTGCTCGAGTTGGCTTCTCAGCTTCTGTTCCCAGTCCGACACGGCGGCCATCGCCCCCGGGGAGATTGACCCTTTCCTTTGTGCCTCAACCCATTTTGCGCTCTCCTCGATACGCTCCAACAGCGTTTTCACTATACCTTGCTCCTTGCTAAGGCTGAATGCAGCGGAGTTGGACTTGGCTGATTTGAGACTTCGTCGGAGGGTTACAACGATCGGAACGGTGATTTCTGGGAAGCCAACACTGCCATGAACTACAGAAGTGGACAGCCATTCAGTGAGAAGGTAAGCTGTTTCTTCTGTGATGCCTTGGTAATAAATTCGAGTCTTGACATATTGCTGTGGAACCCGAATCTGAGTCTCCAGATCTAACGGCTTCAACGTAGAAGACTTTGGCTTGCTTGAAGGAGAAATGATGGATGTAAGGATAGAAATGAGGTAGGGCGAGAGGGGAACGTATGTATCCGATTGCTTGGTGAGTTTGAGGATGGAATGAATAATCTGTAGATGGAAGGGATACGACCGGCTGTTAGGAATGAGCCTATCAAAGACAGTTACATGAGACCATATTTGATGAGTTTATACTTCAAAAGAACTGACTTGATAGCACCGAGGGCTACTTGGACAAGAGGATAAATCAACGGTTTCATCTCGCTCACTTTCCCTGTCTGTAACTCTGCTTCTTTACTACATGCTTTTGCTAGAATGAGACACCAAAAATCAATAGAGTGGACAAATTGCCAGTTGTACACTTGTTTGTACGAGTCCTAAAACAAGCCGAGACGTGAGCTCGATGAGCAAGGTGACCGAAGGACATCAGAGGTGACACCTTCGTTTTCAGTTTCGTGCTGTTCCTGAGATGGATAGCAAGTTGCCGAATATATTTGAAAGCATGCTGGTAACCCGTTGCATGGTTAGTGCAAAATACTTCCGAAGCGGAATTCTTCATCAGATTTATGGAAGGTAGAGTATGTGTGCTTGTGCTTTTGGATGATCGGATTAGTGCAAGGTACGTATTCTAGAAACATTGTCAGACAAGAGAATTCAGTGTTTATAGTATCACCTTGAGAATATTGTCGAGTATACTATCGTCATTGGACAGTGCTAGCCGTCGCACCGACAGGAATGCAGCTATCCGGACATCATCATCGGCGCTTGACCAAAAGTCTAAACATTTCTGGAGTGGAATCAGCTACCATCAGAAACAGCAAGAACGAAAAAGTCCACCTACTTTAAGATATAGTTTGACAGATTTCCGGCTACTGACCACGTAGGGAATGACTTTGGCACTTTCCGTTAAGGCGAGGCGTAAGAGTTCTGTATCAGACAACTGGGACAACAAGTGTATCACGTTGCGGAAATATGCGAGGATCATTCTCTGCAATGTTTTGAACTTGGCAGTCTGCGTTGGGGGTTTGCTGAAGCGACTATAAGCCCGTGGAAAATTCGGTCGTATCGTCTTTGGGGCTTACAAGGTTCCGTTGGGTAGGATTTTGTATGGAACATGGTGTTCCAGCACGATGGGCGTATATCGCAATGCTGTATTGACCAACTTGTTGTAAACTAGAAACAAAATCAGGGATCCTATACCAATGGACAAAGAAAGAGTCAAACCTGAATTACTGTTGATACTCCAGGCAACAGACTGGTCATCCTCGTTCATGTAGGCGGCCGCCCGAAATGCGATCAATAATTTGCGAAGTGCTTTCAGCGACCGATGCTACCAAAACAGAACGATAATTTATGACCAATGGGAATGACGGTTCATACGGGAGGTAATTCACATACCCCAAGAAGAGCTTTTTGCCACTGCTGCAGGTGCTCTTTCGTGAGCGTAGGTATTTTCTCTTCTGCTGATTCGATATCCCCGTCTGGGATTTTTTCTCCCTCACCGGTTGCCTCGGGATTGAATTCCAGCAGTTCACGATCGTTTTCCTGAAGGTATTTATAGAACTCTGGGTCTTTGGCAGCTAGGTTTGAGAGCTCAAGCATATGTTCATCTGCTGAGCCAAAAGATGCGTCGTCATCGACTTCGATAGCGTCGTCGTCTTCAGATTCAAGGTCGTCTTCAGATTC
>Ga0153928_1001145_pt1 | contig 12166 bp, 12 predicted proteins | sample TSNJ012MetaG_FD_106656 | JGI IMG/M metagenome (GOLD analysis project Ga0153928, IMG submission 106656) | Attine ant fungus gardens microbial communities from New Jersey, USA - TSNJ012 MetaG | ecosystem: Host-associated > Fungi > Mycelium > Unclassified | place: USA: New Jersey, Wharton State... | reverse complement strand
GAACTGATCGAGCGCCTGCGGGCGAAGTACGGCCCCGTTATGTTCCATCAGTCCGGTGGCTGCTGCGACGGCAGCAGCCCGATGTGCTATCCGCTCGCAGAGTTCATCGTCGGCGGCGCCGACGTGCAGCTCGGCGAGATCGGCGGCGCGCCGTTCTACATGAGTGCGGCGCAGTTCGAGTACTGGAAGCATACCAAGCTCATCATCGACGTCGTGCCGGGACGCGGAGGAATGTTCTCGCTCGAGAACTCCGAGGAAGTCCGTTTCCTCACGCGGTCCCGGCTCTACACCGATGACGAGCTCGCGACGCTCGCGCCGGTCTCTCCCGCTTTAGAGTGAGCCGGCTGCAACTCCAATCAGTTCGCGTTCGTTGCGAACCTTGGTGAGATCTAGGACCATCCGCCCTTCTACTTTGCCGCCCTTGAGGTCGGCGAAGACGCGATTGATCTCCTCCAGCGCGGCCGTATGCACGTTCGCCCGCACCTTGCCGTCGGTTGCAAATGCGATCGCCTCGGCGAGATCTTGCCGAGTTCCGACGATCGAACCGCGAATCGTAAGGCGTTTGAGCACAACGTCGAAGATCGGCGTCGGGAAGCTCCCGGGGGGCAATCCGTTGAGCGCAACCGTCCCGCCGCGCCGGACGTACTGCAGCGCTTGAGAGAACGCCGGAGGCGAGACGGCCGTGACGAGCACGCCGTGAGCGCCGCCCTTGGTCACCTCGATCACCTGCGAAATCGCATCCGGCGAACGCGCGTCGAAGACGGCGTCCGCACCGAGCGAGCTTGCAAGATCGAGTTTTTCCCGCGCGACGTCGAGGCCGACGACGCGTAAGCCCATCGCCTTTGCGTACTGCACGGCAATGTGGCCGAGTCCACCAAGGCCCGAAATGGCAATCCACTGACCCGGCGATGCCTCCGTCTCTTTGATGCCTTTATACGTCGTGACCCCGGCGCAAATGATCGGAGCGATCTGCGCAAAGTCGACGTCGTCAGGGAGCCGTCCGGCGTAGGCGGCCGAGGCGATCGCGTATTGCGCGAACCCGCCGTCTACGCTGTAGCCGCTGTTCCGCTGCTGCTCGCAGAGCGTCTCCCAGCCCCGAATGCAGAACTCGCAGATGCCGCACGCATCGTGCAGCCACGCAATTCCGACCGCGTCGCCGAGTCTGTAGCCTTTCACGCCGTCGCCGAGCGCGACGACGCGCCCGGCGGCTTCGTGCCCCGGAACGAACGGCGGCGCCGGCTTGACCGGCCAGTCACCCTCCGCAGCGTGCAAGTCGGTGTGGCAGACGCCGCACGCCATAACTTCGACCAGCAACTCGCCTGGCCCGGGAATCGGGACCGGCCGCTCTTCGATCGCAAGAGGCGCTCCGAACTCGCGAACCACGGCCGCCTTCATCGTATTCGCCATAATTTCAATCCTCACTTACCGCGCATGCCGCGCAGACGTTATTGCGGCAGCGTAGCAGTGAATTGCGAGCAACTTGAGCAGATGGCGAGAAGATTTGCCGCGGCCTCGTCGCGCGGCAGCGGCGCTACCCGAATCGGCCGGTGATGTAATCCTCGGTGCGCGGGTCGGCGGGTTTCGTAAAGAGCTTCGCGGTATCGTCTACCTCGATCAGGCGTCCGATCCCGTCATCATCGGCAAGCATGAAAGCCGCCCGATCGGAGACGCGTGCCGCTTGCTGCATGTTGTGGGTCACCGCGACGATCGTGAACTCGTCTGCCAGGCGAGCCATGAGCTCCTCAATCACCGCGGTAGCGATCGGATCGAGCGAAGCGGTCGGCTCGTCCATCAAGAGCACTTCCGGTTCGGCGGCGACGGCGCGCGCGATGCAGAGCCGCTGCTGCTGACCACCTGATAGGCGCAGCGGGCTCGTACGGAGCTTATCTTTTACCTCGTCCCAGAGTGCCGCCGAGCGCAGCGCGCGTTCGGCACGCTCGAGCTTTTCGCGTCGCGAGAATCCGCGTCCACCCCAGGCGAGTGTGTTTTCGAGGATCGAGAGCGTCGGAAAGGGATTCGGGCGTTGGAAGACCATTCCGACGCGCCGGCGGATCGACATTGGGTCAACGTCGTTGGAATAAATGTCCTGACCGTCGAGCAGGACGCGCCCCTCGACGCGCGCGTCGAACCCGACTTCGTGAATTCGGTTCAGGCAGCGCAGCATCGTCGTTTTGCCGCAGCCCGACGGACCGATCACCGCGGTTACGGCTTTGCGTGCGAAGGTGAGCGATACGTTACCGACCGCCTTGCGATCGCCATAGTACGCACTGAGATCGTCGGTAGCGAGGAGTTCGTCGCGCGGGATGACCGCTGTCATGCGTCGAGCCCGCGCATCGCACGCCGCAGCATCAGCCGCGCGCCTAAGCTGAGGATGAATACCGCGGCGATCAGGAGCAAGGCACCGCCCCACGCCTGCGCTTGCCAGTTCGGGTAGGGCGAGATCGCATAGGTAAAGACTTGCAGCGCCAGCACCGCCATCGGGTTGTTCGGATTCGTCTCCCAAAACTGAGTACCGAAGGCCGTGAAGAGCAACGGCGCCGTCTCGCCGGTGACTCGAGCGATCGCCAACAGCAGTGCCGTGATGATCGCCGGGCGTGCCGTCGGCAGCACGATCGTCATCGTCGCCCGCAAGTTCGACATTCCCAGCGCGAGCGCGCCCTCGCGCACGGTCTCCGGAACCGAGCGAATCGCCTGCTCGGAGGTTCGCACCAAAAGGGGCAGCATCAGCATCATGAACGCGAACGAGGCCGAGAAGGCCGAAAAATGCTTTAGCGGCGCAACCAGCACGGCGTAGGCGAAGAGGCCAATGGCGATGCTGGGAACGCCTGAAAGCACGTCGGAGAGAAAGCGCAGCGCCTCCGGTATGGTGCCGCGCCCAAACAGCGCCAAGTAGATTCCGGTCAGGAGCCCGATCGGGATCGCCATCGCCGTTGCAAGCGCGATGATAATGATCGTGCCGAGGATGCCGTTGCCGACGCCGCCGCCCGGTACGCCGATCGGATGCGGAAGCTGTGTCAAGAAAGCCCAGTTGATCGCGCCGATCCCCTGAACGATCACGTAACCAAGAATAACGAGCAGCGCGCCCGCACCGAGCGCCGCGCAGAGCGATGCGACCCCGATTCCCATCGAGCCCCATATTCGGCGCCGTCCGAGCGTGCGGCCGCGCACCAACGTCCTACCCGCGGCTGCCACGAACGCTCCAAATCATCAACCGCGCAAGCGCGTTGACCACAACGCTCACGATGAAGAGAATCAGTCCGAGCTCGATCAAGGCGCTCGTATAAATGCTCGTCGTCGCCTCGGTGAACTCGTTAGCGATCACGCTGGCGAGCGTGTACCCCGGCGCGAAGAGCGAAGCGGAGATCTCCGGACGATTTCCGATCACCATCGTTACCGCGATCGTTTCACCGAGCGCGCGCCCAAGGGCGAGGATGCACGCGCCAAAGATCCCGACGCGCGCTGCCGGAAGGACGACCCGCGTTGCCGTCTCCCACTTCGTCGAACCGAGGGCCATAGATGCCTCGCGCAGATCCCGTGGGATGGCCGCGATGACATCTCGCGAGATCGCGGTCACCGTCGGAACGATCATCAACGCAAGGATGATGCCGGCGGTGAGCAGCCCGACGCCGTACGTCTCGCCCCTGAAGAGTGGCGTCCAGCCGAGAAATTTCTGTAGCACCGGGCCGATCGTCGTTCGGACGAAAGGCGCCAGCACGAAGAGGCCCCAGAGGCCGTAGACGACGCTCGGCACGGCCGCAAGTAATTCGATGAGGAACGAGAGGGGCGTCGAGAGCCAGCGCGGGGCAAAGTCCGCGAGGAAGACCGCCGCCATGATGCCGACGAATCCGGCGAGCAGAATGCCGATGAGCGACGTCACGACTGTGCCGTAGATCATGGGCAGTGCGCCGAATTTATTGGTTACGGGATCCCAAGCACTCTTCCAGATGAAGGACGGACCGAATGCGACGATCGACGGCCACGACCCGAGCACCAGCTCGACGAAGAGGCCCACGATCAGCACCGCAAAGAGAATGCTGCCGCCATACACGACCGCGGCGAAGCCGCGGTCGGCGGGACTGACGAACCGCGCTACGCGCCGAAACTGCGGCTCAGCGGTCAATTAACGCTGCATCTGCCGAAGCGTCGCCGATGCCGCGTTCTGCACGTTTACCGGTAGCGGCACGTAATCCACCGAACGTGCGTAGGATTGGCCCTGTGGTCCGACCAGCCACGAGAGCACGTCGTAAAGTGCTTTCGCGCGAGTCGAATCGGCCGGTTTTTTGTAGACGACGACCCACGAATATCCAGAAATCGGATACGAGTTTGCGCCTGGCGCGTCGACGATCGAGAAGTTCTTCGCGTTCACTCCGGGTTTCGTCGCCGCAGCGGCCGCTACCGTCGCCTCCGAACAGGCGACCCATTTGCCGGCGCTGTTCTGTAAAATAGCCGCGCTCATTTTGTTCTCGATAACATACGCAAGCTCGACGTAGCCGATCGCGCCGGGCGTGCTGCGCACCTGGCCGGCAACGCCCTCGGTGCCTTTAGCACCGACAGAGCTCGGCGCGGGCCACGAAACGCTCTTACCGACGCCGACTTTGCTCTTCCATTCGGGCGAAACGTGACTGAGGAAATCGGTGAAGATATAACTCGTTCCCGAACCATCGGAGCGGTGCACGACGATGATCGACATATCGGGCAGGCTCATGCCCTTGTTCAGGCGCGCGATCTGCGCGTCGTTCCACTTCAGGATCTTCCCTAGGTAGATATCAGCCAACACCTGACGGGTGAGGTGAACGGTTCCATTGACGTTGGGCAGGTTATAGGCAATTGCCGCGCCGCCGAGGGCGACCGGTACTTGCAGCACGGGCTGACCGGCGCGCGCCAGCTCTTCGGCGTTCATCGGCACGTCGGTCGCGCCGAAGTCGACGTTCTTGGCGGTGAATTGTTGAATGCCGCCGCCGCTGCCGATGGACTGATAGTTGACCGTAACGTCGGGATTCTTCTGACTATAGATGTAGAAGGCTTTGGAAAAGAACGGGTAATCGAAGCTCGATCCGGCGCCGATGAGCTGCGTCGCGGCCGCGGCGGGCAGCGTCATCGCAGCCGCCAACGCGGCCGTCGTCAAGTAGCGAACGAGCGATCCTCTCACAGAAAAGACTCCTTTTGTGACGTGGGTAGTCTTTGTTTTAAGGCACCCCGATTAACGTCATGTTAAGAGCCGCTTCAGTCATCCGGCTCCCAGGCGCCCCGACCCGGCTTTGAGCGGAGTCGAAGCCGCGAACGGGGAAGCCCGACGCCCCATGATTGCCGACGCCGTTGACGATCGCCGGCCTTCCTTGCCCGAGCTCCGCCATACGGCGGCTCACGTGCTTGCTTATGCCGTCCAGGACCTCTTCCCCGAAGCCCACCCCACCATTGGTCCCGCCATTGAGAACGGCTTCTACTACGACTTCGACCGCGCCGAGCCGTTTACGCCCGAGGATCTGGAGCGCCTCGAGGCCCGGATGCACGAAATCGTGAGGGCCGATTACCCGATGAGCGGACGGGTCGTAACCCGCGGAGAGGCCCTCCTAGCCTTCTCCGGCAACCCGTATAAGGTCGAGATTGCGCGGGAGATCCCCGAGAACGAACCGGTGACGCTCTATACCATTGGCGAGTTCACCGATCTCTGCCGCGGAGGCCATGCCGATTCGACGGGAGCGATCGGTGCCGTCAAGCTTATGAGCGTCGCGGGCGCCTACTGGCGCGGCGACGAGCACAAGCCGATGCTGCAGCGCATTTACGGAACGGCCTGGTACGACCAGGCGCAGCTTAATGCGTACCTGGCCCGCATCGAGGAGGCGCAACGGCGCGATCACCGCAAGCTTGGCGCCGAGCTCGACCTTTATTCGATAGAAGAGGAGGCCGGGGGTGGACTCGTCTTCTGGCATCCCAAAGGCGCGATCGTCCGAAACATCATCGAAAACTTCATCCGCGAGGGTCTGCGCGAACGCGGATATCAACCGGTCGTCACGCCGCACATCGTAAGCGAGCGCCTTTACGAGATCTCGGGGCATCTCGAGAACTTCGGCGAGAACATGTTCGGGCCGGTCGAGGTCGAGGCTGGTCGCTTCCGTCTCAAGCCCATGAACTGTCCGGGCCACATCTTGATTTACAAGAGCCGCCTGCGCAGCTACCGCGACCTGCCGTTGCGCTACTCCGAGTTCGGAACGGTCTACCGTTTCGAACGCTCCGGCGTTCTACACGGGTTGACGCGCGTGCGCGGCTTCACGCAGGACGACGCGCACCTTTTCTGTACGCCCGACCAGGTTCAGCGTGAGTTCGAGCAAACGCTCGAGGAAGCGCGCCGGCTCATGAAAGCCTTCGGGTTCGAGGATTTTCAGTACGTACTTTCGACGCGTGCGGCGAGCGATCGAACCGAAACCGACGCCATCGCCGAAGAGGCGATCCGCAACGCGCTCGAGCGTTACGAGCTGCCTCACGAAGTGGACGAAGGCGGCGGAGCCTTCTACGGTCCGAAACTCGACATCAACCTACGCGACGCACTCGGCCGGCCGTGGCAGCTCGGCACGGTGCAAGTGGACTTCATTCTGCCCGCTCGCTTTGAGCTGAAGTACCGGGGAGCCGACGGTCAGGATCACCGGCCGGTGATGATCCACCGGGCACTCGCGGGCTCGCTAGAACGTTTCTTCGGCGTGCTGGTAGAGCATTACGGCGGGGCGTTCCCCGCCTGGCTGGCGCCGATTCAGGCCGTCGTCGCGCCGATTTCTCAGGAACAACTCAGCTATGCGCGAGAAGTTGCAGCTAGACTTCAAGGAGCGGGCTTTCGGGTAGAGGTTGACGAATCGAATGAGAAGCTCGGATACAAGATTCGGCACTGGAAGACCCAAAAAGTTCCCTACATCTTAGTAGCGGGCAAACAAGAGGTTGTGGACGGTACGGTGAACGTGAACCAACGCGGCGTCGACGAGAAACGAACGGTCTTGGTCGAATCGTTTGTCGACGAACTACATAGAATCGTTGAGGCCAAACAGTAAAGCGATGAAGTTTGACGTTCGCGCGATTTTCGCGGTGTTCGCCCTTGCGCTCGGCTCGTGCCAAGGCATGAATGGCTTGGATAGCGGCATGGGCGGAATGGAGCCGCCGGTTTCCAATCCCGGTTCCATGAACGGCGGCATTGGCGGCGCGGGAATCGGCAATAACGGCATGAACGGCAACAATCAGATTTCCGGCCCAAACGTCGGCCTTAACGGTCAGGAAGAGCTTGCGAACCCCGGTGCCACGCTCGCGCCGAACGAGACGCAGTATCCGATCGCGCAAGGGCCTAGCGGCATGAAGTGCGCGAACGTACAGCAGTTCACGCAGCAGTACACCTGCGCGATCTCCTTCAACATGCCGACGCCCGCGCCGAGCTCCTCACCCGGCGCGAAGAGCACGGCTACGCCAACGCCGACCCCGACTCCTCAGCCCAGCGCGTCGTCAGACGACGACTCTGACAACAGCGACGACTCGACGACCGCTACGCCGACGCCCGCCGGCATGATCACGCTGCAGATGGAACCGCTCCCACACGACGTTCCGGCGATGACGAATCCGAATCCGATCTTCATGCATATAACGCCGCTCGTGGCGCTGCGGCTGCAGAGCAACATGGACTTCCAGCTCGGTGGCGGCACGTCGGTACAGTACACGCTTCCGGGCGTGCAGTACACCGGCCGCGTCTTCGCGCTCCAGCTTTACAACGAGACGAGCGTACGTGGCAAGCGCGTCGACCAGTTCATCGTCGGCAGCAACTATCAGAAGTACACGACACCGCAAACGAACGTCGTCCAATTCACCTTCAACGTGCCGAAGGTTATGGTCCGCCATACCCAGGTTTGGCTGCTCGCGATGTATGGCGCGCAGATCCCGCCGGGGACGACTCCGACGCCCTCGCCGACGCCCGCGCCCTCCGCCTCGCCCACCAGCTCACCCTAACAGGACCGTCGCCTCCTTCACCGGAAACGCGCTCCCATGAAAACGTTTGCGAAGCATACGCTGATTGCGCTTTGCACGGTCTTTGCGTCGGCCGCCGCCATGCATCCGGCTCCAACAGCCTCGCCCGCTCCGACCGCGGCCCCCGCGGAATCGGCGACCGAGAAGCAGTTCGTCAGTTCGGTCACGGCCGATCTCCAGAGCCGCTTCGCCACCACGGATCAAGCGAAGGCGGCGGGATACTTCCAGTACACCGTCGAGGACCAAACCGGCGCGATCAGCTGGGTAAACACGCAGCACTGGCAGAGCGATCAAACGCATCCGAGCCAGCTCTGGTACGACGTCACGGGACGCCTAATCGGCGCCGACTTCTCGGTCCTGCAGAGCGGTTCGCCCTCGCGCCCGAATCTCTGGGGCATCTCGTCCTCGCGCTGGCTCGACTTCTCACCGGCGCACGTACATTTCGCGATCAAGACCGCCTCGGGATTGAAGTACGGCGGAGCCGGCGATAAGACGATGGCCAAGGTCGGCGGATCCGTCAACAACCCGACAGCGGCTGACGTCGTAAAAATTAGCAAGCTGAAGCGCTGGCAGAAGCTTGGAATCCCGGCGCCCGCGAGCGCCGCTGACGTCGCGTTCGTCTTTCAGTTCCCCGCAATCTGGGATCTTCAGGTCTGGCTCGTGCCCAATCCACTGGGAGCGTTCGCCGAGCATAATCCCAACGTCGTTCCAAGCGCCGCGGCGAAAGATCAAGATTAGCCCGGCGTAAGGGCGTGACCGGCGCCGCGCGTCGAACGTTCCTCGCCTCCTTTTTGGGGTGGACGCTCGACGCGTTCGATTTCCTGCTGCTCACGTTCGTCATCTCGCGAATTGCGACGACCTTCAACCGCGGCGTCGCCGAGGTTACGTTTGCGCTGACGCTGACGCTAATGTGCCGCCCAATCGGCGCGCTACTATTCGGCTGGCTTGGCGACCGCTACGGGCGCCGCACACCGCTGATGATTGACATCGGCCTCTACTCGGTGATCCAGCTGCTCACGGCCTTCTCGCCGAACTTTACGGTCTTTCTCGTGCTGCGCGCGCTCTTTGGAATTGCAATGGGTGGCGAGTGGGGCCTCGGCGCCGCGCTCACGATGGAGGCTCTGCCCGCGGATCGGCGCGGCTTCTACAGCGGGTTCCTGCAGCAAGGCTACATGGTTGGATACCTGTTCGCCGCGCTCGCGTACAACCTCGTCTTTACGTTCACACATTGGGAATGGCGCGCGCTCTTCGTCATCGGCGCGCTTCCGGCGCTGCTCATCCTCTACATCCGCACCGGCGTCCCGGAGTCCGAAGCCTGGCTCGCGCACCGCGCTGCGCGTGTCGGACTACCGCCGAACTTCGTGCTGAAGAGTTTCGTCGCGCATTGGCCGCTCTTTATCTACGCAATCTTCTTCATGGCGGCGCTCAACGCGATGTCGCACGGCACGCAAGATCTCTATGCGACGTTCTTGCAGAAACAACACGGCTTCCCGCCTTCCCTCGTCTCGACGCTCTCGATCCTCGCCGCGATTGGCGCGATCTTCGGATCAATAACTGGAGGCATTCTCTCCGAACGCCTCGGACGGCGTCCCGTCGTGATGCTCTGCGCCGTCCTCGCTGCTTGCGCGATCCCGCTCTGGGCCTTCAGCAAGACGGCTGCGATGCTCGCGCTCGGCGCGTGCGTCATTCAGTTCGGCGTGCAGGGCGCGTGGGGCGTCATTCCCGCCCACCTCAACGAGCTCTCGCCGGGCGATCTCCGGGGCACGTTCCCGGGATTCACCTACCAGCTTGGCAACCTCATCGCCGCGGGTGTCGCGCAGCTCGAAGCGGTGCTCGCGCAACGAATGCCCTTACCGGGCGGCGGGTTCAACTATGCGGGCGCGCTGGCGATCGTTGCGGCCTTCGTCATGGCCGCGGTCTTCGTGCTTACCGCGCTCGGATATCTCGTTCGCAAGGAGAACCGCACCTCCGTCTTCGTACCTCCATCTTGATGTCAACGCGCCGCGAATCTCCGGTCTTCCCCGCCTTTGTTGTGGTCGCTGTGCCGACGATCCTCGCACTCTTGCCGGCTCGCTACGAGTTCGTCCCGCGATGGATCCCATTCGTCGCTGCGGCCGCGCTCGCTATTCCGATGCTTGCGGCGGGATTTGCTCCCACTAATCGGTCGTTCGCGCGCTAGGAGCGCTGCACCGCTGCTATCATACTACCTCTGGTGACGGTGATCGAGCTCCTGATACTCGCGTTTCTCCTACGCGATATGGCACGCGCTCATTCCGGAGTCAGCGGCTTGACGCTCTTGACGAGTGCGATCGCGATCTGGTCGACAAACATCCTCGTCTTTGCCGTTGCGTATTGGCAGCTCGACCGCGGTGGTCCATACGGTCGTGCAACCGGCTGGACGGGACGCGCCGACTTTTCGTTTACGCGAGGCGACCCGTCAGACGGCGTCCCCGAAGACTGGCAGCCGGTCTTTGCGGATTACCTGGCGCTTGGATTCAATACGTCGGCTGCGTTTAGCCCTACCGACGTGCTGCCGCTCACGCCGCGCGGCAAGATGCTCATGATGATCCAGAGTGCGATCTCGCTCGTGACCGTCGTCGCGGTCGGCTCGCGCGCGATTAACATTCTCGGCAGTTAAGGCCGTCGCGATCAGGCTTTGGCCGGCCTCGCAGCCTCGTCGATTTCTCGCGCGACCAGATATGGCAGCAGCGCTCCTGCCAGAACGACTGCCAGGTACGCAATACAGTACCACACGGACCATTGCGGATTTCTGGAGAACGCGAGCCGGGAGCACGCCAGCACAACGGCGATCGCGACGCCGGCGAGACCGACGCCTGGCCGGTGACTCGGCGCTATGATAAGTGCCGCTGAAATCGGTACGAGCGATGCCAAAAAGAAAAAGACGAGCGCCGTGAGCTGATAGGTCCATACCCAAAAATAGCCGCCGAGGAATTCACCGACCGGCGCATAGGCCGCGAGAATAAGCCCGTGCAAAACGATCGCTACGGGAAGCACCGCCACCCAGCGCAGCACGTTCAAGGCGGGCAACATCTGGGGCTACTCATCATCAGGCGCGAGACCCGATGGCTTTTCGGCCTCGAAGAACGATTGTGGATAGGCCGCCTTGATCGGCCGAAACGGTCGGGGCGTCATTGCGAAGTTGAAAGCGTTGCCGATGCTCGCCGCGCGCTTGTCGAGCTTGCCGAGACTTCCAAGGTTGAAGTTCTCCTCGACGAACCGCAAGATGCTTGCAGTCTCATACTGCGTATGCTCGACGTGGGCCTGAACGTAGGGCGAGATCACGAGCAGCGGGATTCGAAACCCCAGGCCGCCTTGATTGTCATAGAATGGAGGCGGAACGTGATCGTAGTAGCCGCCGGAATCGTCCCAGATGACGACGATCGCGCTGCTCTTCCAGTACTTGCTCTTTCCGATCGCGTTGACGATTGACGCCACCCACGACGGCCCCTTATCGCATTTGCAGCCTTCAGCAGGATGATCGGAGTTCTGGCCATCGGGCGTCACCCAAGCCACCGAAGGGAGCCTGCCATGCTTGATGTCCGTGAAGATCTTCGTATCTGGCCAGACGACCTTTGTCCCCCACTCGTTGCCGTTGCGGACGGCCGAGATCGCGTCGAAGGAGCTCCAAATGCCCGAACCGCCGGCCTGCTTCGAGCCGTGCGGAAAGACCCTGTTTGCATAGAATTTCCATGAGACGTCGTGCGCGTCGAGCAAGTCGCGCAGCGTTTCGTAAGCGTAGCTGCTGTTGACCGGATAGCATGGAGGCGGTCCGTTAGAGACGTACTTTCCGTTCGTCGTGATATACGGCTCGTGCGCGTACGGCCCCGAGTCACATCCCCACGGAAAGCCGGTCGGATTGTCGATCGCGCTCTCCGTCTGCGCGATTGCGGTTCCCGCGGCGATCAGATCCTGATGCCCCGTGAAGCTGCTGCTCCCTTGCGATGCAAAAGTGTTGTCGCCCAGAACGTATTGCTTGGCCATCTCCCAATAGGGCGCGATATCTTCCGGGTTCACGTATTGATAGATATACGTGCAGGTCGGTCCGCCGCCCGAAGCGTTCGGACCGAACTTTTGCACGTCGAACCCGTTCATCGCGCAGGGGTTTGACGCGTTCGGGTGCCCGGCGGGAGAGTTGCAGTCTACGAGATAG
>Ga0153928_1001141_pt1 | contig 12191 bp, 14 predicted proteins | sample TSNJ012MetaG_FD_106656 | JGI IMG/M metagenome (GOLD analysis project Ga0153928, IMG submission 106656) | Attine ant fungus gardens microbial communities from New Jersey, USA - TSNJ012 MetaG | ecosystem: Host-associated > Fungi > Mycelium > Unclassified | place: USA: New Jersey, Wharton State... | reverse complement strand
ATTGCTTGATTTGATAATCAAAGTGTTCAAAAAAGCAAAGTTAGACAAGCAGCAAAAGATGTTGTTAAGTCTGAGGTTTATCCTCAGACATACAGTCCTTAAATACATAATTGTAGTGGTCTGTACACTAGAATAGCCTACTATATGATCACTACCTATTGTTCTATATATAGGAGTGCTATTGTTCTTGAAATAGAGATATCCTAACCATCTTAGGGCAGTCCTTTGTTCTATTCAAGGATAGATGATAATCTATAAATAAAGATCAGTGTTATGTACAAACATTAAGGACCTTGTATCTCCATGGGATCTTATTGCCTCAGGATCTATTTATAGCCAAAAGAAGTGCATTGAAGAGAGCTTCATGATGGTCATTGAAGCAAACAATTATGTTAAGCAATTCCTGAGATATCGGCAATTTAGTGTCTGGTAACTTGGTGATCACTAACTGATCTGCTGATAACTCAGTGAATACTGATCGCTTTGAGATGTTTCTGGTACTGTTTGAAAGATTTTTTTAAGGGCTTTTGGTGGCCATTTAGATTGTTGAAATCGGTCAAGTATTCCTGGAGTTATGGTCTGAATGAAGTTTGTGATAGTTTTTCTGGAATTGTATTGGGCATCAGCTTTCCTGCTGGTGCTTTGCTTTGATTCTTGTATCTTTGGCACACATCACATCCATCTACATATCTTCCCACCTCTTTTGTTATTTCTGGTGACCAACTCTGTCATCTTCCATCTCCCTCCATGCCCTCCTACTAGGGTGTTGTGGTACAATCATATTATATCCTCCCTGAGTTCTCCTTCTGGCATGTATATCCTTCCTTCCTTCATTACTATCCCATTTTCTATTTTCCATTCTTCATTTTTTAACATTTTTATTCCTGCCCTCTTCAACTCTTCTACTACTTTTACTACCTTTTTGTTCCCTTCCTGTGCCTTTTTGATTCTTTCCTTTAGGTTCTCTTCCTCTATTATTGTTTCTGCTTCTTTAATCCATTCTGGCTTTATCAATTTCTGATCCTCATTGTCCTTTTTCACTCCCTCCTGCTAGTCTGGTCTTCTGCTTAATCTGTCTGTTTTCCCTATGCTCTTCCCTGGAACAAGTTTTAGTGCAAAATTAAATTGTGATAGGTATAGGGCCCATTTTGCTTGTCTACAGTTTAATTTTTGGCTTGTTATAAAATACTGGAGGTTCTTATGGTCTGTTCAGATTTCAAATTTGAGTTTCACTCCCTTCAGATAGTGTCTCCATACCTCTAGACATCTAATAACTGCTAGCATCTCCTTATCATAAATTTTGTAATTTCGCTCTGTGGTGTTCAACAATTTAGAGATAAAGGCCACTGGTCTCCACTTTCCATTCTTATACTTTGTTGACAACACTCCCCCTGTTGCATAGTCTGAGGTATCTGCTTCCACTCTCATTTCTCTATTGATATCTGGAATTGCTAAGATAGATTCTATAGTGAATACTACCTTAAGTCTTTCAAATGCCTTCTCCTGTTCCTTTTCCTATTTCCATTTCTGCTCCTTCCTGACCAGCATATGTAACAGTACTGCTATCCTAGCAAAGTTTTTTATAAACCTCCTATAATAGTTGGCAAGACCTAAAAACTTTTGTACTTCTTTGACATTTCTGGATGCCAGCTAGTTCAGTACTCCCTTTACCTTTTCCTTCTGTATTTCCATTCCCCTTGGACCAATTACTACTCCCAGAAATTCTATCTCTCTTACTTTCCATTTACACTTTTCTGGTTTCATGAATAGGTCATTCTCTTCCAACCTTTTTAGTACCTCTTCTACTAATTCATCATGTCCTTCTTCTGTGCCTGTAGCTACCAGGATATCATTGATGAATGTCACTGTATCTCCTTGGTTTATGAGATCTCTGAATAGATTATTCATCATTGTCTGGAAGGTAGCGGGGGAGTTTGTTAACCCAAAATACATGACTATGAGCTTATAAGCTCTAATATACATTGTAAATACTGTCTTCCATTCATCTTCCTCTTTGATCCTAACATTATTGTATCCCCACCTCAGGTCCAGCTTCGTAAACACCTTTCTCTTCCCTACTCCATCCAATATATCTACGATGAGAGGTAAAGAATATCCATTCTTTATTGTCCACTGGTTTATGTATCAATAGTCCTGCACCATTCTTTGTATGCCATCCTTTTTTGCCACAAAGTGTACTGGTAATATTTGGGATGACTTGGAAGGTTGTATGTATCCTTTCCTTAACTGATCCTCTACAAATGCTTGCACTTCTTCTCTTTCTTCTCTTTCTTCCCTCGATAATGAGTATACCTTTTTCTTTTTTGGCATAAATCCTTCTTTTAATTCTATGGCATGGTCCCAGGTCTTTTGCACTGGCATTCTTTCCAACTTCTTTTTTCCAAATACCTTCTTTCACTTCCAAAACCTTTTGGGCACCAATCTTCTTAACGTTTCTTTGTCCTTATCCTTTTCTACTTTCTTTACTTCCTTCTTCTTTCCTTCTTGCTTTCTCTTTCCATATATAGGTGGACAATGTATCATTTCTACTTTTCCTTTTTCCCAATCTATCTTTGGGTTATAGGCTGCTAGCCACAGCATTCCCAGTATTACCTTTGTTTTCCCTAAATTATATATATCTATCCTTGTCCTCTTTACATGTCCCTTAAAAAATATGTTACACTCTACCTGGTACATTATGGCTCCCCCCGCATTTACTGTTCCATCCACATTTCTAACCAATAGGGGTTTCTTTAGCTTCTCTATTTTAAACCCCTTTTCCTGGGCAAAGGTTGTATCTATGAATAGACTTGTTGCTCCGCTATCCAGCAGTGCCCTTACTACTACCCTTTCATGGTTTTCTAGTTTTTCTAGCCCTACCTTTATTTAGACTTCTTTTAGCGGCTGTAGAGTACACTACACATCTCTTACTCTCTCAGTTGTATTGGTGCAATTGAATTTATTTCCCAGCTTTTCTGGGTGCAATATATTGTACAGGTTATTGAAGGCCAGCCAAGAGCTTACTGTCCTCCATTTTCTTTTGCTGACTCCTGCAGTGTTTCCACTATCCTTTCTTTATGCCTTTCCCAACAATTTTTGGTCATATGGCCCCACTTCCCACATACATAGCATGTCCTGTCCTGTCCTTCTCCTCTGTCTATATCTATTGCATTTGGGTCTCTTCTTGGACCCATTTAAGTTCTCTCTCTATTAAATATATTTTCTCCTGTCCCTCTTCTATACCCTTCTCCCGTTCTCCATGTTATTTGCCCCTCTTTTCCCCCATATGATCCTTCTCCTCTAGGCTACACATTTTCCCCTAAATGTGCCATATTCCTCTCTAATATTCTCTCTTCTATTCTGCTTTGTCTCTGATTTCTATCTAGTCTCACCACTCTTTTCTGCTACTCTCCAATGGTGGTTGGTGGCTCTTCTGCTTCTGCCAACTTCCTCCTAATACTCCTATTCAACCCTCTTTTAAATTCTTCAATGAGAGGTCTTCTCTTATAGCCACTCCCTCTGGCGACCTTTTCGAATTCCTGTACATACTCATTATAGATCCTCTTTCCTTGCTCAATGGTTCTTAGCTGTTCTATTTTCCTTTCTTCCTTTGATGTTTCCTCAAAGCTGTTTCTTATTTCTGTAAACAACTGCTCCACCGATTCTACTTCTGATTCCCCTTTAGCTAGCTTATCCAGCAAGTTATCCTTCCATACCTCTGCTATTTCTCCTTGTATATATAACAACACCCAGGCTACCTGGGTCGCTGCTACCTCTTCCATCATCTTCATTCTAATATATAGGTAAGCTATATTAATAAACACGCTCACCTCTTCCATCTTTCCACTGAAAACTTGAGGTCTTGCAATCTCCACTCTGTTCCTCTATTACTGAAGGAGCATGGTATTGACCTACTGCTGCAAGGTCACAATTATGGCAAGGAGTTGCTTCTCTCTGGTGTGGTGGGGGGCAGGCATTAAAGGGGGTTCCTCCTGTTACTGTTATTGTTGGCGAGACATATGCAATGGCAATGGTGATAGTGATGATGATAGTGGTGATGGTGATAATTTCTTATAGGAGGATGAACAATCTTCTTCCTCTGTACTTATAACTAACTACTGGCTAAGAAGGGTGAAACAGTACTATCCCTAAGCTAGACAGGCCTTTAAGAGGTTGCTGTTGTTTCTCTGTATAGACCGGTCACAATGGATTAGTAGCATGGAGCTGATAGTAAAAAAACTAGTTATGAGCCCACTCAATATAGAGGTCAGATCTCAGACAGGGACATGAGCTTTGTTCAGGCCGTCTACCCACTGTCCCTAACTAACAGTAAAGTCCCCTTTATAGCTAGGGCCCGCTATCCAAGATGCTTATGAGTGCTGTACTCACTAGCAAGAGAGATAAGAGAGTAAGTGAATGGTAAGGCCGTGAGATGTGAGGTCACCATTGGGTATCAAGTTCTTATGTTATCGATAGATAGTGAATGTTCTTAGTGATCATCCTAGGTAGATGTTCAAGAAGAACTCGATGGAGTTCTTTATTGGATTGGACTACTACTTATACTATTCTTATAGTGGCTGTACTACTATTAGTCCACAGTCATATGTTCTTCCAGAACATTCTATGATCACTTGAGCTTGTCATGTGATCTGATTACCTAAGTTCCCATGCTATTTATATCTTAACCCCTTTGTGCAATTAAGTGCTCAAATGTATGGGAACTTATTTCCTTTTTGGGGCTCTTATAACAAGTTTATAGTCAGCAGTACTTTTCAAGTATTAGAGAATACACTTAGCAGCTTCAAGGTAAGCAACCCCTGGATTATTACCATACTGAGCAACTAATTTAACAGTGAATTGAATATCAGACCTAGTCTGGGTAGCAAATAAAAGTAAGCCTACTAGAGACAAATAGTGGGTACTTTTTATATAATCTTTATATATACATTTCTTGGCTTCAGTTTTGGGCGACTAGACAAGAGAAAGATTGTGTTTGACAGCAAGAAGGGTAAAAACTAGTACAGAGGTCTCTATACCAAATTAGGATACCATTTGGTGAATGTATACTACCTGATCAAGATAAATAAGTCAATTTAGATGGTCTCAGATTACTAGAACACCCAGTATATGGCTGAGCTCACCTAAGTCAGAGATTTCAAAGTCTTTCTTGGGAAAGAATTTAAGAAACATGATTTGGAGTCCTTTAGAGCCAGCAACAGCTATGTTATTGACATAAACAAGTACTAGTAGGATAATGCTCCCTTGGTGTTGTTTTATATATAAACAGTCATCAAAGAGAGCTCAAAAGAATCCAAATTTGGTTAGTACTTCATAAAAATACTTTTTCTACTGTCTTCTAGCTTGCTTTAGACCATAAAGAGCTTTTTTGAGCTTCTAGTAATATCTAGAACCAGAGCCTTCAACACCTTTAGGGATAGTCATATATATGTCTTCATCTAGAGGACCATGTAACTAGGCAACAATGATATTGACATGATATAATTCCCAATCAAAATAGGCTATATAAAAGAAGAAAGTTCAGAGGGTAGAGAACTTCACAACAGAGGAAAAGGTATTAGTGAAATCTTCACCAGGGACTTATGAGAAGCCCTTGGCTACAATTCAAGCTTTAAACTTGAGTAAGTTGCCATGTTCATTATATTTTTCATAAAATACAATTCTGCTACCTATAGCCTTTCTCCCTTTAGGTAAGCTATCAATAACCTTGAAGACATCAAGTTTACATAATTACATGTACTTAGATTATATCGCTATCTCTTACTACTTCAAGTACAGGGAGTGGATTGTCCTCTAGTAAGTTTTTGGTTTATTTGCTATGGCTACAAAGGCAATATTAATAGAATCCTTTGTAGTGGTATTATCAAATGTAGATAGTGCAAAATGGCTTGGCAACTTTCAATTGTGACCAGAATGTTATAGAGGGGGAATAGATGAGTTTTCAGTGGATATAATGACCTTAGAGAGTATAGAATCTTTGGAGATGTCTAGAAGAGAAGTTGTAGACAAGAAAGGGGAATCTTCAGTAGTAGTGGGAATATTGTTTTTGACTTGGGGTTTGGTAATGTCCTTTTCTATTGCATTGTTGATGAACTTATTGATATCTTTATTACTAGTAGGGTTTCTGACCTTAATGACTGCCAACTCACTTATGTCACAAACTTCATTTAGACCATAACTCTGGGAATACTTGACTAATTTCAACAATCTAAATGGCCACCAAAAGCTCTTAAGAAGATCTTTCAAACAGTACCAAAAACATCTCAAAGTGATCAGTATTCACCGAGTTATCAGCAGATCAGTCAGTGATCACTAAGTTACCAGACACTAAATTACCAATATCTTAGAAACTACTTAACGTAATTGTTTGCTTTAATGACCATTGTGAAGCTCTCTTCAATGTGCTTCTTTCAGCTATAAATAGAACCTGAGGCAACAAGATCCCATAGAGATACAAGGTCCTCAATGTTTGTATATAATACTGATCTTTACCTATAGATTATTATCTGTTCTTGAATAGAACAAAGGACTGCCCTAAGATGGTTAGGATATCTCTATTTCAAGAACAATAGCACTCCTATATATAGAACAATAGGTAGTGATCATGTGGTAGGTTGTTCTGGTACACAAACCACCACAATCATATATTTAAGAACTCTATGTCTGAGGATAAACCTTAGACTTAACAACATCTTTTGCTACTATCTAAACTTTGATTTTTTGAGCCTTTTGATTATCAAATTATCAACTCACAAATCAGTAAGTGGCCATTTGTGATAACTTGGCAAATTATCTTCAAAGAAACAAATATCCTGGAAGGCAATAAGCTTGCCATTTTCAAGATCTTTGAGTCAGTAACCTTTAGCTTCATTTATCCACCATCTGAGTATTCTAACTTTTCCTTTTGTACTTGCTTAGAAACATGGGCCCATCCAAGAGAGTCAAAGATATGCAAATGGGATACATTAGATTTACAACCAGTCCATGCTTTGTAAGGTATAATACCTTGTAATCCAATAGTGGAAGAGAAACCCCAAATATGAACAGCATAGATAAATACTTCTCCCCAGTAATGCAGACCAATACCTGTAGTGTATAGTATTGATTGAACCATCTCAAAGAATATGGCTATAGCTCATTCAACTATACCATTTTGCTCAGATATATAAGAGATTGTTATATCATGAATGATTCCATTGTGACAACAGAAGATCTCTATTGTTTTATTAACAAACTTAGATCCATTGTCACTTCAAAGATAACAAATTTTAAGTCCAGACTGCCTTTCAAGTATAGCTAGTATATTGTAGATAGCAACACTAGTATCTTCTTTGGTATGTAATAGTCTTCCTACTGGATAGCAACAACTGACCTCAACAATGACCAGTGCATACAGAAATTCATCCCAAGTAGGGATAGATATAGGACTAGTGAGGTCCATGACAACCAGCTCTATTCTAGAGTATTGATTATTACTGGACTCAGAGAAGGAGGAGCAATGCAGTTTTCTATTTGCACATCCACTGTATAGGTGGTCAAAATCTTGAGGTGTATTTATATCTAGACCCTTAATAAGATTTTGATAGCATATAGAGCTAATAGCACAGGAACTCAAGTGTTCTATATAATGGTGCCAGAGATACATACTGCCTGAGGTTTCAGAAAGGTAAGCTGTGTTACTAGCTAAGGACATGCACTGAATGTGATAAAGAGTGTCAGTTGAGCCTGTCAAGAAAGCTCTAAAAAGCTCTTTACTGTTCTTTGAAAGTACTAAGCCATTATCAAAACTTTTCACAGATACTCCCTGACAATACAAAGCACCAAGACTAACAAGGTTTGTACCCAAGTGAGGAATTGTTATGAGAACCTCGAGTAGGAAAAGGCTTCCCATGCATGGGAACACTCAACCTAACAATCTCCAAAGTAACACAACGGAGCAAAGACATAAACAGGATAGGGTCTTAGTGAGCCAAGTCATGTGACAAGGTCAGGTGACCATGGAACATTCTGGAAAGGACATGTGACTATGGAACTCTAGGGTACAGCCACTGTAGTAATAGTATAAGTAGGGCTGCAATCCAATGAAGAACTCCATCGAGTTCTTCCTGAACATCCATCTAGGGTGACCACTAAGAACATTCACTGTTCCTTGGTAATAGGAATGTGGAAAACATCATGAAGAGTTATATTGAGATAACCTTTTGGAAGCAGTACTGAGAAATAAATAGAACCTCAGCCTGCCATAGAGACGTAATTATAATCTCTAACAGTTACAAATTCTTCCAAAGACTCTGTGTATTTTATGAAATGATCATAGCTTATAAACATATAGGAGGTGGTACCATAGTTAAGAAAAATGCCAGTACTCAAAATGAAATTAGATAATGCCATGAGTATTTGACCAACTTTATATTCACCCAAAGACTGAGAGTGTTTAATAACTAGGTTTGTAAAACCTTTAGGATAGTGAGAGTTATCTCTTCCATTGGTTTTAGAGTGGCATTTAGGGGCCTAATAGCCTCTCTTGCTATGGATATAGTATCTGGTGCCTATAGGATGAGGGTTTGGCTTTTTAGATTTGTTATTTGACTTTCCTTTCCTGGGTTTCCTTCCAAAGGGGTTAGAAGACAATCCTGACTTTGTAAGTAGAGCTATTTGTTCCAATTTTGCTCTTTTGTCATTTTTGTTAGCAAGATGATTATGTTTAGAATACTTATATATAGAGATGAGTTTGGCAGTAAGAATATCAAGTATCATAACTCAGTCAAATGGCTAAGTTATTATTTATATATTTTTTTTCATTTAATTAGGAAATCAATAGACATATAAAAGAGAATGACTCAAAGGAGATGTATAGGACTTTATAAATAGAAGTAAATAATAGAATGTATATAAGTAGTATACAGCAATTGAATAAGAACTCTATTGAGTTCTTCTTGTCAACTCAGACTAGGAGTAGTTCTAAGGCATTACAGTCTAAATTCTTATACTAGAACTTGATTCTTTCATTAGCACTGCTTATCACAGAGCTCTGTCACTTTTTATTCTCTTACCTTTCTTGGTACCTAAGTGATACAACTCAGGACCACTACAATATAACTAGACCCTAGGCTTAAGGGAACTTGATAGTCAGTTAGGGACTATTGGTGGAAGCATAGTACCAAGCTTAGGTATTGTGTCTGAGACCTAACCTCACAATTGAGTGGTGTTATGTAGTATACTTGTACTATTCTTAGTAGAAATCTTATACTAAAGTCCTATTGTGGGCTGTATATACAGAGGAGTAACACTATATTCTTAAGAAGGCATTTAGTTAGGGATCCTCTCCTTGTAGTAATAGTATAACCATATTACTAGGGCAGTAGTAAGTAAGGCAGTAGGTATCTAGCTGGGTAAGGATCTTGCACCCCAGTAGACATAATAGTAGTAAGATCATTTCTTATTCAACTTCTCTGAAGACATAGTATTATGTCTCTGGAGCAATATAACTCTCTTATAGATAGAATGCTCAACCAACAGCATACCCTTGCCAAATGAAAAGTAGAAATAAAAGGTAGAGAAAAAAGGGTATGTTAGGGGTATAAAAGGTTTAGGTATCTAGTCTATAACTGCAGGAATAAAAAAGGGGAAGAGAAGAGGAGATCAATTCCCCAGAATAAATTTGAAGTGATAGCGAGTAGAGTGATGCAATGTAGAGTAGAGGAAAAGGTAAAAGTAAGAAAACAAGAGATGATAGAGAAAATAAAATATTTCAGATGTTGGGAAGTTAGCTATCTCAAATAGGAATGCCCAAATATTGAGGTTGAAAAGACGAAGAAAAGAGAGAAAGAGGCAGTGCATATGGCTAGACCACAAAAGGCACAGCGAGAAAGAAGGCTGGCATATTCTATATGGGAAAAAACACAGGAATATTATAGGAAGGAGAGTATACTCCCCAAAGGTATACTTCTGCTAGAGAGAAGATAGATAACAAAGGAGATAGTAACAACATATATGGACTATAGAGGACATAAAGGCAAGGGAGTACAGATCTACAAAAATCAGGGACAAGAATTCCTCCTTGAGAAACAAGTAAGAAATGTGTAGTATAGTCTATACCAAGAAGCATAGAACTGAAGAAAAAAAGAAGCAAAAAGAGAAGAGATAATGAGAATGGAGTGTGCAAAGTGTGGAAGAAGGAATATAGTTGTGAGAGAGATATCAAAACAAGAAAGAAGAAGAATTTTATACCCAGAATGTAAGATAGAAAGAAAAAGAGAATAGTAGAACTAGAGAGAAGTAGCATGCCCCACAGAGGGAAAAGCATAGTAAGGCAGTATATGAATAGAAACTCTAAAAGATATAGCGAGAGAAAGAGATAAACAGAGAGAAGTAAGAAGGACATTTAAAATGTTGAGAGAAGTATGGCTGGATATTGGAATAGAAAAGGTAGATATACACAAAGACATAACAGTAAAAGCACTCTTGGACAGTGGCATAACAGGAATGTTTATAGATCAAAAAATAACAGCAAGATATAGATTTAGGCTGCAAAAATTAGAAAGACTGATAGTGGTTAGGAATATTGATGGGAAAAACAACAGTGCAGGAGCTATTACCTATCAAATGAAGGTGAACAAGTACTATAAGAGTCATGTAGAAAGAATAAAAATAGATATATATGATCTGGAAAAAACAGATGTCATATTGGGGATGCTATGGTTACAAGTACACAACCCAGAAATCAATTGGGAAATGGGAGAAGTCAAGATAACAAAATGTCCATCATTGTGTGGAAGGAATACAAAGTTAAAAGAAGAAAAGAGAATAAAGAAAAGAAAGAGAGTAGCAACTCTAGAAGAGGAAAAGATTATGAAATGGGCAGTAGACAACAAAGAAGATTGGAAAAGAGAAGAGGAAGTTGCAGTAGATTACAGAAAAATTAAAGAGATGGTACTGCAGAAATTCTTGAAGTAGAAAAAGATATTTGGAAAGGTAGAATCAGAAAGAATGCTGACAAGAAAGGTTTGGGATCATGCCATAGATCTCAAAGAAACATTTAAACCCAAGAAGGGAAGGATCTATCCTTTGTCCAAGAATAAAAGAGAAAAGGTTTAGAATTTTATAGAAGACTAGCTAAGGAAGGGATATATTAGACTATTAAAATCCCCTCAAACATTGCTGGTATTCTTTGTGAGCAAGAAAGATAGAGAAAAGAGGATGGTAATGAACTATCACAACCTGAATAACCAAACAGTGAAGAACAACTACCCACTTCTACTAATTACAGACTTAATAGACAACATAGGGAGTAAATGAGTATTTACTAAAATGAATTTTCAGTAGAGGTTCAACAATATGAGGATCAAAAAAAAAAGAACAAGTGGAAAAGAGCATTCATAACCTATATGGGGTTTTTTGAGCCAACAGTCATGTTCTTTGGAATGACAAATTTGCTAGCTATATTCTAGACAATAATAAATGAAATCTTGAAGAACATGATTAATGAAGAAAAAGTTGTGGCTTTTGTGGATAATGTATTAGTGGGGACAGAGACAGAAGAGGAGCATGATGAAGTTATAGAAGAAGTACTAAGGAGGCTAGAGAAAAATGACTTACATGTTAAGCCAGAGAAGTGTGTGTAGAAAGTACAGAAGGTTGGGTTCCTAGGAGTTGTCATAGGACCCAATAGAATTGAAATGGAGAAGAAAAAAGTAGATAGAGTACTAAGTTGGCTAGAGCCTAAGAATATAAAAGATATTAGAAAATTCTTAGGCCTTGCAAACTACTATAGAAGGTTTATCAAAGATTTTGCTCAGGTAACAAGGCCAATGAACATACTGACCAGGAAGAATATAAAGTAGTAATGGGAAAGAGAACAACAGTAGGCATTTGATAAACTCAAAAGGATCTTTATGACTAGACCAGTACTAGTAGCTCTAGACTTAAACAAGAAGTTCAAAGTAGAAGTAGACACTTCAAACTATGCTATATAAGATATATGACAAAAAAATGTTAGTAGTAGTTAGATGCTTAGAAGCATGAAGGCACTTTCTAGAAGGAACAACTATAAAATTTAAGATTTGGACAGACTATAAAAATCTTGAGTATTTTATAAAAGCACAAAAGTTAAACAGAAGACAAGCAAGATGGGCTCTATACCTGTCTAGATTTGACTTTATGCTCAAATATAT
>Ga0153928_1001140_pt1 | contig 12194 bp, 9 predicted proteins | sample TSNJ012MetaG_FD_106656 | JGI IMG/M metagenome (GOLD analysis project Ga0153928, IMG submission 106656) | Attine ant fungus gardens microbial communities from New Jersey, USA - TSNJ012 MetaG | ecosystem: Host-associated > Fungi > Mycelium > Unclassified | place: USA: New Jersey, Wharton State... | reverse complement strand
GAGCTGCTTCTGTCCGGCTTCGGTAATGGTATATACCGTTTTTTCCGGCATGTTGCCTTCTTTGATGTTTTTGCCAGCAATGTACCCTTTGTCTTGAAGGGTTTTGATTGTGGCATATATGGACGAGGGTGCGAGGGAAAGCCAATTCCCCACGCTGATGTAATCCATCAGCTTAGTTATTTCATAGGGATTGACAGGTGTTTCGGCGATGATACCCAACAGCAAGGCGCTTGATTTTGACAACATGATATATTACTCCTTTCTAATAGTACTCTATTATAATAGTAATACTAAAAAAGAGCATTGTCAAGAGCTTTATAATGGGATTATCGCCATGACAGCAAGGTAATTAAAATATATCAGGATAATGAGGGCAATAACGGCTCTGTATTAGTACTTTTTTATTCGCCTGCTATTTGCAATGAAAGCCTGAATGTGAAAAAACAATAAAAAAATCATGAAATGCACGAATAAATTAGATAAAATATACAAATGCCAGAAATTGTAAGTTGACATCCAAAATTTGTAATTGATATAATAAAAAAGTAAATTTACAAGAGTAACAGGTTGTTGTATGCATGGTGTTCACGTGAACATTGTTACAAAAATATCATTCCTCAACTATAACAGGTTAACAGAAATGAAGATTGCAGACAATAAAATATATAATAAAGGAGGAGTGCGGCCTTAAAAAGGCCTGTCAAAACGGAATGAGAAAGATTCGAATTGGTTCAATAGGACTTGGGCGACTTGGATATGAACATGCGGCTAACATTGCAACCCGGGTTCCGGGAGCGGAACTGGCTGCTTTGTGTGATGTGGATCAGGAAAAACTGGAAAAGGTAGCGGCTGAACTGAATGTCCAGGCTACTTACACGGATTATGTAACAATGTGCGAAAACCCTGATCTGGATGCCATTTGTATCGTTTCACCCTCCGCAATACATACGGAGCACATCCGTATTGCGATGGAACACGGCAAGCATGTGTTCTGTGAAAAACCGCTGGATACGACAGTAGAACGCTGCATTGAAGCGGAGAAAATTGTGAATGCACATCCGGACAAGGTTTTCATGCTGGGCTTTATGCGCCGCTATGACTACTCTTACCGCAAGGCCAAGGAGAAAATCGACCGGGGTGATATCGGCCGCATCGTTATGATCCGGGCCTATACCCAGGATCCGATTTCGCAAATTGAAAGCACACTGAAATTTGCCCCTCACAGCGGCGGGCAATTCCTGGATATGTGTGTGCATGACATTGATCTCTGCAACTGGTTTACCGGCGGACAAAAGCCGAAGAAGCTGTGGGCCATCGGCGGCTGTTTTGCGTATCCGCAGTACCGCCAGTGGAACGACGGGGATAATGTGAGCTGTCTCCTCCAGTATGAAGATGAGACAATGGCATTCCTGTTTGCCGGACGTGCAGCAGCCCATGGCAGTAACGTGGAAACAGAAATCATCGGCACCAGAGGAACTTTACGGATTGGTTCGGTAGGCACCGACAGTATGCTGGAGGTGCTCAGCGAGCATGGAGTATGCCGTGAATGCCACCCGGATTTTCTGAATCGCTGGCATGATGCATACATTGCTGAAATGGAAGACTTTGTGAATTGCATAAAGGAAGACCGCCATGTGGGAATAGCGGTCTCCGATGGGACAATTGCATCTGAGATAGCATACCGGTGTAAGGAATCGTTTGAAACCGGTAAGATGCTGTCATTCAGAGATGCATAATTAATTCTAGAATGGAGAGATGAATTTGTCAATCACATTTAAAGAGCTGGCAGAAATTTGCGGGGTGTCACGTGCTACCGTAGACCGTGTGATACACAACCGCGGGAAAGTCGCTCCGGAAGTAGAGCAGAGGATCCGGGAAGCGGCCAAACAATACAGTTTTCAGCCCAATCAGGTGGGAAAGGCCCTGGCCCGTGCCCGCAATCCGATCAAGATCGGAGTGCTGGTTCATCTGACCAGGATCGAATCCTTTCAGGTACTGCTGGAGGGAATTTATGCCGGGCAGAAAGAATTACGCGATCTCGGCAGTGAAGTCATTATTAAAGAACAAAGAGATTTCGATGCCAGGGAGCAGCTCCGCCTTCTGAATGAACTGATTGCCCAGGGGGTAAATGGTATCGCCCTGTCCCCGGCCCAGTCAGACCATTTATGTGATCGGCTGAATTATCTAAGTCAGTCCGGAATACCGGTTGTGACCTTCAATACGGAGCTGGAGGGCCTGGCCAGGCTATGCCATGTCGGCGTAGACAATGTGCAGGGCGGACGTATCGGTGCATACCTGATGAGTCTGCTTCTGCACGGCAATGGCGGAAAAATACTGGCAATCAGCGGACATCAGACGCAGCAGTCCAACTATCAGCGGGTCGACGGATTTCGAAGGGAATGCGCGTCCTGCTTTCAAAACATCGAGCTGGCTGCTGTCAGGATGAATGCGGATGAGAATAAGCAGTCTTATGAGATTACTATGGCGGCGGTTCGGGAAATCCCCGATTTAGCTGGTGTATATATGATCTCAGGCGGTGCGGAGGGTACCTGCCGGGCCCTGGAAGACAGTGGTCTGGCAGGAAAAATCCAGTTGATTGCCCATGATCTGGTGTCGGAAACTAAAAGGTATCTGGAAAAAGGGGTGATCCAGCTGGTAATCGACCAGGATGCCCATAGCCAGGGAAGTCTGTCGACGAAAATATTATTTGATTATCTGTTCAGTAAAAAGAAACCACCCAGTGACCGTGTGATCAGCCCGTTTGGGATCAATTCCCGATATAACCTGTAAGGAGCATCAACTACAAATATGAGAGGTTTAAGGAGGAAGTTATTTATGAAAAAAAGAATATTAGCGTTGTATATGACAATTATTATGTGTGCGTTTATGACTGCCTGCGGCGGCGGAGAGGCCGGCAGTACCAAAGCAGTAAGTGATAATTCGGGAAGTCAGGCGGCAGAGGGGGCAGAAATAAGCATTAATGTTATTTTAAAGACTACGGCTTCCGAGTACTGGGGATATGTATTGGCCGGCTGTGAAGCGTATGGGAAAGACCATCCTGATGTAAAGGTAAATGTACAGGGTGCTTCATCTGAAACGGCTTATGATGAACAGCTTAACATTATTGAAACCAATCTTGCATCGAAGCAGTATGACGCTTTTGTAATTGCCCCGTTACAGGCGGATATGGTTATGAAGCAGATCGCCGGAACGGCATATCCCATCATTGCTGTTGATACGGCAATTGATGCACCGGAGGTATTATCTTTTGTTGGTACCGGTAACGAAGAAGCGGCAAAAGGCGGCGCTCAATATGCCGTGGAGATGGCCAAAGAAGCCGGCTGGGCAGACCTGAGGGCGATTTCGATTTCTGGTGTCCAGGGCGATTCTACCGCTATGGCCCGCCTGAGCGGATATCAAAAGGGGGTTGAGGAAGCCGGCGGACAGTTCCTGGTTAATGAAATTCAATACGCCGATGCTGTTGCTGACAAAGCTTACTCCTGTATGGAAGCAATTATGCAGAATCATCCGGAAGGTATTGCGATGGTTCTCTGCAACAATGACGATATGGCAATGGCCGCTGCCCGGGCTGCAGCCGGGAATGCAGCATATGCCAATACGATCTTTGTCGGGTTTGACGGAATCCAGTCCGCCTGTAATGCAATTCTGGCCGGAGAAGAAACCATGTCAATTGCCCAGAATGCATATGATATGGGATATAAAGCCGTGGAAGCATGTGTGGCGGCGATCAATGGCGAAACCGTGGAAGCCTTCATTGATTCCGGAAGCTTTGTGGTTACCGCAGCTAATGCACAGGAGCAGCTCGACACTTTGCAGTCCTATCTTAAATAATGCGTGGCAGTTAAGACCTATGACGTAGAGGGAGGGAAAACATGAGTGAATATGTTGTGGAGCTCAAAAATGCAACGAAACGGTTCCCTGGAGTTGTGGCATTGAAAAATATGAGTCTGTCGGTTAAACCGGGTGAGATTTTAGGGCTGATTGGTGAGAACGGCGCGGGAAAATCCACCTTGATAAAAGTTTTGACCGGTGTTCACCAGGCAGATGAAGGTAAGATTTATGTGAACGGAGAAGAGCAGCACTTTCGTAATCCCAACGACTCTGCTGCTGTTGGAATTGCCTGTGTATACCAGGAACTGAATATTGAAAAACTTCTCAGCGTAACCGACAATATCTTTATTAATAAATGGATACGGACAAAATCAGGATTGTTGGATTATCCGGCGATGCATAAAAAAGCGAAAGAAGTCATGACCTCCTTAGGGGTAGACATTGATCCGACAAAAGCTGCCGGCACCCTTGGGATGGGCGTGCAGCAGATGATAGAAATTGCAAAAGCGATATTAATTGATGCCAAAATGATCATTATGGATGAACCCACCTCCTCGCTGGGGGAAAAAGAAGTGGCGCAATTGATGAAAATATGCCGGAATCTCCGCAGCCGCAACATTGGTATTGTATTTATTTCCCATAAGCTGGAAGAACTGTTTGAATTGTGTGACCGTGTTACGGTTATGCGTGATGGGGAACATATCTGGACCAAAAAAATTGGCGATACCAATAATGATGATCTGATCACGGCCATGGTTGGCCGTTCTGTGGAGAAGCAGTATGTTAAGGAATTTGGCAAAAAGGGTGAGTGTGTACTAAAGGTGGAGAATCTGAATGTGGGCGGTGTCCTGTTTGATGTCAGTTTTGAAGCCTATGCCGGGCAGATTCTTGGGTTTGCCGGCCTGGTCGGTGCCGGCCGCACGGAGACGATGCGGGCAGTTTTCGGTGCGGATCCTGTTGACAGCGGTAAAATATACATCCGTGGCAAAGAAGTAAGGATGAAAAGCCCGCGTCAGGCGATACAGAATGGGTTTGCTTTTGTGACGGAAGACCGGAAAGGGCAGGGGCTTATTCTGGCCCAGACGGTGCAGATGAATCTGATTCTTTCCAATCTGATCAGATTCACGGAAGGATTGTTTCTGAATCAGAAAAAGATTGAAGAGACCAGTGACGCTAATATTTCCTCCCTGCGGATCAAAACACCTTCACAGCAGGAGGTGGTGGGTCAGCTTTCAGGCGGAAACCAGCAGAAGGTGGTTATTGGAAAATGGATGAACAGTGATGCTGATATATTTATCTTTGATGAGCCGACAAGGGGAATTGATGTCGGTGCCAAGGTCGAGGTATACAACGTTATGAACAGTCTGGTAAAGGCTGGTAAATGTGTAATTATGGTTTCTTCCGAACTGCCGGAGATCTTAGGAATGTCTGACCGGGTTATTGTTATGCGCGGCGGCAGAGTGATGGGAACGATGGACATTGGCAGCGCTCACTTTAACGAAGAAGATATTATGAAGGCTGCATGGGGAGGGAAGTTAGATGGATAAGGAAAACTCAAAATTAAAAAGTGACTTGACGAACAGAATGGGCTCATTAGCTGCACTGGTGGTGCTTTGCGTTATTGTCTCGTTAGCAACACCAAACTTTCTTACTCAGACCAATATCATGAATGTTTTAAAACAGACATCAGTAAATGCACTGATTTCGGTTGGGATGCTGGTATGTCTGATAACGGCAGGTATTGACCTGTCGGTTGGTGCAAACGCGATTTTTTGTACCTGTATTATGGGAATGCTGATTCAGCGGGGGGTTACCAATTCGTTGGTCATAATCCTGGCGGGTATTGTGGCCGGAATTTCAGTGGGATTCGTTAACGGAACACTGCTGACCCGTCTGCATCTGCCTCATCCTTTTGTATCCACCCTGGGCATGAAGAATGTGTTATGGGGAATGGCGCTGCTGGTGGTGAATTCACAGATCGTGTCAGGGTTTCCGGTACAGGTGACCTGGCTTGGTTCGGCGACACTTCCAGGCACGATTCCGGTTCTGGGAGGATTTCCGATCAGCTTTTTGCTGGTACTTGTGATTTTTGTAATCATGGGCGTATTTTTGACCAAAACTGCCTTAGGCCGCTCCATCTACTGTGTTGGCGGTAATGCGGAGGCCGCACGTCTTTCGGGAATCCGGTCGGCTAATGTATTGACCTTCTGCTACACACTGTCAGGCTTTATGTCGGCATTGGCGGCTATCGTGCTGATCGGCCGCGGCGGTATTGCCAACGGTGCGAATGCAACCCAGCCATATGATACGGATGCGATTGCGGCCTGCATTATCGGCGGCGCATCTTTCAGCGGCGGTAAGGGTACCATGAGCGGCACGCTGATCGGCGCGCTGATCATTACCGTAATCCGTAATGGTCTGCAGCTGCTGAGCGTTACTACGGCGGTACAGAATATTGTCATCGGTCTGGTCATTATCCTGGCGGTGCTGATTGACGTTACCCGTGAACAAATGGAAGCAAAGAGACGCAGATTGGCGACAAAGTAATTTTTAAAGCATACAGGCTTCATCACTCTTACGGGTGGTGAAGCCCGATTTATGCAAGATTCCGAAACTGTGCCTGATACAACTGATAATAAGCCCCTCTGTGCTGCAGCAATTCCTCATGGGTCCCTTCTTCCTGGATACATCCGTCGTCGATCACAAAAATGCGGTCGGCCTTTTTTATCGTAGACAGGCGGTGGGCAATGACAAAGGAAGTTCTGTCCTGCAAAAGTGTCTCAATCCCCTGTTGTACGATCCGCTCGGTATGCGTATCAATACTGGAGGTGGCCTCGTCCAGCACCAGAATCCGCGGTTTCGAAACCATCGTCCGGGCAAAAGCCAGAAGCTGTCTCTGGCCGATGGACAATCCGGCTCCACGTTCTTTCAGCTCGGTCTCATATCCCTTTTCCATTTTCATAATAAAATCATGGGCATGAACAGCTTTCGCTGCCGCAATCACTTCTTCCTCGTTTGCATCCGGCCGGCCAAAGCGGATATTGTCCATAACCGTACCGGAAAACAGGAAATTTTCCTGCGTCATAATCCCCATCTGCATCCGCAGGCTCTGGATGGAAACATCCGGGAGTTCATAACCGTCCACCAGAATGCGCCCGCCGGTGACATCATAAAACCGGCTGATCAGGTTGACAATCGTCGTTTTCCCGGCTCCCGTAGGACCTACCAGGGCGATGGTCTCACCAGGGGCGATATGGAAGCTGACATCGTGAAGAACCTCCCGATCGGGCTCGTCGCCATAGGCAAAGCACACATTTTCAAAAATGACCTCCCCCTTCACTTGGGGCAAAATCCCCACCTGTTCCCGGTCTTTGATTTCCGGTTCCGTATCCATAATATCAAAGACCCGTTCTGCGCCGGAGATATTTGTTACCAGCTTATTATAGAAATTGGCGAGATTACGGATCGGCTGCCAGAACATCCCTAAGTAAGAAGAGAAGGCAATAAAGGTGCCTACTTCCACGTTCCCGATTCCCATCAGACGGATTCCGATAAAATAAAGGAAAAATCCGCCCAAAGCCCAGGACAGGTCCGCCAGCGGGCCAAAACCGTCAGCAATCCGGACAGCATGCATAAAGGCATCTTTATATTCGGTCAGGAGTCCGTCCATGGCGTCTTCGGTTTCGTTTTCCGCGCCAAAGCTTTGGATAATGCGGATGCCGGAAAGGTCTTCATGGATAAAGGCTGTCAGGTTGGAATTCTTTTTACGGAAAACCTGCCACCTTTTGTGTCCCCAGGTTTGAACGAAGTACATTCCGGTGATGAGAAGCGGCAGTGTAAGTATAGCCGACATAGCCAGCTTCCAGTTCTTAAGAAACATAATGATCAGCACCCCGGTAATGGTCAGAAAGTCCGGCAGGAGCGTGGTTACGCTGTCGGCCATCACATCCTTCAGAGAATTGATATCGGAGATAATTCTGGCCAATATCTTGCCGGTGGGCCGGCTGTCGAAAAAATCAAATCCCAAGGTCTGGATATGAACATATAATTCTTCCCGGATGGTCAGAATCGACCGGTTGGCGATATCCGCCATCAGATGCATCCGCAGCTTTACGCCGGCGATATAGACCAGATTGAGGAACACCGCCAGAACCGCAAGGCGGGTCAGACCCGGCAGATCATGCCCGGCAATGTAAACATCAATGGCCCGTTCGATCATCAGGGGATTGATCAGCGAAATACCGATGCATACGGCCATAATGCCAAGCACTGCTCCGATGGTCTTTTTATAACTCAACAGATAGCGGTATAGTCTTAACAGCGTTTGGGTTTTCATGACTTCCTGCTGCTGTTCATCATCTTTGTAAGTATTAACTGCCACTTATATTGCCTCCTTTTCCGGTTCTTCGTACTGCACCACATAGGTGTCATAATAATATCCCTTTTGCGCCATCAGATCGTCATGCGTTCCCCGTTCCACGATCTCACCATCCTGAAGGATCAGAATCTCATCCGCATGGCGAACCGCTGAAATCCGGTGGGCGATGATGATCTTGGAGGTATGCTTCATCAGCTCCAGTTCCTGCTGAATGGCATACTCTGTCTCCATGTCCAGGGCAGAGGTGGAGTCATCCAGAATCAGGATGGGAGTCTCCTTGGCGATGGCTCTGGCAATGCTGATCCGCTGTTTTTGACCGCCGGAGAGTCCCACGCCCCGTTCGCCAATGACGGTCTCATATCCGTCGGTCAGGCGACTGATAAAGTCGTGGGCACAGGCATGGGACGCGGCGGTTTCGATGGTCTGTGCCGGAATCCGGTCCCGTTTTCCGATCCGGATATTTTCGCTGATAGTATCGGAAAACAGAAATAGGTCCTGCATGACCAGCGCGAAGCTTTGCCGCAAAGCTTTCAGCGGGAACTGCCGGATATTCACCTGATCAAGGCAGATCTCGCCTTCCGTCGGGTCATAGAACCGTTCAATCAGGTTGACAATGGAAGTCTTCCCGGCGCCGGTCATGCCCATGATACCAAGGGTTTTACCCGGTTTTAGATGAAAGCTGATATCTTTCAGGATTTCGTTGTTGTCTACGGCGAAGGATACGTGTTTAAACTCCAGTTCCCCTTGAAATGCAGCCGGCAGCAAGGGTGTGTCCGGCTCTTTGATCTCGGAGGTTTCCACCATAATGGTGCGCAGCTTTTTATTGGCGGCGTAAGCGGAGGCAATTTCGTTGCTGAGCCATCCGATAATTTCCATCGGCCATAGAATATTATTACCGTATTCGGCAAAGGCACCAAGCTTTCCCAGGGTTAGTTCACCGTTCATCACCATGAAGCCGCCGAATAAGAGGATCATGAAAATCATGATTCTGGTTAGAAATGTGATGTTTGGTTGATAGCGGGCCAGGCATTTGGCCTGATTCATATTCAAGGTATAATATTCCTGGTTCTGGGCCTGGAATTTTTTGATTTCGAATTCTTCCCGGGCAAATGCCTTTACGGTGCGGACACCGGCCAGATTCTCCTGGGCGATGGTATTCATCCGGGCATTGGCTTCGCTGATCTGGTCATAAATAATTCCCAGCTTTGACTCCATGCGAAGCGCCAGAAAAGCCACCGCCGGCATGAGCATCAGCGGGATGACGGTCAGTTTCGGACTGATCCGGAACATACAGAAAAGTACCGCGGCCACATGAATGATGGATTCAATAATCAGCATACCCACAAAACCGGAAACGCTGAAGAATTTATCGACGTCATCTTTCAGTCGGGCCAGCAGCTCCCCGGTGTTGCTGTTGTCGAAGAAGCGTAAGGGAAGTTTCTGAATGTGCTGAAATACAGTTTTGCGAATATCACAGGTGACCTGCACACTGACCAGATCAAATATATATTCTTTCAGGTAGCCGAAGACAGCTCTGCCGGCACCAATGCTAAGCAGCGTCAGTAAAAACCGGTTCAAAAGCTGCAGTTGACCGCCGATGATGACTCCATCGATGATACGTCCGGTGACCATCGGACTGATCATATCCAGAACGATGGAGATCAGCAAAGCGATGATGGCAATGAAATACATGGGAACATGCTGTTTCATAAATTTTAGTAAGTTCAAGTGGTTTCCCCTTTCCATAGAAAAACGTACCTTTTTTGTGGCCTGTTGTCAACTGTTTTTTGTTTTAATGTTCAGCTAAAGATTTGTAACAATAGGATGATGTTTGCGATTTCTTTTAGTTGTATAATAGAATCGCGACAAAATCGATAAAACTAATAATAACGAGGAGGTAAAAAATGTATAAGCATTATTCAATCACCCCAAAAGAATGTATCAATGTATTCAGTAATGGAACAATCATTGGTTTTAACTGGAAAATTGCATGTCCATATTTTCAAAATATCTTTCTTCATGAAATTAGAACGTTACATGCAAGGGTAGATAATTTTGAATTCACTGAGGACGATATCACATTATCAATCGGCAACAATATATTCACATTATATAATATTGATAATAACAATGCTTTTTTATGGAAGGTAGGTGAAAAAGCGACTTTGTTTATACCGTACAAAGACAATATTAAATATGGTTTTCACACAATTGAAATTGGAATCGGCAACTAACATAAAGTATTAATGAATTTGTATTAGTCTGCGGGGAGGGGACATATATGGTCTTTGTAACAAGCCTTTTAAAGCATGAAGCGCCAGGGGGTAAAGTTGCATTGCTTATTAATGATTTACACGATCTCGGATATCATGTGAAATCTGACAGAGCAGACGAAACATATTACGTGCCTAACAATCTATCAGAGATTATGTATGATAATATCAACCGGGCGGAAAAGGTGATCATTGTTTTACCCGAATTAGATATAGGTAAAATGAATTCACTAATCCATGGACTTGGAAATGAATATCGCTATATCATATCCGGTATTTATGAAAAGCAAAATAAATATATTTTATTAAGTTTCACAAATAAATATTTAGGGAGCGAAATCGTGGGTGTTAATCTTAAGGAGCCGTCACCTGACCGGTATCAAAAACTCCTTAAGTGCTTAATTCACTAATTTCGTAGATATTGCAATACGAACTGCATCAATCGTGTTTTCTGCCCCCAGTTTGTCAAAGACAATTTGAAGCATATGTTTCACTGTATTAACTGATAAATTCAGATCACTTGCTATTTCTTCTCTTGACATCCCATGACTTAGATCAGTTAGTAGCTCCAATTCCTTCCTGGTTAAATTCGGATACGTATCATTTGCCGGGTTTTCGATCCGGTATTCGGTCATGATTTTAGCAACCCTTTTGGCGTAGGTAGAAGATTTTATAGAAATCATTTCTAACCACTCATCAGGAATCGTGCAATCCTCGTCTTTCATAGCTGCCTTTGTAAGTGTACGCATTTTATTCCCAATTTCAATAAGGGGCATATACAAAGAATCCGGAACTGCCAGATCATAAATTTCCTGCAGGACAGCAATGGCCTTTCTGGTTTCTTTCGTTTGATATAAAGCAACCGCCTTTAACACTTTGTATTCCAGAGTTCCCAGTAAATAAAGATTCGGACCTAATTCCTCATCTTTATCCAGATGAGATAACAGATCATCATATTTTTGTTCTGACATATAATATTTTGCCTGGGCTAAACGGCCTAATATGTAGTTGATCGGAATCGTTTTCTGACTCAAATGTGCGATGTCCCGCTTGATCCAGGCAGCTACCTTGTCCGGCTGCCTGATTTGAATATAAAACCAGCTCTCTGTCAGGTCAAGTAATTTATAACTTCCAGGTGAATTATATTTCTTGCATACAAATCTTAGCTGCTCCAATAAAAACCTGATTTCCCCGTAATCACCAAGTGCAATATTTGCTCTGACCAGGAAAAAGATTGCCATGCATATGGTGGTAGACTGATCTTGCCTGATCGCTTCCGTTATTGACAGTGAGGCATATTTTTTGACATCCTTTAAAGCCATTTGAAAATAGGACTTTTCGACCAAACATAGATATTTCGTACCAAAACCACTGCCATTTGTAACCTTTATGGCGTAGGGCATACCATAGCATATCGCATCAATAAATTTGTCAAGATCCCCGGCAAAAGAATTGCCGACGGAACAGCTATAAGAACCTGAATTAAATGTAAAATTATCTTTATTGATTAAGGTACTGCCATTGGGTAAATACCCGTCAGCCAGCTTGAAATATTCCGGAAAAGCATATTCTCCGGTATGGCAGCACCAGATAAAATCAATGATACCAAGAATAATATAACTTTCACCAAGAATCATTCGGTTTTCTTCCATCTGCGGCAGTCGTTCATATTTTTTGAGGATGCTTAGGAG
>Ga0153928_1001139_pt1 | contig 12196 bp, 9 predicted proteins | sample TSNJ012MetaG_FD_106656 | JGI IMG/M metagenome (GOLD analysis project Ga0153928, IMG submission 106656) | Attine ant fungus gardens microbial communities from New Jersey, USA - TSNJ012 MetaG | ecosystem: Host-associated > Fungi > Mycelium > Unclassified | place: USA: New Jersey, Wharton State... | reverse complement strand
TCTCCCCATCGATTTTTTCAAGAGCTTCTATAGTAAGGTCGATTTCGTTTTGACTCATTGGGGTAAAGTCCAAGTAGCGAACTGTAACTGTGGGAACAAAGCCATGTGTAATTAACTGTCTTTAAAAAAAAAGCATAAATTTGTAACGATCGCAGCCCGTGGTAAAGTAACACAGCCCAAACTACAAAGAGAGGAAACATAAGAACCAGATCACTCACAACTAATCCAGACATAAGAGAGGTTAGAGAAAGAGAAAAGAGAAAGCAGAAATAGAGGAGCAGCGTTCAATGACTCGATAGCACCACACGTTGAGTGATGTTGCTTGACCAAGTGAATGCTCCAGGATTGTCTGCTAAGAACATTATTATTGTGATTAATTTGGGGAAAAAACCTCTTCTTGAATTCCCCGATCGGAACATGATTTAGAATTGTGGCTCTTGCAGAGCGAAACCTGACCAGAGTGATGTAAGGGCACGTGCGTTGATAATAAGTTTGTTACAAATTTCCAGAATACCAAGGACGATGCCCAAGAAGACAGTGGGGGAAATTTGGCTGCGGCTGCCTAAGCCACCGTCTGCGGCGCCCATCGTCGACACTCACACCCATCTCGCTTCCACCTTCGAGGCCTATCGCCAGCGCTACAAAGCCTGCAAATACGAAACCGTGTTCGACTTTGTTCGTGGCTTGTATGGCGACCGCAATGTCGAGTCTATTATCGACGTCTGGTGCGAAGCGCCTGTGCGCAGTCTCTGGCGTGAGTTTTCCAATTCTGCCCACGACGACCGCTGGGGTGGAATCAAGTACTGGTTTGTCATGGGTGAGAGTACCGGTTGAGAACCAATGTCCAAGGTCGCTGATCGTCTTGCAGGTGCTCATCCGTGAGTTGTTGCATCCTGAAATATCCCAATCCGCTCACAGACCACTCAGCCACGAGGCAAAACACTACACCGATGAAACCGAAGCTGAAATGTACGTCTTCTCTCTATCTGATATTCCTTTGTTCAGTCCTTCCTCTCAGTATCCAAGCCATGTCCCATCCCCGTTGTGTCGGTTGGGGAGAAATGGGCCTCGACTACCACTACGACCTGTCCCCGCGTGACCTTCAACAGTCCGTCTTCCGTCGTCAACTCAGGCTCGCCGTAAAATTGAATAAACCTCTGACCATCCACACTCGAGAAGCAGATGATGATACAGAAAGGATATTGAAAGAAGAAGTACCCAAAGAACACCCTGTGCGTTACATGTCTCTTTTTTGAGCCCTTACTTCATTTTGCTGCTGTAGATTCATGTCCACTGTTTCACCGACACCCCCCAGTTCGCTTCAAATCTCCTCTCCCATTTTCCAAACCTCTACATCGGAATAACAGGTGCTCCTTGTACTCTTTTTCCTGCCATGTAGTTTATTGACAAACATCACAGGTGTCATAACGTACACATCTAATCAATCCACATCCCAAGTTGTCAGAAACCTCCTCGCTTCTTCTTCCTCCTCTTCTCCCCATTCGCCTCTTCGCATCCTCCTCGAAACTGACGCTCCTTACATGATTCCCGCAAACCTTTATTCCTCTCTCCCTTCCACTCTCGACGGTGAATCTCTCAAAGGTCGTAGACTCCCCCTCTGCCACACAGCCATGATTCCTTGGACCGCACAGTTTGTCGCCAATATCATCAACGAAAAAAATATTGAGAATAATGTTAATCAATCCGAAAACGCTCCAATGACATGGACTGCAGACACGATTATGCGTATAGCAAGGGACAACGCTCGTAGAGTTTATGGTGTATAAACAAACTGCTTGTATGTAACAAGTTGTTCTTAATGATCGACACTCGCATACTTCTCCATGTCACTCAGCAACTTGATCCATCGCCCATTGTTCATAACGCTCATCTTTTTCCAATCGTCACTCTGTTCTCCTTGGACAATCTTGAGCACTTGCAGGTACCCGGCAAGAGTAAAATCGCCGAAAGATGGTTCATCTCCAACCAAGAATGCACCTTTGCTCTTTGCATACCAGCTCTCCAATTCATCGAATAGCGCTCTTATTCTCTCCCACACTTTTTCTAATTCTTCGCCTTTCGGTTTAGCTTCTTCCAATGATTTCCCCCATCTTTCAGCACGAGTTCGAGCGTAATACTCCAGACTTGATCCTTTGCTCAAAATATTTGGAACATTCGGGAGAAAGAGTGTCGCCAAGTCTGCCATTTTCTCATTTATAAAGCGATAGAACACAGCTTGGAGAGCTTCAGTTCCTTCTGGAAATGCTTGGGGTGTGTTTGGGTATTGAGCATCGAGATATTCAGCAATGGCATAGGAATCTGTGACGGTTTTAGCTTGTCCGGTTGTCTTATCGATGATGGAAGGGACGGTATGGAATGGGTTTCCGTCTGATCCTAATCGAGAAGAGGGAATACCCGCTTGTTTGATAACGCGATCTACGTCTTCAAAATCGACATAAATCGTGTGATACGGCAGTTTCTTGAAGTTGAGGACGTATCTAGATCAATGAGTCAATCTTCTGGTAGGAGGGGGGATTTTGCAATTACCGGACTTTCCAAGGATTTGGCGACCAACATTTGACGCCTTCTTTACCTGCAAGATCATAGAGAGTAATCATTGTTAGAGCAGATGTGCAGCAGCTGGTTTTGTGTATGTGTGAGACTACCACCTATCCCCCCTTCCTTTTTATGCATGTAATGTAGTGAAGCTGATTCAGCGTGCATCTCAACCTCTCTTTCCAGCCAATAGAAAGTGGCTTTTTACCAGCAAATGTCATTTCTTCTTGGTCAGCGCAACTTTCAACTTACTTTTTCCAGATTCGTCTTAATCAGATTCTTCACACTCCAGAAACTTCCTTGTGACTATGACGCTGTTTATGTGCCTACATCATGAATCCAGCACAAATAGGATGATCCATAAGAATGGTTGTTTATTAGATTGGTCCTTATTTGTGGCCTGCGTTGTGTACGTAGGTTTCTATGATCGTTCTCTTCTAACAATAGCCAATTGTCCGGGAGTATCTGGATACTTCACTCGCTGATTATGAGGGTCGCCTTGGAGGCTGTACTCAGTACCTGTGAACCGTTGCCATCCCAGAACGCACACTTCGATTAAAAAAAGCAATTACCACTTTTCAAAGACAATTGACTTAGGTAGGATGATTAAACAGCAAGACAAAAGGCTTTTGATCATCAAGTGGTAAATTCATTTTGTGCTCGTGATTTGTCAGGACAACGGATTTGTACGAGATCTGGATCTCGACATCAGATGACCTGATTGAAACACGAGACGTAGTTCGTAAGAAGAGCAAATTTCAATTTCATTATCAATTATTCCCCATCCCCCTCACAAAATAGCCAATGAATGCAATCGAAATAATCCGATTACTATTCTAAATCGCGTAAATAACGTCCAAAAGTGTTAGTCACTCAAGATTTCAAAGCAGTAGCAATCCTGGCGTCGCGATCCGCAGCAGTGTCGCAAGTGACTGACGTTCCCCTAGAATTGACTAGAGGCAATGCAGCACAGATGAGACCGCTACCACAAGATTCCAAGACGAATTTCCCTCCCACACATTGAGCAAAGTCCTTCCCGACACATGCGTTCTCACCAGGCGTACATCGAGAACTTTTGGTCAGACTTGCAAACTTCTTGTTCAGCGATTGAGCGTCCAGACCGTTTTCTGTACGAAAGATGTTTTAGAATGCGAATAATAGTACAGGAGTCTACACTTACGTTTTTGGAAGCTGCTCCTTGTCGATAAAGAGCTACCGGCAGCACTTCCACTTGCGCGATAGCCAGCACCGGTGCTAACACTACTGACCCTACTGCTGGCACTGCTGGTGCTACTGGTCCTGCTGCTGGTGCTACTGGCAGCAGAGCCCCCTACGCCAGGATCTTTTACGAGGGTATTCAATTGTTCCCCATCGGGGACCGGGCCGTCAGGCTTCGCAGGGCAAGAACCAGGGGGGTTAACAGGTGCACTAAGTCCAAGAGGGATGTTTCCCGACTGATCACCGCTAAACTTGGAGAAATCGGATCCCGCGAATTGACAATGGAAGAGTCCATTCAGCTCAGCATTTTTGGGTGCGCTCTGGCAATAAGGGACTTGAAGGCTGTCAGGCTATATACATAAAGAAATGCACGCGTGAGTAACGGAATGGAAAACAAAGTTGGACAGACATACAGCGTTACGAGGTTGTTGAGCAAAGATTTGAGCGAGCTCGATCATCTCAGGATTGTCGAGCTTTTTGGCAAGGTCGATCATGGCATCGGCAGAGTCTTGCTGTTCACAAGATCCAGCAGCAGCGAGGAGGGTACCTGCAGCGGTAACTGCAATTTCGTTGCATTCAGCTCCCCCACCGGCAGCATCCTACACATGGAATAGAAGATGAGAAATAATGATTAGGGGAGATAATAAAATATGAAACTCACGCATGCAGCTTCCCAAGGTGCCTTGGAATCAGGAGTATTCTGCGCAATACGCCTCTCGAGAGGTGCAGCCGAGGTAACGAAAGCGATAGCGGAAAGGATAAAGACAGAGGTGATTTTGACCATTTGGAACGTGCAAGGATATTTAACTCTTTGTACTATATTGGAAAGATGGACAGGGAAGAAAACTACAGAGCACCTGGCTCGAAAAAAGTAAAGGACAAAGAAGGAAATGGAGAGAGAGAGGAAGAGATTGAAGAATAAGCCAAACCCGTTAGAAAGAACTCCTTATATATTGACTTGACCACCAGGTGTTTCATATAGTAGCTGCCGGGCTGATGTTCGTCCATATGACCGTCACCAGGGTCAGTATATGATGCTGTTTCCATCTGAAGGTGAGACAGAGTCGATGAACTCGATACAGTTCAATTTTCCATCAGAGATATCGCGCTGCCGTAGTCACCAGAACGACAATCGAATAAGGGCCTCCGTGCGCAATTGGGATTTGGTCGATTATTATACTTGGGACTTGGAACATCTGTCAATGAGAAGACAGTTAATGACAAAAAAACAACAACGCTCAAGATTTACCTTCGCCGGGCCTGCCTTTCTCTTCGTTCAATGATTGTGACTGCAATAGGGCTCGTTGCTATGTTACCGGATCATGGGATACATCTTTACATCTACGTAGTGATGAGAATGCCATTACACAGCGGGATTTGCCGAAGCGATCTGATATTACATCTGCATTTAACTGTCAAGTCCACAACTGCGAAGTGACCTGTTACCCTGATCTTTTTTTTTAAATCAACGATTTATTACACGGGGCTCGTAGGCAGACCAACTGTTACCCTGATCTGTCAAGTCAATCAAAAGTCACACATGTGTGACATTTTTTAAATTTACGTGAAGTTGCTTCACGACTCAACGAGGTGCAGCAAGACGGCAGGACGGCATCTGCTTCTCTTCCGTTCTGTGTTTGTCTCTTTCATTTGACTTGTTCTGTGTATTTATTAGAAGCACTGAGCCTCCGTAGTCAGTAGACTACCATGGACTGTGTACGTAAACCGCGTTATCAATTGTTGAAATTAAGATTTTCAAAAATGTCACGCATGTGACTTTTGATTGACTTGACAAATCAGGTAACAGATGACTTGACAGGTCACTTGACAGTTGCACCCAAATGGGGACTTTAAATGCCCGCCGTGTGATGAACATTGAACATCTCAATAGTCAGTGTATGTGTCCAGCAATTTTGCAACAATCCTATGCACACCGCTATTGAGTTTTAGCCGATTCCCTTCGATCTTCTCACGCCAACAACAATTCTTGCGGAGTAGAAGAAGCTTGTGATACGATATTTAATCCTCAGCTTGCCTCCTATTAAAGGCTTAAGTCCTCCAAAAAGCAACTTCCACTATGACCCCAAACAAGCGATTCACCCGCTGCATCCCCAATGCATGTATGGAGTTCCATTCCTCCAGCAAATTTGACTGGCTAGTCTAATAAAATGTCGCTCATTCCATGTGTGCGCATGCAGTCTTATGCATAACAACTAGCCGGCTTGCTTGGTGGACTTGGAAGGCTTATACACAACTATGGCCTCCATGCGCTTAAGGAAAAGTAGTGTCCCCTTCATCATTCATCGGCCTCCAGGCCTATGATTACCTCCCTCTCTTTTCCCTTTGGAATCGGTGAGATTTTGTCTTCTTTTTTATCCTCCCCTTCCTCATTTCTGCCACACTCTCTCCCACTTACACGTCCATCTACTTCCCGACTTGTGATGTAATCGCTGTTACTTGGTGTAATCCTTTCTCCAGCTTCCTCTTTCTAATTTAACGTGTGAGAGTGACACTTTCTTCCAGTAGCATCTCAATGATGCTTATTAGTGTGTCAACGGACATGTCCGACAGGGTGCGGGACAGTAAGGGTCCCATAATTTGCTTTTTTTTAGGATTCAAGATTTTCATTCCGCAACGCGGAGAGCCTAAACAGGGCCTAACGTCAAGGGTGTATCTACATGAGGCATATAGCCGAAGGAATAGGGCATGGGCGAAGATTGCTAGTAGATAGAAAGAATAACATGATTCACCTCTACTGACAGCTAGTGCTAAGACGCGGCTCGGTACAACAGCGACACGCATAGCTACAGGTGATGGTTATTGATAAAGGTTTCACCACAACAGCGATCAGTTCATCAGGAATGATCCCTGAGTCAAATGCTCTTGTGAGTGACATTGCCAAGTAACTACGTATGTTCTCAAAGAATCACTGCTACTGGAAGTGCCGCTGGAAACGAATGAATGTAAACAACCCTTCTTCTAAGTTCAGTCCTTCTTCAAAGTCCTTTAATTGTGAGACGCAGTCATCGTCGTTTAGTCAAGAATGTCACAGTCAAAAGTTGGGCTTTTTCCAAGTTTCATAGAGGATATAAAATACGTAGTAAGAAACGTGTACATATATTTGATGGCAGTGGTTGCAGAGTGACAAGAAAAGTAGCCGTATTAGATGGGATCTATCAGCGTAGATGAGATGTACACACAAGATCAAGGATACAACTCAAGTGAAATTTGATGACCTACAATCTGGTCCAGCACATCTCCATCAACTACGGAAAGATTGGATTCCCTCCCTTAGGCAATCTTTGATTATATAACGACTGTGCATCACAGGTGTTGTCCGGTCATAAAGAATTTAGGGTGGAGCTGAGGATACGTCATCTGTAATGGAAGTGTTTCAGGTATGATGCATCATCTCGATATTATGACTGTGGCGGTCCATATCAATAATCTGGGGGGTCTGAATTAGAGTGTTCCATCCTGAGATTCTGGGCCTGAATCATATTTGTCCCAGATTTCATCAGATCAAAATTTAAGGTACGGACTAGATCCTTTCCTACGAAAATATGCACCAGCATCTGCAGCACCCAAAAAACCCTCTCAAAGTCAAAAGGTCATAAATAGAATTAGCAATCGGCAGGTTGACGGTTCGTGAAATACGCATAATTAAAGGTTTGGGGAAGCATACCTCGGTATCTTTCAGGGTTTTTTAAACCTTCTTTCCAGCCTACAAAATTGAAATTGTCGTCAGGGCTTGGAGGAGAATAGTCTTGTAGCGACTGCAGCAGTTTCTGCAGTTACCCTTTATTTAAATCTTCTTAAACAATTTCGATACAAAATACTAGGCAGAAGGATCTTGTTCTACTTTTGTGGCCAACTTTTGATATTCTTTATTTCTTTCACAGCCTTACGAATATCCTCCTGTTCTTTCTCCAGCTTCCTCTTAGTCTTTTGACCAAGTTCGCCCTTGCCTGGGCCCTTCTGCATAACGATCAATAATTTGTCTTCAGCGAGAGTCCTAAGTCTATGAAGCGAGTTTATCCAACCAGAATGGACCCTTAGAGCAACTGAAACTGGTTTTTACTCAAATGCTGAAGGACGACACACCCATAGTTGACCTGGAAAATTAGATTTACATGAGGAGAAGCGACACATCTTCCGAAAGTTTGGCTGGATTGATTGCTGCTTCTCGAAAAAATTTGTGTAGTTCTCTAGTAAGACAAGGAGGTATCTTGGCACCGCGTTAGGAGCCTCTTTGGAACCAGGAGGCGACTGCCTCGCAAGATTGGATTCCTTGTGCAGTCCAGCTAGAACAAGTTCAGCATACTGATGTCTGAATGATAGGGGAACGTACTTTGGCCTGAGGGTCAGGCTTGTCTCTCCTTGACTGTCAAATTCCTGAATAATTTTTGTTTCACTCCGGGTTTCAGGTAATGGATTCATCGTCATCCTCATTGGAACTGTTTCTTTCTGGGTTTGCCATTCTGGGTTTGCTTTTGGCTGCTCTGGTTGAATGGTCGAGAAAACAGCTTGCGTCTAGGTTCAAGGGTTTCAATGTCACCAAATATCTGTATAATCGACTTTAGCTTTATTACAGTGACCTTTCATCTAAGGGGAAATGAGTCGAACAATATCGACACCTACAGTACAGGTTTCTAGGAACTCTACCAGCTGTAAATACGCTCGGACTAATCAGCTCTCTCGTATATTCAATCAAGTTGCTTCCTTAAGATATTCTCAACCATTCTCGTGTCTTTACCTGTTTTGGATACCACTATTTCAGAAAAACAGGTGCTAAAACGCGGTGGGTGAGTTACATAACGGTACACTACTGACTACACTCTAGCTACATGGGTGGCCCGCTGGGGTTGTTCTGAATCAGGTATGGATGTTGATATGCGATTCGAAAATTCATGATAGTAACATCATTAAGAATTTGCTAGGTACGTTCTGTTTTCGAAGTACTTCATACCAACTGTCCGGATTCCGCAAATTTTGAAATGGCTACTTTATCCTGACATAGGATGTCACGATCGAGTTGTGTCTCTCTCTCCCTGCAAATGGCGACGGCTATGCTCGGCGTGATACTGTTCCTGACCTGATGAGGTAGAAATCTGTGGCTCCTTTGGCTGACGTTTGATTCATGTTGGTTCCCGCCGCTCAGATGACGGTTATTCAACATCATGATAAAGGAGTTGCTGTATCTATGAAGGCATAGTAATTCTATCATTCAGTCTATACAAGGATTGTGTTATTGCTCACAGTTTACTTAGGACGTATCCTCTACACACTATCAGTAGATGACCCAATCTGACTAGACCAGACACTTACGGGCACAAGAAGTAGCTAGTTCGCTGATGAAGATATCTTGTCATCTATGATACCATGTCAAGGCTAATCTCGAGACATACAGGTGGCGAAATGGGCTTTATCACGGTAGTAAGGAATGTCGCCATTGCAACTAAAGCTTTGTTCATGTCGTTATGACTCTATTCATTCGACATGAATAGGTTCACTCACCACTAGCTAAGTTGGTTTCAACAACCAAACGAATTAGCTTCGTCACTATCTTAGATGAATTGAAAGAAGCCGCTGAGACAAGCTAATATGATCAGTCCTTTAGTACTCTCAACAGAATATCAGTGAAACAGGACATACGAGGAATACCATGGTCCCTGCTATAAGTATATCGGTGATGGCATTGCAAACCGACCAGAACTACTGACAGAGTTAGTTCAAAATGAAGTTGTAATAAAAATATATACACTGACGATCATAAAAATGTTGTATCTATCTTCCCAATTAGTGATGGTTCCAAGTTTCTGATTCTGTTGATTCTCTCAGTCTTATCGTGAGACACAAATGAGGAACGATGACATACCACAATACCAATCCCAAATCCCCCGACAGCTTGGCAACATGAGGTCTTTTGTTATAATTGAGCTCTTCGAATCAACTCTTGTGAAGGCATCACTCACAAACGCAATGAGAAAAGGAGATATCTTTGAACGGCCCAGATGGTGTATCCTCCAACAGTACACCCCTTGCGAGATGAATGCGATAATGGAACTTATGATCGGTGAATCGAAATTTGCCAAATAATATTCTCCCAGTTTGTCTATGTTTCCATAGCCATAGACAAACCAATGAAAACCGTCGGCCACACTCATAGCAGTCTGGGCTGTCTCCAAAATAAACTGAATATGAACTTTGCAACGTCAGTACATGGCCAAAAGCGATCAAAAACCAATTCACCAAGGCTTCTGAGCCAGGTTGCATCATCCCTGAATTTTGAGATATAATTGTCTTTTTGATCTATATCAAGACTAGAACTAGTCAAGACAATGAGTAACTCTCACAATATTGAAGCGTCAAGATTCCAAAGAAGTAACAGTTGAGAACGATCCCCAAAAACTATCATAGAGGTTTTCCGTTTGAATGACAGTTTTCAGACACGTTAGTGACGAACCGGAGGGCCTGTGCTGTTCCGATTCCTTCAGTAACACATTCAAGAGGAGGACTCCATAGAGTGTCTCACAGATTACCGATATTAGGAGGGAGGCTAGGGAATTCACTTTGATCTGCCATTGGAGCTGAGGAGCTGAGGAGATCGAGGAGATAGCAAACATCTCAGCTGAGTTTGGTTGTATTATATCAAAAGCGGCCAACGTCTCCGCTTCGCCACCCAAACCTGAGAATGTCAATACATCTCTCCATTTTAGGATATGTTATGCTCACGTTCTATCCCTCATCATAACGTGATGGTAGCTATCTTCTAATATGTATGATCCAGGTCCAGGACAGTGTTTTCGATCACAATCACATCAAGATGATGATCAAGATGATGATACTGATACATGACAATGAAATTGCCATGAAAAGTTGCGTGGGAAGGCGGACAATACTTGAAACGACTGTTTCTCGTATCATTGCTTACTTTGATCAGTAAATAATGGAATATGAGTCAATATATTTTCTTGAGTGGATACAAACATGAGGGTTCAGTAATATTTTAATTCTAATGTTGAGGTGAGCTTATGGCACCATCAATGTAATTACACAAGCCCAATCAGCTCAGAATACTGGTCCTTACATTGCAGGACAGATAGCTCATGGAGAACATACTGATTGAGACTTTTACATTGAAATCAATGATTGATATGTTTTGATGGGTGCAACAAGTGCTTGCATTACTCATTCTATTGTGATACATGCTCTCCATTCTCATGTTTGTCTGTCCTTATGTATTTGGTGCCTTGAACACGTAGTTTTTTTAATCAGGTTCTGATCTTCAAAAATAGATCACTGGGACTGATTAACCGTTAATAAAAATATCTGTGGAAGATAAAAGTCAGTTCTCAGAGCTGTTTTTTTTTAAAAAAAATCACAAATTTATAACGCGGTGCTCGATCGCAGTCCGCAATAAAGTACTTGGTATCCTACAATACACAGTCCAAAACTACAAAGAGAAACCTAACCAGAGATGTGAAACAAAAACCAGATCACTCGCAACTGAGCCAGACACAAGAGAAGTGAGAAAAGGGGGAGAAAGGAAGGGGAAAAAAAAACAGGAATAAAGGAGCAGCACTCACCCCACGTTAAGTGATGTTACTAGACCAAGCGAACGCTCCAGGAACAGGACAAAATGTTTGATCACCATGCGATCACTCTTTTTGTAGATGAACCGACTGCAATCGTTTTGAGAGCTCGGATTTCGATCCCCCTGTTACTGCAAGGGCAAGCATGATTACTTTGAGGAAAGAATCTCTTCCTGAATTCCCCTCCTCAATCGGAGCGTGATTTAGAATAGCTCTTGTGGCTCTAGCACAAAGCGAAACTGAGGACCTAATATGATTGAGCCATCCCCCTCCTTTAATATACGATGGTTGGATACGCTTCTTTTTGTTGATTCTAAGCTGTAAGAATTGGTGGCTTTTGTTGTGTCCGCGGTTGAAGGTGGTGATCCATTGATTAGTGCATGCCTTGCTTGATTTGCCCCTCTAACGAAGTGAATTGAGATGGGGTACTGGGCACATTAATGCTTTTAGCGTCATCATCAACTACGGCATGAATTCTCAGAGCTGTTACGACCTTAAATATCAACTCAGGTTCCAGCAATTAAATAACTAGCAAATATTACATCATAGATTAGATAAAAATCAGAGTTAGATAATCAGATTGACCTAGGCAATGATCAACCCTATAGACATACCTAGGCTACTCTAGATTCGACCAGGGCTTGCTACTACTCCTCTGGCACAATATGCATACACAACTTTATGATTTATATTGATAAATCAATGATAGAACCTTTTCAATTGCAACAAGTCATGGTATACTTTCAGTGTCATAATACAAGTCTTAGCATGTCAACATAATAAAATCTCTTTAACTAAACCTTTCTTTCAATGGACTCAGACCGCAC
>Ga0153928_1001137_pt1 | contig 12205 bp, 11 predicted proteins | sample TSNJ012MetaG_FD_106656 | JGI IMG/M metagenome (GOLD analysis project Ga0153928, IMG submission 106656) | Attine ant fungus gardens microbial communities from New Jersey, USA - TSNJ012 MetaG | ecosystem: Host-associated > Fungi > Mycelium > Unclassified | place: USA: New Jersey, Wharton State... | reverse complement strand
CCGTATTTTAAAGCAATTTCATAAATTCCTTTTAACAGAACGCCGATAAAAACAGGAATATCAGGAAGACCTATGCCTAACAGTCCCAGCGCAGCACCTTCCGTAACAGTCAGTCCCAGTGTGGCCAGGTTCCCGGTTGAGACAGAAGAATCCATATGTTTAAGCGCCCGTTTTTTCAGATCCCGGTTAAAAGCGAAATTTTCTGTTTCGTGGATTTTAGCCAGTTTTTCTTTATCAAAAGTCTTTTCAATGATTATGGTGCCTTTGGAAAATACAAGCTTAAAGCCTTGATAAAAGGCAGCCTGCATTTTGCTTTGCAAACCCTGTGGGATGATTTTCTGTAATTTGGATGCTGTAGCGTCTAACGCAGGATTTGGTTTTTTATTTAGGTATCGGTTTTCTTGCTTTTGCAGTTTCGCTGTATGTTTTTGGATGAGTCTGTCCATATCATTTACCTTGCTTTCTTTACTCTTATTATACATGAAAAGGGAGCAATGGCATAGTCAAATTATGGAAATAAGAAATAGATGAAATAAACTGAGGTTCGGCCGCATGATCCTTATATGAGGGTAATACGGCCGAACCGATATGAATGGGTTCCTCTTTTATTCAGTTAACGACTGCTAAATCCGCACATCCCTGTTGCAGTCCTTGGAGTAGACATAAGTGAAAGGCTCGCGGCCGACGCCGTAGGCACCTTGCGTTGTGAACGGGCCAAACCAGACGAAATCGTCCTTTTTGATCATGCGCCACTCGCCGCCGAGGTAGTATACCCCCTCGCCGGAAAGGATGTACGCGCCATGCTCCTGCACATGGGTTTCAATGAATGGATGACACCCGCCCGGAATGAAAGAGAGGATGTGGAAATTCATATCAAAGCCAAGGTCTGCAGGAAGAAGATCTTTAATAAGCACGTTTTTCATATCATCGTAAATCCGATACTCCATCGTGGAGGCGTTGCCGAAAACCGCGCGCGGCTCATGGCCCGAAAGCGGAATATAACGTTGCTTATAGAGAATGAGACGCAATGCTTCGCCGCCGGTATTTGCAAAGGAAACTCCTTTGCCGGGAGGGGCGTATGCGTAAACGTCCCTGGCCAGCGGCTTACTCTGTCCGTCAACCATAACCTCGCCGTTGCCGGATATGCAATAGACAAAGCTTTCTATGCCATCCTCCGCTGCGAAGGGCTGGGACATCGGCCCGCTGCCAGGCGGGGCCTCCACCAGGTATTGTACAAAACTGGCGCCCAGTTTGGGCGATGCGACAATGCTCACCCGGTAATTTTCGATGCCAGGCACAACATTGTTTACAAGCCCGGTGGGTGGGATGATAGCATAGTTGCCGTGCTTTATGACCGCACGAGTGTCAAGTATATCGTTTGGATAGCTCATCGTTACTCTCCCTTTCGTTCTGTATACAGAATGATTGCGACATATTCAAGGTCGCAGTCTCCGTTGTTCTCAATGCTGTGACTCTCTCCCTCCCGGCAGGTCATGCTGTCGCCGGACATAAGGATATCCTGCCTGCCGTTGTCGTTGACGGTAGCCACACCCCGAAGTATGTAGTAAATCTCAAAATCACCGGTATGTGTGTGATAGCCGATAGAGCCGCCTGGCGGTATGATACTGATGCCGAACAGCCGTCCTGTACCATAGGATTCTCCCTCTTCAAGAAAGTGGATTAAATTAATTACATCTCGCCCGCCTTTCAGCCCCGGCTCAAAGGATCGCCTTTGCTCCTTTGCTTTACGAATCATGGGAAAACCTCCTTATTTATAGTTTGCAACTAATGTGTCATATAAAACGCAGGCTGCATTTGCCAGATCGCTGTACTCCGACCATTCAACCGGGCAGTGGCTGCGCCCGTTTTTACTTGGCACAAAGATCATTACGGTGTCGATTTTCGGAGCTATCTGCAGCGAATCGTGACCGGCACCACTGGGCATGTGCATATAGGAGAAGCCAAGTCTGTCACAGCTTTCCGCAAGCATACCCAGCAGCTTTTCGTCCAGATGCGCAGGCGGAACGCGCAGCTTCTCGGCGATAGTAAAGGATGCGCCCTTTTCTTCGCATACGCGTTCCAGCTCGGCTCGCAAATTACCGATAATCCGGTCGATACACTCCTGATTCTTCGAGCGCACGTCCACCGAGAAGACGACCTCCTGCGCGACAATATTCATCGCGTTGGGCGCAGCCTGCACGAAACCGCAGGTTGCGACGGTGCCGGCCCCGCCCGCCTCCGCCGCCCAGCTGCTAAGCCCGGAAATGGCCCTGGAGGCGCAATCCATCGCATCTACACGCATATCCATGGGGGTGGTACCCGCATGATCGGGTTGTCCCGTTACGGTAACAAGGCAGCGCTGCATACCCACAATACAGTTGACAAGCCCCAGCTGCCTGCCCGCATTTTCCAGTATTGGCCCCTGCTCAATATGCACCTCCAGAAAGGCGGCGATTTCTTTGTTGAAATCACGGGCGGCCTCCTTGATGCACATGGGATCCAGGCCGTAGCAGATCATGGAATCGTAAATTGAAACGCCGTCTGCGTCCTGATAGCGCCGCAGATAGTCCTCGTCCACCTCGCCCATCATGGCTTTTGTGCCGAAGAAACCGGTACCGAAACGCATCCCCTCCTCGTCATGGGTACCCATAACCTCAATCGGGTTTCTAAGGGTGATGTTGTTATCCCGCAGCATACGCACAACCTCCAGGCCGACGATGATGCCTGCCATGCCGTCAAAATTACCGCCATACCTTACCGAATCAAAATGTGAGCCGATAACGAGCGCGGGGGCGCCGGGATCGGTACCTTCCCGGCGGCCGTAGATGTTTCCGGCGGCGTCCTCGCGGACGGTCAGTCCCGCCGCTTTCATGCGCCTGGACAGCAGCGTCACCGTGCCGCGTGCCTCGACGGTGAATGGCAAACGGGTGATGCCCTGCCCGGGGGTAGAGGTAAACTGTTCAAAAAGCTCCATGTCCTTTTGGATTCTTTCGGTTATTATCTGTTTTTTCATTGTAACTTAGCTCCTTCGGATGGTATCCTTCTTCACAAAGCGGCCGACAGGAGCGCCAACAATGCCGCTTTCTCTCTCGAACACAACATTGCCACGGACCAGCGTTTTCATAATCTGACAGCCAACCTCCTTGCCCTCGTAGGCGCTGTGTTTGTGGCGGTAATATAAATCCTCCGCCTTGACCACATAAGGAGCGTCCGGCTTGAGCAGCACAAGGTCGGCGTCAAAGCCCGGCTCGATTCTGCCCTTATTGGGAATGCCGAACACCTTGGCCACATTACCGGAGAGGTAACGCATCAGCTGGGTGGGGCACATACCGCGCTTCTGCACAGCTTCATCGAACATCATATCCAGCATGTTCTGACAGGCGGAAAGGCCGCCCCATGCCTTGAAGAGGTCCTCGCCCGTATCCTTCATGGAGGGAGGGCAGGGTGAGTGATCGGAACCGAGAATGTCGATGTTGCCAAGGAAGAGCTCCTTCCACAGCGCTTCGGAATCCTCCTTGCTGCGAATAGGCGGGGAGCACTTGGCGCGGGCACCAATCTGCTTGCACTGGTCACGGTCAAGGTTGAAGTAATGCGGGCAGGATTCGATGGTAACGTTCATGCCTTCATTACGGGCGTCAACAACAGCCTGCACGGCTTCGGCGCTGCTAAGATGTACGAAATGCGTCTTGCAGCCGGTTTCCTGTGCGAAGAACAGGGCGCGCCTGACGGATTCGACCTCCGTGAAAATAGGGCGGGAATCAAGGTACGCATACATGTCGACGCGGCCCTCGGCCTGAGCTTTTTCACCCAGCCTGTCGCAGACGGGGGCATTTTCACAGTGCAGCGAAATCATCTGACCAAGTTCGGCCAGCTTTTTCATACCATCGTACAAATCGTAGTCGTCTATGTTTTTGAAGTCGCCCGCAACACCGAAGCCACAGGTGGAAAGGAACGCCTTATAGCCGACAACCCCTGCGTCGTCAAGCTCCTTCAGCTGATTTTTATCAAGGTTGTGGGGCACTACGCCTCCATACAGGCAGTAGTCCACATAATTCTTGTCCTGCGCCGCTTTTAGCTTCTGCTCCATGGAATCGGCATCAATGGTAGCGGGCAGGTTGTTCAGCGGCATATCCACATAGCAGGTGGTACCGCCTGCCGCCAGCGCCTTTGTGCCGGTTTCAAACCCCTCCCATTCTGTGCGGCCGGGCTCGCAGAGGTGGACATGTCCGTCAATTACGCCAGGCAGGACATACATACCCTGTGCGTCGATCACTTCTATTGCGTTGCCAAGGCCGCAGCCGATGGCTTTAATCTTTCCGTTAAGTACGGCGACGTCGATTTCCGCCACCTGATTTTCAAGAACAACTTTACCGTTTTTAATAAGAATATCGTAAATCATATATATTCACTTTCCTTTCGATTTTTAATTAGGCGTCCGGTGTCATCTTGACGGTACGCTTGCGTAGAAGATAGTACACGATGCTTGTTGGCACGATGCTGGCAAGCCAGGAAATGTCAACAAAAATGAAGGACACAACCGCGCCGACAATAAGGGCACCGATGGCCGCGACGTTAACGCCCTTGAAAGGACCGTCGGGATTGTAGAAATCAGGCAGGTTGATCTTCTGTTTTTGCACGATGTAGAAGTCCGTTACGAGAATGGCAAAAATCGGACCGGCAAACGCACTGTAAATGAGGATAAACAAATTCAATCCGTTGGCGGAAGTCTCCTTGATCAGTTCCCACGGGAAGGTGGCAAATGCCAACAGTCCGATTATAATTGCTGCAGTTTTATGCTTGATCTTGCAGATGTCCATCAGCGCGTAAATCGGCGGCAGGGAGTTGTTGAGCAGATTTGTGGTAATCTGCGCAAAAATGATGAACACAAGAGTAAGTATAACGACATTTTTATTGTCGACAATGCGGGCAAAGCCAACAACAGGGTTCGCGATGCCGGTAACTTTGGTGACCAGCAATCCGATCACGCCCATGAATACCGTGGCGGGGATAAGCGCTGCGGCATAGATACCGCCACGGGCAATCGGACCGCAGCCCGGCTTCACTTCGCGGACATAGTCGCCAACGGAAATGAGAACGAGACAGTTAACACCAATAAAGGAAGTAACGGCACCGAAGAAGGGCAGCCCCCAATTTGCCGGGGCATCGATAATCGTTTTAACACTGTCGCCGTGCAGGGTAAGCATCGTGAAGAGCATGTAGCCAAGGGACAGAATAATAACAACGCCGCCAATATTCTCAATGGCCTTAATGCCCTTGAAGCCGGAGACCGCAAGACCGACTTGCATAAGGTGGAACAGGACAAAATAGAGAATCATATTGTCATAATTGAAGATAATAATACTGATTTCGTTTAGGGCTGAAGCGCCTACCCAGCTCTGGAAGCCATACCAGATAATGGCGGGAATGCTGCGGCAAATGGCCGGAATGATCGTGCCCTTAAAGCCAAAAGCGCTGCGCAGTTGTACGACATAAGGCATGCCGGTAGTATAGCATAGCTTATCGTTGATGACAAGGCAGATGCAGACAAGGCCGGAGCCGAGCGAGACGGCGAGAATAACCTGCATCAGATTCAGACCGCCGTCAACCAGTGCTGAGCCGAGCGAAAAGTTTCCGATGGATACACAACCGCCAAGCCAAGCCATGAGATAGGAAATCGGTCCCATGATTCGGTGCTTGTTATCAAAGGGGATTGGCCCCAGACCGTCCTTCTCGTATTCGATGTTCGTGTTTTGCATGCTCATAAATACCCTCCTAAAAATTTGAGATGTTTGTTTTATTGCAATTTGAAAAGTGGTTAACCGGTATACCATATTACAATTATAGCACAACTTATCATTGTCTTCAATGCACCATAATGCATAAAATCAACCATATATTTTATGAAAAATGCACAACCCACTTGGCTGAAATCAAGGGGGTTGTGCATTTTTTACAAAATATATGGTTGATTTTCGTGATTATAACTTGTAGCGGCCTCTTGCCCGCTTGAGGTGCTTTTTCATTTCCCGGGTGGCGGTGTCCCCGTCGCCATTTATAATGGCAGTGTAAATAGAGCTGTGCTCAGCGGCGATTTCATCAATTTGCGCCACACTCATCATGCCACTCTGGCTGATGTGGGAGAGCAGCTGGCGCGAGGTCTGCAAGAGATTGTGAATAATCGGGTTCCCGGAGCAGCGGGCAATCGCCAGATGAAAATCCAGGTCAGAATCAAGGAAGTCCTGAAAGTTTGCGGTCTTGTAAGCGTCGCACATATACATGTACTGGACCGTAAGCTCCGCCTGCGCCGCTTCGTCTGCGCCAGCGGCAAGGCGGGCGGTCTCCATTTCTAAAAGATTGCGCATATCCAGAAGATGCCCTGCACCCTGCTGCCCGATGAACAGCGTCCATGAGAGTGGTGTGATATAAAAATCGGTGGGTTCCAGGGCGATAAACGTTCCCTGTCCCTGCAAAATGTTGATAAGCCCCAGTGCCGACAGCACCTTAAGCGCCTCCCGGACAGCGCCACGTCCCACGCCTAAGAGCGCGCTCAGGCTGCGCTCTGAGGGCAGTTTGTCACCGGGCTTTAACTCGCCGCGGACAATGGCGTCCGTTAAATAGTTCGAGAGCACCTGTACCAGTGGCTCTGCACTGCTCTTTTGCTTTATGGGGACATTTGATTCGTCTATGTAGGACTTAAAAAACAGCTCAATGTTCTTGGCGAAGGAATCGGGGTCCATTGTAAAGACATCGGCCTCGGCCCGAAGCTTTTCAGAGATAGCGGTTGTCAGTGGCAGAACATTGTTTTGTGTGCCGTTTTCCACTCCAGAAAGGGTTGCCACGCTAATCAGCGGCTTACCCTGGCCATCAAGCAGGTAAGTATCGATGAACTCGCGCTGGGTCAGCTTGAGCCAGCGGCGAAGGGTGAGCATGTTCGCTGCCGCATTGCGTTTGTTTTCAGTGTCGTGCTGTTGCATAATTCCCTCCCAACAATTAATTACGGATCAGGGCACGGGCAGCAAGCCGTGCTCTTTTCCGCCTGATCCAGTGATTGCGCTTCTTTTTCTATCTTATTGAGTATAGCATTACTTGTTCAAAAGATCAACATCAGACATGTATAAGAAACTTTGGGTGCTGCTTTTAAGAAGTGAAAAAAATTATTAACAAAATAACAGGTACATATGGAGTGTATTTTGAAAATAATGGAAATTCAGATCTACATCTTTTAGGAACTATATATATAGATTACTGATAAAAATAGCTTGGAAATTCGTTTCCAAGCTATTTTTTATAATTACAATTATCGAATAAAGATAATCGAATTACAATGAATTACAATGATTGCTAAAGTGTAATTGACCGTAAAAAGAAGTTATGTTATTATAAAAGTACTAATAATATAATAAATGGAAGAGGTGTCTATGAGTAGAAAACAGTGGATGATTTTATTGATTATCGTATCAGGATTGATGCTATGCATTTTCGGCATTCATTTTGATGGAAATATTCCGCATCTGATTGAGCGGCAACAGGCTTATAAGAATAATGTACAGATGGGAGGACAAAGATATAATTTAATCTCTTTGTCAACGTTAAAATATTATTTTTCCCATATTACAGAACCTTTTGCACTATATAATATTTTAGGAAATATCGTCCCCTACAGTATAATGGCAATCATTGCTAAAGCCGCTTTCGAAGGAAAAAAAGCGATATACCCCTTATTGTATTGTGTTCTTTTTAGCATAAGTAAAGAATTAATGCAATACTTTTCATGGCTTGGAAAATTGGATATAGGTGATATATTGTTAAACTTAATCGGTAGTATAATTGGAATCTGTACCTATATTGTGTTGAAAAAAATATCAAATAAAAAGCAGAAATTGATTCGATTTACCAAAATATAACCTTCCAGAATGGAAGTCATGGAACGAGAGTAGATATAGAACAGGAGATTTATTATAGTGACAGCGATAAAACCCTGGTTTATGTTAAATATGAAAATGGATATGCAAAATTTTCCTTAAAAGAGTGAAAATAGAAAGTGGGCATTGCTACTCTTTGCGATGCCCACTCCTAACGTATCAAAACCAATCTTGTTCAATGCCTTGGCAAGAAACACATACCGTTTTCTCTCGCTGATTTGCTCCAAAGCATACTGTAATGCCGCACTCTCCAACTGCATCATGAGCGGCAAAACGGGCAGAAATAACCAGTTATAATGCTGGCCGTTCCTGCCCGTTTTTCCTATTATTAGTTCACGCTGCGTAGCAGCTTGGTACAATAGAAAAATGGAGAGAATCGAAAGAATATTAAATAACTCTATTGACAAACATACTATTCTATGATATATATTTAGTATGTCTAAACATATCGGAGGAATAGGGGTGATTTTAAAAGAAGATATAAATCAATTAAGAAAAGGAATATTAAGAATCCTTGTATTAAAACTACTTTCTGAAGAAAAAAAGTATGGATACGAATTGTTAATAGAGATGGATAAAAAGAGTAATGGTTTCTTTAAAGTCAAAGAAGGAACTTTGTATCCGATATTATATAAACTCGAAGATGGTGGTTTAGTTACTAGTAAATGGGAATTTCCGAGTGACAGGACAAAAGCCAAAAAATATTACTACATAACTCATACAGGTCGGCAAGTATTGAGCGAATTAATTGATTTTTGGAACTGTCTAGCTGTTAATGTAGAAGAATTTTTATGTCAGGAGAACGATGGGAAATAATTTAGATCAATACATTCATAAAATATATAGAGGGTTGAAGTTACCTAATAAGATAAAAAGGCATATAAAAGCAGATTTAACAAGTGAAATTTATTCAAGGATTGAAAATGGAGAAGAACTGAATGATATTTTATCCTCCATAGGTTCTCCGGAGGAAGTAATAGCAGAATTTGAATCTAATCATGAAAGCGAGTACTTTCAATTTAAGAAAACCAAAGTTTTAATGTTGATTGTATGGTCTGTTATTGCTGTTGTTATGGTTGTGCTTATTTTATATTCGCTGATAGAAATTATATATCCTCAATGGGCATTTTCGCCAGTTTTTGGAGGTGCTAATGGGAATCAAGCGGTATTCATAGCGTTCAAATGGCCTTTAAAAGAATTGGTATTTGGACTGATTGTAAAGGCTGTAATATTTATTATTTCATTATCACAGGTTATTAGACATATCAAATTTTCAAAGGGTAACAAAGATGTACGGTCTTCATTGTAGCGAGGAGGAAATTGCTATGAAGTTAAAAAAATTAATTGGTTTTTTGGTTTCAGCTTGTCTTCTGACAAGTGCAACAGACATAACTGCGTTTGCCACGAGCGATTCTGGGGCACCAGAAATTAGAGTGTATGATAAAAATGAGGCTCTTGCTCAAACTGCAAATGAGAGGATTTTACTGGATACATGGACAGTTAGCATTTCACCTGACGGTTCTTTGAACGAAAACAGTAATTGAGAAAACCAAGGTACAAACAAAGGCTGAGGGGGCTTTCAAAATGGAGCAGTAATACTGATGATGGAGCAGTTTACAGTCTTCCGCAACATAAATTAACAAATGCTCAGTAACATAATTTAATACCATACACCTTTTTATGGCTGCACAAAAGTGCAGCTCTTTTATTTAAATCTACAACCGAAAAGTACTCGTGAAAAGAAGTTATGTAAACTCAAACCGCTGCTTTTGCAAAGCATTATTATTAAGCTCATTAATACATTGATATTATCAGCAAGGTCCTTTATAATGAATGCACATCAAAGGTTTTGGAGGAAAAGTTCATATGAAAAGAATGGTATACTTAATCATGATTTGTCTGGCATTGGCCGGATGCGGCAAAAAGGAAGTTGCCGCCAATGGTCCGGGGAGCCGAAGCAATCCTTATACTGTTGGAATGGCAGCTACATATGATGGCATGAAAGAAAAACAAGAAAACAAGCATTATCAGGCAGAGGTTATCTTGAAGGATATCTGCCGGGGCGAGCAGGCCAGAGAGATTTTTGAGTATGGCGAAAGCAGCTATGGAAAAAGTTATGAAGAACTGGTCGGTGAAGATATGGAAATGTTGATTGCCCGGTTTGATGTTCGTGTATTAAAGACGGAGAAGGATCAGTCGGTGCCGCTTGAGGACAATGCGATTACGATGTTTAAGCTGGTATCGGAAGATGGTCAGGGATATCAGTATTTTCCTTTGCGGCAGTATATTGATGCCGATAAGATGCTGTTTAGTGACTTGTATGAAGGTGGGGAGCGGACCGGACACCTCTTTTATCTGGTGAAGAAGGAGGACCGGAATCCGTTGATTGTCTTTGAAAATAAGGTGAATGGCGGGCTTTGGTTTAAAACTACAATTCCGGAAGAGGAACGGGGGGATGACAGGATCGTCGTGGAAGATTGGATTGATCCGGAAAAGGAAGCAGAACGTGCCGAGCAGCAGGAATGGCAAACAAGCAGAAATTTGTCAGACCAAAGGGAACAGGAAGCAAAAGAGTTCAGAGAGAAGTATGCGGGCACTCTGGCTTCTCCCCTGCGGCCGGGAGAATGGGGATTATCGATTGACAGATATGGCGATTATTCACTGGAATTGTGTGTACTGGATTTTATGCGCGGAGAAGAGGCAAAGAGCTATGTCGCAGCACAAAATATTCATGGTTTGGAGAATGGGGAAGGACTGGAAAGCGGGAAAGAGTTTTTAGTCGTTCATATGCAGGCAAATTTACCGGAGCTTTCAGAAGAAAAGTATAAGAATGGGACATTTGAGTTGGTGTCTTATGATTTTGTTCTGATTCATGGACAAAAAGGGACAGAGTATTCAAATAAAGATAAGGTTCGCCTGAACCGTGGAAAACCAGGCATTATGCTATATCAGGGAACGCAGGATTTTTATCAGACTTTTATTGTAGATACCGCTGATACAAGCCCTAAGCTGTATTACTGGTCCGGCTCGGACAAACTGTTTTTTGTGATTTCATCAGAGCAAGAGGCAGACAGCCAGAAAGAACTGTATCAGCCGGTCAATCTCGCAGATGCGTTCAAGAAGGATACATCCAAAAGGAAAGGCAGTATCAATAATCCATATTTAGAGGGAGAAATCCTTACTTTGAATGATCAGCCGGCGTATGAAAGGTCATTGGATATGCCATTCAAAGCCGACATAAAGCTTCTGGAATCATATCGTGGTGAGAAGGCAGAGCAGTTTTTCGCCAGGAGCATCGAAGTCTCAGGAACTGATTCAGAGCTGTTGGTGATGAAACTGGAGGTCAGTGTACTTGAGTCAAAAGGAAATGATGCGGTTTCCTTTGATGCCAGTCATTTTATGTTGTTCAGTGAAACTGGTGGTGAGGTAGATAGTGAATATATCTTTCCATCCTATTTGCAAGATGGATTGGATGATGTTTATCAAGGAGGAACCGCTGATGGCTATATTGGTTTTTGGATACCCAAAGATGAAAAAGCAGTGTACCTGACTTTAAAAGAGTTAAATAAAGATGAGCAGCTGCAGTTTATAGAAGTAGTGAATGGGGATTAAAGGTCTGATGGACAGGGAGCAACAATTGCTGCGCCCTGTCCACCGTAACTGGAACAACTGGAAATAAATTCTGTTTTACTGTATATAAGGATGATTTCGCCAATAATCACAAGCCATTTTTATAAAATCCCTGGCGGCCCGGTTAATATAATGATTTTGGGCATATGCGGCAACTAATTCCCAACTGGCATCAGCACCCAGTGAAAAATAAGCAACATCATCACTGGAGACAGCATAGCATCGGGGAATGATGGAACAGCACTGGCCATTTTCCGTTAATCGCTGCATCGTCCGCATGCTGGTGGATTCAAATAGCAGCCTGGGTTTAAAACCTGCTTTTTCAAACAGACGGTCAATCACAGTCCGCATGGTAGATGTCTTTTTCACCAGAGTAAACAAGTCATCACGAAACATGGCCAGGGAAATCTCCGGATACTGATCAGGTGTCAGGGTTTCCTTATATGCGAAGGGATGAGTTTTGGGAATACACAAATAAAATGGTTCAGTAAATATATTTGTGTAAGCCAGTTGCTTATATTTCCGCTCATAAATCGTTTGAAAGCTTATATCCAGTTTATTGGCCTCCATCATCCGCACCATGGAATCCACATCCGATTCAATCGGCTGAAAGATGGTATCCGGGTATTTGGCATGAATGGCCGGATAGATGG
>Ga0153928_1001136_pt1 | contig 12215 bp, 13 predicted proteins | sample TSNJ012MetaG_FD_106656 | JGI IMG/M metagenome (GOLD analysis project Ga0153928, IMG submission 106656) | Attine ant fungus gardens microbial communities from New Jersey, USA - TSNJ012 MetaG | ecosystem: Host-associated > Fungi > Mycelium > Unclassified | place: USA: New Jersey, Wharton State... | reverse complement strand
GAACCAACCCCAACAAGCCTGCCGCAGGAAACGGACAAACCGTCAGACAAGGGAACGGCATCAGGCAGTAAGTCGAGTCTCCCTCAAACCGGTCAGAAGGCGGATGGGGTTCTGCCGGCAGCGGGCTGTGCAATATTGATTTTTGCCGGCCGGCTGGTCGTAGGAAAGAGCAGGAGAACTATATTTACAGCAGGAGTATAGTTCGGAAAAACGTGCTGTATTAAGCAGAGAATAACAGCACAATGTAAACGTATGTAAAGAAATTTGCATAAATAACTTTAAATTCTTAGGAGGAAAGAAACATGAAATGTAACAAAAAGGTATTAGCATTTACATTAGCAGCAACGATGTTGTTTGGCAATGTGATCAGTGTTTTTGCAGATGATATGGATGAAAGCACAACAGACAACAAAATCACCTTCGAATCTGGTGGTGGCAAAGAGACTACCCCCCCTGTAGACCCGGAAAACCCGGATGTTACGATCACTCCGGATCCGGACAAGGAAAAACCAACCGGTAATACCGGTGAGCTTAGATTGGACGTAGTTCCGATATTTGATTTCGGTACACAGCAAATCACCACCAGTACAAAGAACTATTTTGCGGAGCTGCCGATAGAGTCTGATTCATCTGAAGAAGTACCGTATTATGTACAGGTAACAGACGTCAGAGGTAGCGGTGCAGGATGGTCTTTAACAGCCAAAATGACCGATCAATTCTCAGATGGCACCCATGACCTTACCGGAGCAAAAATCAATCTGTCTAATGTAGCTTCTGAAGCGCAGTCGGGAACAACAGCTCCTTCCGGCACCTATGACGGAACGCTGGAATATGATGCAGTAGACGATACATCCGTTAAAATTGCGTCGGCAGCAGTAAATGAAGGTATGGGCGTATCCGCAGTTCGGTTTGGGGATACAGCAAGATATGGAAGCACTTTATCAGCGAATGAGAGCGTTGAGCTGACAATTCCTGGAGCTGTTCAGGTATATGCGAATACTTACAAAGCAACGATTCAATGGACTCTGGGAGCTACTCCGTAAGTAGCTGGCTGAAAACAAGCTTTTTTATATCAGAAAAGCATTCGGTTTTTGAGGTTATACTTAGCACTGGAAAGGAGACTAACATTCTTTTATCGGAAAGAATGTTAGCTGCTTTCTTTTTAAAAAAATTTTTATCCGAGAAATATACGAAGACTAGAGAGGGAACAATGAAAAGAAAGAAAAAATACCATTGGGGTATCAAGGGACTTTTGCTGTGTGCAGCAGTATGCGCCATATTTCTGACTGGAAACAGCATAAAGGCTGAAGCTTTCCAGAACAACAGCTTAGATTATAGTGTAAGACCTATTATGCCGGAGAGTCAACGAAATGATACTCAGGCTTATTTTGATTTGCTGATGAACCCTGGAGAAGAGCAGACGCTTCAGATAGAAGTCGTAAATCATGCGGAAGAAGACAAAACGATCAACGTGAGTGTTGCCACAGCTTCTACAAACGGTGGCGGTAATGTGGATTACGGAGTTCGTGCCAATGTAGAAGCGGATGACACGTTGTTGTATAAAATAGATGATCTGGTCAGTACGCAAGGGCGTATTGTTGTACCGGCGAAAGAAACGTATACCGTACAATTAAAGGTTATGATGCCGTCCGCATCTTTTGACGGGATCCTGGCGGGAGGGATCAATTTCAAGGAAGTCTCCAATGGAGAGGATGCGGAAATCGATCAGGAGGGCGGCGTTGCCATTCAAAATGAATATTCCTATGTGATCGCGTTGCTGCTACGGGTCAATGATCAAGAAGTATTACCGGACCTGCAATTAAATCAAGTATATGCGGCACAGCGAAATTGGATGAACATCATCAGTGCCAATGTCCAGAACTTTAGATCGGCCTATGTAACGAATATGAATATCAGTGCACAGGTAAGAAGGCAAGGTGAAACGGATGTCTTATATGAATTGGACAAAAAAGACATGGAAATGGCACCCAATTCCAATTTCAATTATGCGATTCCGTTAAATGGAGAACCTTTTCAGGCGGGAACGTATGTCCTTTCTCTTGCAGTAGAGAGCAGTGAAGGTTCCTGGGACTTTGAACGGGAATTCATTATCACGCCGGAAGAAGCAAAAGCATTTAATGAAACGGATGTTTCCATTGAAAGAAGCAATCTGTGGATCTATATAGCGGCAGGAGCCGGAATTCTTCTTTTAGTACTCTTGATCTTTTTGTTGGTTTGGTATAAGAAACGGGCAAAGAAACAGAAAATACGTTTAAGAGAGATTATTGAAGAAATCATTTTAAGACTCAAAGGAAATGGCTGACCGTTGCATAAGGAGAATACCGTGAGGAATAAAGTGAAAGAATGTTTGACAAAGATAGCAGCCTTTTTGGTATTGTTTGTCGGCATTGGGCTGCTTCTGTCTTCCCTGTTAGAAAGTGCAGTTGTAGAAGTGCTGAGTAACCGCTATCTTCTTCAAAATTATACGGCGGCACAAATTGCGGGAAACACGGCCCAGGCGCGATTTGCGGGGACGGTAATTGATGAGGATATTGAAATTCAGGATCTGACAAGTATTCTTCAGAATGTTTCGGATATCGAAAAAGAACAGGTAGTAGGAGCAATTGCAATCGCATCGGTGGGGTTGTACCAGCCGATTTTTAACGGAGCTACGAAGGCAAGTCTGATCGCAGGTGCCGGTACGATGAAAAATGATCAAGTCATGGGTCAGGGGAATTACTGTCTGGCGGGGCATCATATGCAGGATGAATCCTTACTGTTTGGACCGCTGCTGCAGGTTGAAACCGGAGACTGGGTACAACTGACAGACAAGGTAGAACTATATACTTACGAGGTGACTGAAATTAAGATTATCCATCAAAATGAAGTAGAAGTACTGGAAGATACGAAAATGCCAGCCGTTACTTTGATTACCTGCGACCAGACAGGGGTCGGTACCAATTACCGGTACATGGTAAGAGGGATATTGATTGATATCAGCCCGATGGGAGAAGGACAGGGGTCGGGGGATCGTGAGCAAGGGGAAGAAGAGGCAAATGAATATCTGGATGTCTTTCTTTACCAGACGACCAGAAAGAAAACCGGATCCTACCTGATATGGATATGGTTCATAGGGGTGGCAGCAATGGCGGCGGTACTCGTATGGACGGGAAATAAGATACTCAAAAGCAGCGAGGTGGGTGATCAGGTGAAATGAAGCATATACGCTATTTTAAATTTTTTATAGTTTTATGTATATGGATGTTATTATGCAGTCCTATACCTGTTTTGGCAGAGCAGTCGTCCGAAGTGGATTTTGCCATAAAAGCTATTATACCGGATAATCAGACAGATCAGGATCATACATATTTTGACCTGCTCTTGAAACCGTCGCAAAAGCAGACATTAGAAGTAGAGATATGGAATTTAACCGACAAGGAGATTCAGATTGGAACACAGATACACTCTGCTACTACAAATGGGAATGGAGTTATTGAATATGGCAAAAGGGATGTCCTGCCGGATGATACCATGCTCCATCAGATGGAAGAGATTATAACCTGTGACAGTCTGGTGTCTGTGCCTGCTAAGGGTAAATCACTGCTTGAACTGCATATTCAGATGCCTAAAGAAAAATATAAAGGGATTTTAGCCGGCGGGATTACCTTTAAACTGGCCGAAGGTGATGAAGCAGAGGAAGCAGACGATACTGCCGGTTTTGCAATTCAGAACACTTATTCCTATGTCATCGGAATTGTGTTAAGAGAAAGTGAAAAAGAAATACAGCCGGAGCTGGTACTGAATGATGTATTCTATGCCGACGAAGAGGGTGTTCCGGTGCTCAGTGTAAATATCCAGAATATAATGGCAGCCTATGCCGATGATCTGGAAGTGGAAGCCCGTGTAACCCGAAAAGCAACCACGGGCACATTGTTTCAGACATCCAAAGAAAAGATGAGAATGGCACCTAATTCTAATTTGGATTTTCAAATTGACCTGAATGGAAGGTCATTGAATGAAGGAGAATTTACGCTGTATATAAATGCAGTAACTGCAGACAAGGAATGGAACTGGGAAAAAGATTTTACCATCAAATCCGGCACTGCTAACGCAGGAGAATCCAAAGCATATAACAAAAAAACAACGGGATATCTATGGCTGTTTGCGGTTGTTTCGGCGGCCCTTTTATTGTCTGGCATAATGCTGTGCAGATATAGAAGGATATTAAAAATTAAGAGGAACTATAAGAAGGTTATTATGAAAGAGACATAGGTCATTTTATATAAATGTGCTCTCGGAATCTCCTTACACGCAGATTTCGAGAGTACATTAAAAACCAAGGAGGAAGAACATGAGCCAGATTCAGAATACTGTAATTACGAAAAATGATATCGTAGATTATGTAGACAAGATGAAAATCAAGAAAAGCAATATCGGCGGATTAGACAAAGTTGACGTGTATATTCATATCCAGGAATTAATCAAGATGTATGGTAACTATGCAGAACAAGAACTTGATAAACAGAAAGAAACCCTGGATAAGCAGCAGAAAGAAATCGAAGCGCTGACAGTTCGGGAACAGGCGGCACGTGAAGAATTGAATTCACGCCAAGCTGCAGACGATGCAAAAGAGCAGGAAATTAACCGGCAGAAAGATCAGCTTGATAGTCTGATGCGTTATAAAGAACTGGCTGTCAGCCTGCAAAGTGAAAATGAAACACAAAGGGAAAAGATTGAGCAGTTAAAAGGGTCAGAAGAATTAATAAAAAGGCTTAATATAGAAAATAAAATGATTCAAGAAGAAAAAGAAATCCTCAATCAGGAAATCGAAACATGTAAAAAAGAAATTGATGAGTTGAATCAATATAAAGATCAGGCAGTAAAATTACAAAATGAAGTACTAAGACAAAAGAGTGAAACGGAAGAGCTGAACGAATACAAAGAGGCCATATCCAAGCTGCAGAGAGAAAAACAAGAACAGGATCAGCAGATTGAAAAGCTGATGAAATATGAAACCCTGGCTATTAAACTGCAGACAGAAATCAGTGTCTTAAAGATGGAATTAGAAGGATTGCAGCAACCTGAAGTATTCACGGAAGAAACGCAGGAAGAGCTTAAGAGCCGTGCAGAAGAAATGCAGGAGGAGCTTAAGCGCCGCACAGAAGAAATGCAGGAAAAGCTTAAGAGATGTACAAAAGAAATACTGGAATTAAAAGAGGAACTTCAAAGACAAACCTTAGAAACGCATGAGTTTCAAAGTAAGCTTTGGGAGAGTCAGGCATTGCTCGCAAAAAAAGAGAAATTTTATATGGAAATGATACAAAATCCGGAAAATGTAAAAGAGGAAGGTAAGGAACAAGTGGATGAGCCGGTATCGATTTCCGAAGATATACAAAAGAAATTGAGTGAGCAGGAGCAGATTATTATGGAGAAGGAACAAAAGATTCATTCCATAATGAGAGAACTAGGGGAAAAAGAAAAAGAGTTGGCAAGTCTGAAGAAAGAAGACAATGCAGGGCAAGACCTGAAGTCTTACAGCTATATGGAAGAAATCGGAGAGATTTTGCGTGAATCCCGCAGAGAAGGTCAGAGCATTATTGATAATGCCCGTATTGAGGCTGAAAAGGAAATGATCAAGCTGTTAAATCTGCGTGCGAAATATAAGCAGGAAAATGAAGGGTACCGAAACTGGTGTAAGCGCGTAGAAATGGAAAAGAGATCGGTAGAAGAATTTTTAAAACAGTTGTCCGATCAATATGAAAATGCAAACAAAGCATTGGTTTCAGTCAAAGAAGGAGCGAATTCTTTTGACATTAAGAGAATCTTTAGAGCAATTGAAATTGAGCAGATCAATGCTGAAGAAGTGGATTATGAAGAGACGGGTCTGGTATAGAGCCCTAAGCATATGTATTACCTGTTTAAGCATGTGGTATATATTGTGCTGTCCGGTAAAGGCTTCAGAAGCAGATTATGTTATTACACCGATAATAACGGATGATGCATTGGAGGATGAGGAGCTTTATTTTGATCTGACGATAGAACCTTCCCGCCAGCAAGTTATTAAAATTGAAGCCAGGAACAATACTGACAGGGCTGTGACAGTATATACGAAAGTATATACTGCTGAAAAAGACCTTTCAGAATTATTAGAAGGTGAGAATAGAATAACAATTCCTGCTCAGAAAACTTATCTGTTTCAATTTACTGTGAATATGCCTGCAGAAGGTCTGGATTCTCCGCTGGCAGGAGCTTTTGCTTTTTTGCTGGTACCGGACCGGCAGGAAAACAGCACCGAAGCACTTCCTGCTGAGACTGATATGGTTCAACCGGAGGGAATAGAATTTCTCGAGCTAAGTATCGATACTTTAAGCCGGCCGGAGACTATTAGGGAGGAGGTAGAAAACCTGCTTCAAGAGACGGATATTGCATCATCAGTGTCAGCTGAATTTTCTTATGTAATTCCTTTGGTGGTAAAGGCAGGCGAAAGCACTCCCAGTCCGGTTCTTTCAATAAAGGATATCTCAACCACAGACTATAAAAATGAAGTAAAAGCTAAAATACAGAATACGACGTCGATATTTGCAGAAAAAGTGACGATTGAGGCTACAGTCCGCAAGAAGGGGAAAAAGGAAATTTTCTTTGAAGCCGGCGAAGAAAATATAGACATCCCTGCACATTTTGATTATGAACTTTCTATTCCATCTAAAGGGAAGGAAGTCAAAACAGGAGTATATACGCTACAGATAACATTGAGCACAGCAAGAGCGCAGTGGCAATGGGAAAAAGATTTTACAATAGCAGAAGAGAAGACAGAGGCCAGAACCGAAAATGAATCAAATACCCAGGGAGCAGCCGTGAAATCCGGGCAATATCATTTCATAATAATTCCAACCTTTGTTTTGGGAATCGGAATGATTGCTGCTTTCATAATCTTATATAGGAAAAAACAAATCGAAAAAGAAGCAGTCAGAAGAGTAATGATAGATATAAAGAAAAATATTTAATATATCACCTTTGCTATCGGCAGAAATGCTCTTAGGAGAAGAAATCATATGAAAAATCATGAAAAATATATTGGTATAATTTTTGGGCGGTTGACGGTTTTGGATATCTTCCGGGATTCTAAAGGAGCGATTAAGTGCAGTTGCCAGTGTATTTGCGGGAATCAAACAGAAGTGTATTGGCACAATTTAAAAGGTGGCCGGACGAGAAGCTGCGGGTGTCAGGAAGAAGCGAATCGCAGGAAATATAGGGATATCACAGGACAGCGGTTTGGAAAACTAACGGCTCTTTCACCAAGCGAAAAGCGTCAGAACGGAAGTGTGGTGTGGAACTGCCGTTGTGACTGCGGGAATCTTTTTGAACAGACAGGACGGAATCTGGTTCGGGGGTTCTCCAGGCATTGCGGATGTGAAAAGAGAAGGGGAAGCATTTCGGAGATTCGTGATCTTACCAATCAGAAATTCAACCGTCTGAAGGCTCTTTATCCAACCTCAGAACGAACAACCAGCGGATCTGTGATCTGGCAGTGCATTTGTGACTGCGGGAAGGAAACCAAAGTATCGGAAACGGCATTGGTGCACGGCAGTCAAATAAGCTGTGGCTGTAGGGTATCTGAAGTGGGGAAAGAACTGTCAAGCTATCTGCATTTTATTGATGGAACGTGTATTGAGTTCCTTAACAGGAAACAGCGCTGTGATAATACCAGCGGATATCCAGGGGTCTACCGGACGGAGAACGGGAAATATAAGGCAGGAATCACCTTTAAAAAGGCCCGGTATTATCTGGGGACGTATGATACCTTTGAAGAGGCAAAGCAGGAACGTCAGAAAGCAGAAATGTGTTATCATCAATCATTTCTGAAAGAACATCAAGTGAAAAATATATAAGTTGGAAAATGAGGAACACTTTTTAGACAAAAGGTGTTCTCTTTTATTTGTGAAATCCATTAAGATGAATTATATTATTTTGCTTCAAATATATGTTGACATAGCATATTATACGAGTTATAATATGCTAAATGATATAGAAACGAGGTGAAGGTATGAGTTTTCAATTAGGAACATCTGTGTTGGATGCCTGTGTATTGTCAGCATTACAGAAAGAAGACCAATATGGGTATAGCCTTACACAAGAAATACGTAATTTAATGGATATCTCTGACTCCACCATGTATCCGGTATTAAAAAGATTGAAAAAGGAAGGTTACGTTGAAACCTATGAAAAACCCTTTGACGGACGTAATCGGCGATATTATACAATTACAGATCTGGGAAGAGTGAAATTCCAAAGCTATATTCAAGAATGGATCAATTATAGGAATATGATGGATAAAATTATAATAGGGGGCATTGATAATGAACAGAACGGATTTTTTAAAGCAACTGAAACATAGTTTAAGTAAATTACCTGAAGATGAGATTTTGGATGCAATGCAGTATTATGAGGATTATTTTGATGATATTGGCCAGGAAAATGAGAAACAGGCATTGCTTAATTTAGGTCCTCCGCAAAAGGTGGCGGCACAGATAAAAGCGGAATCTTATATTAATACTGCGAATGAGAATCCCGGGAGTCTTAGGAGCGGTCTTTCCAGCATTAAGTTGGTGACGCTGGCAATTTTTGCATCACCGATTGCCGTGCCGCTGGCCGCTGCTGCAGTGATCGTTGCGGTTGCATTACTGATCAGCTTATTTGCAATACTGGCTTCTTTGCTGATCAGTGGTGTTGCTTTGATAGCAGCGGGAATTGTTTTTGTTGTCTGTAGTATTCCAACACTTTTTGTACATTTCTTTTCTGCTGTGGTATTGCTTGGCAGCGGAATGTTTGGCTTAGGGGCTGGTTATCTACTGACAATTGCTACCGTCAATATGTCGCAGGCATCTTATCGCGGCATTGTTAATTCAGTGGCCAAAAGGGTTAAAAGGAGGACGGTATCATGAAATTTAAAAGTAAGAAACTTACCCTGATCTCAATCATAATGATTGTGGCGGGACTGATAATATCAGTGCTTGCATTTATAGCTGCGAAAGGTAAGATCGGTGTATATCTGGACAGTTCAGGAATTCATTATGCATATGCTGAAGGCTCAGGGAGTCTGTCTGATGCCTATGATTTAGCTGATTTTCAAAGCATTGATGTGACTTACGCAGATGCAGAAGTGACATTGTGTGCATCCGATCATTATGGGATCAGCTATGAGAATGTATTTAAAAACAATATGCCGAAGGTGGACGTGGTAAATAAGAAGCTTTCGATTACCCGACCGGATGCAGTGTTTATTAGTCTGATCAACTTTAATTTCAAAAGAACGACAATAGTTATCTATTATCCTGAGGGCAGTGATTTTTCAGAGGCAGATCTTTCGATTACATCTGGGAAATTAAGTATTTCAGATTTAAAGGCAGACATATTGGATTTATCCGTGGTAGATGGTCATCTGGAGATATCGGATATTGAAGCCGAAACAATAACGTTATCACAACGGAGTGCTTCAGCCGATTATGCCAATATAAAGGCAGATAGACTAACTTTCTCGAATATCGATGGAAAAAGTGTTTTTAACAATATACAGATCAGGAAGGCACTCTCAACTGATGTGAAATCGGGAAAATTGGAGTTAAACAGTGTTATGGCAGAATACTTAGGTATTAAAGCCGCCGATGCCAGAGTTACGGGGACGGATCTTGTTACGAAGGGCTTAAATGGGAGCGGATTTTCATCCACGTTTGATCTTGCAGGTGATTTTAATGGGGATAGTAATTTATCAAATGCAGATGGGAAGATAATTATATCTCTGTCCGGGAACTATATGGATTATAATTATAATCTTAAAACTACGGATGGCAGTATCAGGATTAATGGCGAAAAGCAATCCGTAAGTGTTACGGATAATAACAATGCAGAAAATAATATCAATATTGACCAGACCTCAGGCAAGATTCAAATTGAGTCAGCCGAATAGCCGGTACTGAAATGCGAAAGGATAAATATACGGTTACTTATAGTTGCCGGTGTACTGGTCCGCTGATATTTAATTTACATTATTAGGAGAAACGGTTTTGCTAATCGAAAGAACGAAAGATAAAGTAATGCGACTGGAACTGCATAAGGTATTATTATACTTTTTGGTTTTTGGTTTTTTGGGCTGGATTTTTGAAACCCTGATTGTTTGGATCGAGTATGGAAAGTTTACCTGCCGGGGATACCTTTTTCAAGGTCCTGTGGTATGGGGATTGCCATTGATTGAACTTTATGGTTTTGGGGGTGTTATTATGGCAGTTTTGTTTGGTCATTGGAAGAGTAGGCCGGTGAAGATTTTTCTGTCAGGAATGACTGCCATGACGCTGCTGGAACTTGTAGGAAGTTACTTGTGTACATCTTTATTAAAGACACGGTATTGGGATTATTCCAATAATTTTATGAATTTTAAAGGGCGTATCTGCTTGTCATCCGCTATTGCCTGGGGGACATTGTCGGTAATCGGAGTAAGTATTGTAATGCCCCGAATCGATAGATACTATTATAATGCATCTGATAAAAAGTATTTAAAAATAAATATTATGATCCTGATACTGTATGCAGTTTTCTGTGCTGTATTTAAATATTTGATTGCCTGATCATATTATGGGTACGCTCGCAAATCTGCATTCAAAGAGTTTCCGAAAGCACTCATTACTTATAAGGAGAATGGAACAGCAGAAGAACTGCGATAAGAACTGCAATTGGAGGGAATCGTTAATGAAAATATTAATTACAACAGATTGGTATACCTCGGCTATCAATGGAGTTGTTACATCGGTGGTTAATCTTGAGACACAATTAAAGAAAAGAGGGCATGACGTAAGTATATTAACCTTGTCACAGGATGGACATTCAAAGCGTGAGGGGAATGTTTATTATATTGGGACTTTTGATATCGGTAAGATCTATCCGAAGGCGCGGGGAACCTGCCATTATTATGATAAACTTGTGAATGAGATCATCACATGGAAACCGGATATTGTCCATTCACAATGTGAACTGGTAAGTTTCCCCTTTGCGAAAAAAGTCGCCAGAAGGTGTCAGGCACCATTGATTCATACTTATCATACAATCTATGAAGATTATACTCATTACTTTTCATTTAGTAAAACAATGGGAAGAAAAGCAGTAGCCATATGGTCCAGACATCTTTTGAACAGGGTTGATTCAGTGGTGGTTCCATCGGAAAAAATCCGTGGCTTACTGTCGGAATATGGTGTCGGAAATCCAATGTTCACCATACCCTCCGGAATCGAACTGGAAACTTATCGAGAAAGAATCGGTCCGGAAGAGATTATTCAATACAGGAGAGAACTTGGGATTCCTCAGTCAAATCGGGTGCTGATCAGTCTTGGCAGAGTGGCCAGGGAAAAGAATATCCAGGAATTAGTCAGCTATATAAAACAGATGAAACGAGAGGACCTGACTTTGCTGATCGTAGGAGATGGACCATATCTCGAGAAAATTAAGGCATTAGTCAAATACTATGCAATCGAAACCAAAGTGGTTTTCACTGGAATGGTAGATCCAACGGAGGTATATAAATATTATCAGTTGGGAGATGTGTTTGTATGTGCCTCTAATAGTGAAACCCAGGGGCTTACTTACATTGAAGCCCTGGCCAGTGGGTTGCCGGCTATCTGCCGCAAAGATTTATGCTTACAAGGGGTAATTGAAAACGGGGAAAATGGATTCTTATATGAGGATTTTAATGGATTCCAGTCAGCGATTTCGATTATCTTACAAAATCAAGATAAGAAGTTAAGAATGTCAAAAAAAGCGATCGAGATATCCGAAAAGTACTCTACTGATAAATTTGGCGAGTCGTTGGAAGAACTTTATCTGGCGGAGATTGAAAAGAAAATATCTTAATTTAACGGAAAGGTGGTTTTTAAAAGTGTATAAAATTAGTTGACATGTTGGTTGCCAGGACGCCGCTGTGTATCAGGAGAGGTGCGGTACTGTTTGCAAAACCAGAGCACTCGCTGCAAGATGCTAACAGAAACAGAGCTCATGCCATGGTTTTGCAAACAGCACCGCACCTCTTCTGGTACACAGTGGCGTCCTGGCAACCCATACATTAAACACCTCCTATCCCTAAAACATTACATAACCAAACTACAATCGTTGCTGTTCACTCCGTGACCAGTAACTTCAAAAGAAAAGCTGCCACCGATGAGAGAAATTCCCTT
>Ga0153928_1001134_pt1 | contig 12224 bp, 12 predicted proteins | sample TSNJ012MetaG_FD_106656 | JGI IMG/M metagenome (GOLD analysis project Ga0153928, IMG submission 106656) | Attine ant fungus gardens microbial communities from New Jersey, USA - TSNJ012 MetaG | ecosystem: Host-associated > Fungi > Mycelium > Unclassified | place: USA: New Jersey, Wharton State... | reverse complement strand
TCGTAGTCGACGCCGGTCACCTCGTCGTCCGAACGCAGCATGTTCTGATTGAGCAGGTAGCCGAGCGCCAGGTATTCGGGGTAGTCGCCGATCGTCATGGCGGTGACGATCTCCTGGGCGTTGAGATAGATCGTGAGCGCCCGCTCGACCGTGACCGAGGTCTCGATCCGCTCGCCCGACTGGTCGACGCCGGCGACGCGCTCGGTCAGCCGCGGGTCCGCCGGATTGGGGCGCAGCAGGTAGTCGTCCTTGGGCTTGGCGATGACCGGGGCCATGGGTGCCTTGTCCGCCAATTATGTCGAGGCGACAAGCCGTTCTTGCAACCGGTCAATGGTGGTCTGTAGCCCGGATGGAGCGCAGCGAAATCCGGAGTGTCCCCCGAATGCCTCAGGCCGCGTGCAGGCCGGCCATTCCGAGTTCGACCGTGCCGCCGGCGGGCTGGGCGTGCTTGGCGCGCCAGCGTGGGCCGGGGCCGCGCATGTAGTGAAGCTCGGGTCGGTACGGGTCGAACAGGTCCTTGGCGATGGAGTGAAGGAGCGCGGCGGCCGTCCGGCGGAGGCTCGGAGCCTTGGTGCGGGTATGGGCCATGGCGAACTCCCGTGACGCGGAGGACCGGCGAACCCGGCCTGCTCATTGGTCGCGCCGCCGAGCGTCCGGGTTCACGGCCATGGTCGGCCGGGATTCGTTAAAAACTGGTGAGAATTAGCCGCGCACTTGAAGCGCATTTGCCGAGATTGCCGGCAGCGTTTCCGGAGGGTTACGGCGACCGCCGGCAGGCCCGTCTCAAACGCGGCGCCTTGCCCGGACCGGGCGCGGCCGCTACATCAGCCCGGAATCCCCGACAACGGCGCCGAAAGCGCAAAAAACAAAGGATCGGCCGGCGATGGCCCGCCAGTTCATCTACCACATGCAAGGTCTGTCAAAGACTTATCCGGGCAACCGCAAGGTGCTCGAGAACATCAACCTGTCGTTCTATCCCGACGCCAAGATCGGCGTGCTCGGCGTCAATGGGTCGGGCAAGTCGACCCTGCTGCGCATCATGGCCGGCCTCGACAAGGAGTTCGGCGGCGAGGCATGGGCGGCGGAGGGCGCGCGCGTCGGCTATTTGCCGCAGGAGCCGGCACTCGATGCGGAAAAATCGGTGCGCGAGAACGTGATGGAGGCGGTCACCGGCCAGCGCGCGATTCTGGAGCGCTACAACGAGCTTGCGGTCAATTATTCCGACGAGACCGCGGACGAGATGACCAAGCTTCAGGACGAGATCGAGGCCAAGGGCCTGTGGGATCTCGATTCGAAAATCGACCAGGCCATGGACGCGCTGCGCTGTCCGCCCGACGACGCGCGGGTCGAGACGCTCTCGGGCGGCGAGCGGCGCCGCGTCGCGCTATGCCGGCTCCTCCTCGAGGCGCCCGACCTGCTGCTGCTCGACGAGCCCACCAACCATCTCGACGCGGAAACGGTGGCGTGGCTCGAAGGGCATCTGCGCAGCTATCCGGGCGCGATCCTGATCGTCACCCACGACCGCTACTTCCTCGACAACGTCACCGGCTGGATCCTCGAGCTCGACCGCGGGCGCGGCATTCCCTACGAGGGCAATTACTCCTCGTGGCTGGGGCAGAAGCACAAGCGGCTCGAGCAGGAGGGCCGCGAGGAGGAGGCGCGCCAGCGTACCCTCGCGCGCGAGCAGGAGTGGATCGCCGCCTCGCCGCGCGCGCGCCAGGCGAAATCGAAGGCGCGCTATCAGCGCTACGAGGAACTGCTGGCGAAGGCGGCCGAGAAGAACACCCAGACCGCCCAGATCGTCATTCCGGTCACCGAGCGGCTTGGGCAGAACGTCATCGACTTTTCCCACCTCAAAAAGGGCTACGGCGAGAACTTGCTGATCGACGACCTCACGTTCCGGCTGCCGCCCGGCGGCATCGTCGGCGTGATCGGCCCCAACGGCGCCGGCAAGACCACGCTGTTCCGCATGATCACGCAGCAGGAGAAGCCGGACGCCGGCACCATCACGGTCGGCGAAAGCGTGCGGCTCGGCTATGTCGATCAGTCGCGCGACAGCCTGGAAGGCAACAACTCCGTGTGGGAGGAGATTTCCGGCGGCAAGGACGTGCTCGCGCTCGGCAAGCGCGAGGTCAACTCGCGCGCCTATTGCTCTGCGTTCAATTTCAAGGGGGCCGACCAGCAGAAGAAAGTCGGCCAGCTCTCAGGCGGCGAGCGCAACCGCGTGCATCTTGCCAAGATGCTCAAATCAGGCGCCAACGTGATCCTGCTCGACGAGCCGACCAACGACCTCGACGTCGACACCCTGCGCGCGCTCGAGGAGGCGCTCGAGGACTTCGCCGGCTGCGCCGTCATCATCAGCCACGATCGCTGGTTCCTCGACCGCATCGCCACCCACATGCTGGCGTTCGAGGGCGAGAGCCACGTCGAATGGTTCGAAGGCAATTTCGCCGATTACGAGGAGGACAAGAAGCGTCGCCTCGGCATCGATTCGACCATCCCGACGCGCATCAAATATAAGAAGTTCAGCCGGTGAAAAATCCAACGTCATCCTGAAGAGCCGGCCGAAGGCCGGCGTCTCGAAGGATGGACACATGCGCGGGATCTGTTTCCATCCTTCGAGACGCTCGGTCGCATGCGCGACCGACCCCCTCAGGATGACGTTGAGTTTGTTGCTCGCTCCGAACGTGCTAGAAGCGATTATGACGGAATTCGAAAGCATCGTCCTCGACCACTTGGTTTACCTGCGTGGCGCGCTACACGCTCTGTGCGAGGACATGCGTGAAGTGAAGATGCGGCTCGATAATTTGATAGAAGCCAACGCCAAGCGTTTGGAAGGTATCGAGCGCCGTCGGCGGCCGCCATTGCTGAGTGCGGCCTGGGGCAAGACATGATTGCCTGGCAATACCGATTCATGGATTTCAGTCGTCGATTGGCGCTCGTTGCGGCGACGCTCTGGCTAGCCCTCGCCGCTTGGCTCGCGCCTGCGCGGGCCGACGAGGCCTTCCATCAATTCCTCGAATCCGTCTGGCCCGAGGCCCAGAAGGTGGGCGTTTCGCGCGCGACATTCGACGCCGCGATCCGCGGGGTCGAACCCGACCTCACATTGCCCGATCTCGCCGTCCCGGGCCGGCCCGAGCGGCCGCCGGCGGGCCAGCCGGAGTTCGTGCAGACGCCGGCCGATTATCTCAGAGAATCATCATTCGTGCGCCTTGCGGGGCGCGGCCGCACGCTTGCCGCCGAATACCGCGACACGCTGACAAGGATCGAGCAGGAGTTCGGGGTGCCGGGCGCGATCGTGCTCGCGATCTGGGGCCGCGAGAGCGACTATTCCACGCACTACGGCGGGCGCGACGCCATCCAGATGCTGGCGACGCAGGCCTATGCCGGCCGGCGCAAGCCGTTCTTCCGTAACGAGCTGGTCTATGCGCTCAAGATGCTTCAGGACGGGGTGCCGCGCAGCCAGTTGCGCTCATCCTGGGGCGGCGCCATGGGGCTCACCCAGTTCCTGCCCTCGGAATATTACAAATACGGCGTCGACTTCGACCGCAAGGGCCGCGTCGACATCTGGACGTCGGTGCCGGATTCGCTCGCCTCGGCCGCCAAGCAGCTCGTCGGCGAAGGCTGGCAGCGCGACAAGCCGTGGGCCTACGAGATACGCGTGCCCCCGAACGTCGATTGCACGCTCGCCGATCCCGATCAGAAGATGCCGCTCGCCGAATGGCTCACGCGCGGCTTTGTCCTCGCCCATGGCCGCAAGCCGCGCCCACGCGATCTGGCCGAACCTGCGTCGCTGCTGCTGCCGGCCGGCATTTACGGCCCGGGGTTTCTCATCTTCCACAATTACTTTGCGCTCAAGGAATATAATTTCTCCGACCTTTACGTCCTGTTCGTCGGCCACCTCGCCGACCGGATCGCCGGCGAGCGGCCGTTCGAGACGCCGTGGCAAAAGGTGGTGCAGCTCAAGACCGCCGATCTCGAGCGCATGCAGCGCGTGCTCACCGCGCAGGGATTTTATCAGGACAAGATCGACGGCAAGGCCGGCATGAAGACCCGCCTTGCGCTCGGCGCGTTCCAGAAGGCGAACGGGTTGCGGCTCGACTGCTGGCCGACCGCGGAGGTTCTGAGCAAAATGTAGCCCGGATGGAGCGGCGCAGCCGCGCAATCCGGGAGCGCTGTTCCCGCATTTCGCTGCGCTCCATGCGGGCTACGGTCCGTCGTCTAAAAACAAAAACCCGGCGGGGCGACCGCCGGGTTTTTCGCATTTCGTCGCGGCGAGGTTACGCCGGCGGGCAGAAGAAGCGCGGACGGCTGTAGCCGACCACGTTGCCGTACGGATCGACGAGCGGCCGGCGCGCCCAATAGCCGCCCGGGCAACCCACCGGCACGGGAGCGCCGTAGCCCGGATAAGGGGCATAGCCCGCCACCGGCGCGTAGGCCGGATAGGCGGAGTTCGCAATCGCGGTGCCGACCGCGACGCCGGTCGCCACGCCCAGTCCGACCGCGAGCGCGCAACCAAAACCCCAGCAGCGGGCTTCGGCGGTGGTCGGCGCCGACATCGTTGCCAGGCCGAGCGAAGCGGCCGCGGCAATGGCAATGACGGTTTTCTTCATCGTGAGAGTCTCCTTCGGAGAGAAAGGGCGGCCGGACCCCTCCGGCCGCGTGCGGAATCGGTGCCCTATCCCCTGGTCGGGCTGGCCGGGACTAAGCCCAACCAATTTGACCGAAATGTGAAAGAACCCCGCGACCAGGACCAACGGGCGCGGCAATCCTGCAAACCGCTGGTTAATGAAGGATTAATCCACAGGCGGAGTGGGCTACGAAACTTTCATCACCAGATTGGCGTCGCGCGCGAGCATCCATTTACCGTCAGGTTGTTTGCGCAGGATCGAGAGCGTGAAGCCGGCGCGGCGCACCGGCTCGCCGCTTGGCGGAGTCATCGTGACGGTGAGGTAGTTGCGCAGGTAAGCCCAGCCGCCCGCCACCTCGATCTCGCGGATGTCGTAGCTCCCTTCGAAGCGGACGTCCTTCATCGACTGCGAGGCCGCCGCGAACGCTTCCTTGCCGAACGGCTCGCGCCCCGGAACCATGAAAATCACATCGTCGGTCATCAGGCCGAGCACGGTCGCGGCGTCGCCGGCCTGGCTCGCCGCCATCCAGGTGGCGATGAGATCGCGAATGGCGCGTTCGTCGTCGGTCATGGGACGCAAATAGCGAAGCGCATTGCGCCAATCTCATGGCGGGAGTAACGCTCGCTGATCCGCCCTATGGCTCACCCAAATACGCCGTTGCGTCGATCTCGACCAAACATTCGGGCGAGCCGAGGCCCTTGACGATGCAGGAGACCCGGTGCGGCGGGTCGTTCGTGAAATTCGCGAAATAAACGTCGTTCATCGGCTGCCAGTCGGCGCGCTCGGTGACGTAGACCGTGCATTTGACGACGTCGGCGAGCGTGCCGCCCGCCTCTTCGATGAGGGCGCGGATGTTGTCGAGCGCCTGCTGGGTCTGCGCCCGCACGTCGGGCGCGAAGCGGCCCGCGCGGTCGCAGCCGACGCAGCACACGAACATGAAGCCGCCGGCGATCGTCGCCTGGGCGAACGGCAGCGAACTCTTGTAGACGCGGTCGGACGAGACGGCGCGCTTGGGCATGGTTGGTCGCTCGGCGGTGACGCGCGGGCTCCCTCTCCCCGCTTGCGGGGAGAGGGTCGGGGTGAGGGGCAGTTTCAGGAAACTCGGTGTTGCGGAGAGTCCCCCCTCACCCGGCCGCTTCGCGGCCGGCCTCTCCCCGCAAGCGGGTCGCAAGCGGGGAGAGGTGAAGGAAGACTCAGGCCGCCACGAACGCGTAGCCGTTGCCGTCCTTGGCGATAGTGCCGACGTTGGGCAGGCCCCAGTGATAGCCGGACACGGTCGCCTTCTCGGCGATCGCGCGGTCGAACACTCGTTTGCGCGTCTCGATCGCCTCGTCCGGCACGTGGTCGAACACCACCTGCCACTCCGGATGCCTGACGAACAGCGCGTTGATGTTGGTCACGTCGGCCGAGGAGATGAACTGCTTGCCGCCCGAGCTGATCAGATGGATGACGTGGCCCTGGGTGTGGCCGTGCGCCGGGATCTGGCGGATGCCGGGCGCGACGTCCGCTTCGCCGTCGACGACGCGCACGTTCTTCCAATTCGGCAGGGTGGCCTGCACGCGCTGCGCGTTGGGCCGGCGCCCCTGCGGGATCGAGTCGATGGGCTGCGTCCACCATTTGAGTTCCGCTGCCGGCACGACGATTTCGGCGTCCGGGAAGATCGGCGCGTTGGTGTCCTTCGCCATCAGCCCGAACACGTGGTCGCCGTGGAAGTGCGACATCACGATGGTCTTCACATCCTTGGGGTCGAGTCCCGCGGCCGCCATGCTCTGCGCGAGCAAGCCCGCCTTGGCGCCCCCCGCCTGACCGCCGCCGGTGCCGGCGTCGATCAGCACGAGGCGGCCGCCCGTCCTGACCGCCTGGACCGTGAACGGGACCGGCACGAAGCCGTCCGGGAGCCCGCCGGCCTTGAGCTCGGCCTTGGTGTCATCGACGCTCACGCCCTTGATGAAGTTGTCGTCGTGCGGCTTTTCCCACACGCCGTCGTAGAGCGAGAACACCTCGATGTCGCCCACCTGATATTTCTTGAAGCCCGGCCCGGCAGGCAGCACTTGCGCCTGCGCGGCGCCGATGAAGGCAAGCGGCTTGTCGAGGCCGAAGGCCGCAAAGGCCCCGGCCGCCCCGATGACGAGGTCGCGGCGTGAAACATGAAACATGGGGACTCCCTCCGTGCGGGAGGCTCTTTGATTGGAGGAAAAGGGGCCGGCAGCTCCCGCCTGCCAGGCGCCGATGAGGTTAACCCCGCTGACTGGGGCCGACATCGCGAGCGGCGGACGGTTCACGGGTTTGTGATGACGCGAAGTTATAGAGCCAACGGCTGCCGGTCAGGCAAGGTGTGCGGCTGTGAGGGGGTGGCGCTCGATCAGGCTTTGTGCGCGCGCCCCTCGCCTCATGGCTTTTGCCTCGATATGCATGACGCGAACCACTGCGCCCGACGCTTTGCTTTTCCGGACCACCTGATAATATTTCCCGGCTTGTCGCCGCCAAGCCAAGTCTACTCTCGATTTTTCACGGAGATGCCGCGTGCGCTCATTGCTGATCCTGTTCAGTCTATTGTTTGTTTGTCCTGTGCGTGCGCTTGTCGCCGCCGATTTCCCGATCTCGGCGGAGATGATCATTGGCCGAATTAATGCGATCGTCGTGAAGACGGATCCGGCCATGGTCGCGAAGAAGCAGGACTGCGTTAACGAGGGCGGCAGCCTTACCTGTCATTATCGCGGCAGTCATGGGCCGGGAATCAATCTCATCTCGCGAGAAGGAGCCTCGAGTGTCAAGGCGGTCGTGTTGATCGATGTGCCGGGACTTTCCGTCGACGGCACGCTTTACATTTTGGCGATGATGGAAGCGTTGGATGGATCGATGGATCCTGACAAGCGGTCGGCGTTCTTTAACAAGCTGATTGAGCAGTTCGCCGCGGCCTCGCCGAGCGGTCAGCTGCAAATGGCAAGCACCGGCATGAAATACATCCTCTCCTGGGAAGAAAAGTACTGCATTTTCGGAATGACGCCGGCAGAGTAGCAGCCTGGATAGAATTCTGGAATTCCTCACCGACGCACTTCGACCTCCGAGCGGCAAGCCTCGTGATGAGCCGATTTCAAATTGGAAAGTCGATACGATTCTGCTTGTTTAACAATTAGATGCTGAGACGACTGCGCCAAACTGACGCACCTCCTTTGACTGCGACATGGGCCGCGTGAGAGCTTCCCAAATTCAAACTGCCATCATCGCATCTGCGCTCGCGGCGGGCGTCGTTAACAGACCCCCTGGCGCGCACGCGCGCATCTCCTGAGCCAATCCAACACCCTCTCCTCAAGGGCCGCTTGCGCGGCCCTTTTTTTATTTGCGAGGTCGTCGTGAGAAGACGTCGGCGAGTGACTCGCGCGCGGCTGCGCGCGCTGCTGCGTTATGACTCCAAAACCGGAGAATTTCGCTGGCGCAAGCGCGTGGGGTCGATCAAACCCGGCAATATCGCTGGAAGACTGGTGCACGGATATCGGAGAATCACCATCAGCGGCAGGTCATACCCAGCGCACCAGCTCGCGTGGTTGGACAAGAAAGGCAAGTGGTGTTTGCAAATGATCGACCACCGCGACTTGGATCCATCAAACAACCGCTGGACCAATCTGCGGCGAGCGACCAGATCGCAAAACAACGCAAATAGACGCCTTTCTTCCAACAATGGCTGTGGGTTGAAGGGCGTATCGTCGGACCAAGGGCGATGGCGCGCAACTATTCACAAGAATGGACGAAGGCACCACCTCGGCAAGTTCGCAACACCGCAAGCCGCCCATGCCGCTTACGTGAAGGCGGCGCGCAAGCTGTTCGGCCAATTTGCGAGGGCGGAGTAACCGAGCGTCGGGCCGCTAAGCTGCCTGACGGCGAGCGCGCCGGCGGACATGGATGCGGCTTGATTCGACGCTGGATTGCTCCGAGACCGATCGCTATTGCGTCGATGTGTCGAAGCTAAATTGCTTCAGCGCCGCTGGATCGCCTGTCCGGCGGGAGGCATCAAGAACTTCGATCCCGACAATCCGTCCCTCGTGGTCGTAATCAACCACAATGCCGTCGGCGATTTCGCCGCTATCCTTGATCGGTCGGTCGGTCAGGTTGAGATAAACCGCGTCCGCCGCATGATCCACTCTCACGCGCATGGCTTGGTCCTGTCGAGAATACCCGGTAGCCCGCATGAGCGTAGCGAAATGCGGGTCAGTAAAGAAGCCGACCCCCGGGATCTCGCTTCGCTCATCCGGGCTGCAGATGTACTTGGATGAAAATTTCGAGGCGCGAAGCAGCGCGATGGGCGGGAGCACCTAACAGTTCTCGCGGTGTGTAAGTTTGTGGTGGTCGTGGCGTTCCACCCGTCTTCCACTCCGCCAGAGCCTGGCGCGCCTATCTATTGCGGGCGCCACCCTCATTATCTACTGAATAGTAGCCACAGCGAAAGTATGCACCAGAAACCGGGTTCGAGAATCAATAACGCTGCAAGAAATTGACTCCTCGGACCAGCGTACAGCAGATGATGCGCGCGTATGAAGAGTGAGCCCCACCTGGGGTCGGTGTAATAATCATTTTCCGCGATAAGCCTCGAGAGCTCTTGTGCGCGTCGAGACGAAATAATGGATTGAATTATCCAAATAAATGCGAAGACAATCACGAAAATCCCCAGCGGGAATACGTTAGTGCCTGCTGGCCTCCACCACGTGAGGCCGAGTATTATCAGTACAAAGAGCGCTCGTCCAACGACCTGAAGAATAAGCGTAGATCGCCGGAGGCTGGTAGTCTCCTCCACGATAAGTTTCTCAAAAACGTTGTCATGTGAGCTCGATCGCTCAGGAAAGATGGAATTGGAATCTTTGTAGAACTGTGACTCGGCCATGATCCATCTCCTAACCTGAAGCATTTCTGCAGGGAACTTAGCTAGACATCGTGCTATTGACGAGTTGCCTCACGACTTCTTTGAGCCTGTCCACTGTGTCGTTTAGCGAACCGAATTGGGGATTCGAAACAATTGAGCACGGCAATATTTGAAACGCGTCGACGCGGCTACCAAAATGGGCGCGCAACCGCGTCTGAATGATTCCTTGGATCCTTTCCCTAGCCTGGTCGAGCAATCCGTTGGCGCGAGCGGGGTCAAGGGCATCTGCTTTATTTAAAAGAATGACCATATTTCTTAATCGCGAACTTACTCGACGGGCCAACCGGGGTCGGTTCATCAATTGGTCGGCCACGTATGCACAAAAGAACTCGAACCATCGCCCATAAGAGTCGTGAAGTCGATCTGTCTCCACAACTCTGGTCACGTCGAGAACAATAATTAGGAGATGAGGTCTTCTTCTTATGAACATTGTGGCATGTTGATGAGGTCCGATTTGTCCAGAACGATCGCCGACATTTCGAAGCTCCAGAACCATGGGACCATGGGGGCTATCCCACTCGAACTCAATAATGCCTGAATTGACGTCGTTGACAGTAGGGGGCGTGGGTTCTCCATCTTTGCTGAGTAACCTAGATCGTAGAAATCTGTATAATGCTGTCTTACCTGCGCGCTCCTGCCCTAAAATAAGCAGATCATAGGAGCGATACCACCTCCGTGCGCGATCAATAGCAGAGGCCGCGCCCTTGACCGCAATTGCTGCAAGTTCCTTTTCGGCTGCGGCCGTTAACGGATCGACGGGCATCTAAACCTCTGTGCTCTGTGATATGTTGGGCTAACCGCAAACTACGCCGCGGTCAGGCCCTCCGGCTCCTTACAGCGCCCGATTGCTCTCCTTCACCTTGTCCGCCTCGACGTAGACCTCGCTCCCCATCTGGCGGAACTTCTCCGACATCTCGGTCATCCCGACCTGCTGGTCGTTCAAGGTCGCGGCGTAGTCGCGCACGTCCTGGGTGATCTTCATCGAGCAGAATTTCGGGCCGCACATGGAGCAGAAGTGCGCGACCTTGTGCGCCTCCTTGGGCAGGGTCTCGTCGTGATATTCGCGCGCGGTGTCCGGGTCGAGCGAGAGGTTGAACTGGTCGACCCAGCGGAACTCGAAGCGCGCGCGGCTCAACGCGTCGTCGCGCAGCTGCGCGGCCGGATGGCCCTTGGCGAGGTCGGCCGCGTGGGCGGCGATCTTGTAGGCGATGACGCCTTCTTTCACGTCGTCGCGGTCGGGCAGGCCGAGGTGCTCCTTCGGCGTGACGTAACAGAGCATGGCGGTGCCGAACCAGCCGATCATGGCGGCGCCGATCGCGCTCGTGATGTGGTCGTAGCCGGGCGCGATGTCGGTCGTGAGCGGCCCCAGGGTGTAGAACGGCGCCTCGCCGCACTCCTTGAGCTGCTTGTCCATGTTGATCTTGATCTTGTGCATCGGCACGTGGCCGGGGCCCTCGATCATCACCTGGCAACCCTTGGCCCAGGCGATCTTGGTGAGCTCCCCGAGCGTCTCGAGCTCGGCGAATTGCGCGCGGTCGTTGGCGTCCGCGATCGAGCCGGGGCGCAGCCCGTCGCCGAGCGAGAACGACACGTCGTACTTTCGCATCAGGTCGCAGATTTCGTCGAACCGCTCGTAGAGGAAGCTCTCCTTGTGGTGGGCGAGGCACCACTTGGCCATGATCGAGCCGCCGCGCGAGACGATGCCGGTGACGCGGTTGGCGGTGAGCGGCACGTAGGGCAGGCGCACGCCGGCGTGGATGGTGAAATAATCGACGCCCTGCTCGCACTGCTCGACCAATGTGTCCTTGTAGACCTCCCAGTCGAGCTTGACCGGATCGCCGTTGACCTTCTCCAGCGCCTGATAGATCGGCACCGTGCCGATCGGCACCGGCGAATTGCGCAAGATCCATTCGCGCGTGTTGTGGATGTTGCGGCCGGTGGAAAGGTCCATCACCGTGTCGGCGCCCCAGCGGATCGCCCACACCATTTTCTCGACCTCCTCCTCGACCGAGGAGGTCACCGCCGAGTTGCCGATGTTGGCGTTGATCTTGGTGAGGAAGTTGCGGCCGATGATCATCGGCTCGAGTTCGGCGTGGTTAATGTTGGACGGGATGATGGCGCGCCCGCGCGCGACCTCGGAACGCACGAACTCAGGCGTGACGAACGGCGGCACCGACGCGCCGAAACTCTCGCCGTCGGCAAGGGCGCCTTGCGCGCGCTCCAGTTGCTGCTGGCGGCCGAGGTTCTCGCGCTCGGCGATGTAGATCATTTCCTTGGTGACGACGCCGGCGCGCGCCCATTCGAGTTGAGTGAGCGGGCCGCCGTTCGTCGCCCACATGGGCTTCGGCGTGTTGGGAAAATTGCGCGCGAGGTGCTTGCCGGAAACGTTGCCGTTGTCGACCGCCTTGATCGCGCGGCCCTCGTATTCCTCGACGCCGCCGCGCTCGCGCACCCACGCGACGCGCGCGCGCTTGAGGCCCTTCTCCACCTCGATCGCCGCGTCGGTCTCGGTGTAGGGCCCGGAGGGATCGTAGACCGGCACCGCCGGCTCGCCCGCGGCCTCGGTGAGCACGATCTCGCGCCGCGGCACGCGCAGGTCGGGCGCGGCTTCCGGCGCCGTATAGGCTTTGCGCGAACCGGCGATCGGGCCGGTCGTCACCTTCGGCGTTTCGAAATCG
>Ga0153928_1001127_pt1 | contig 12266 bp, 7 predicted proteins | sample TSNJ012MetaG_FD_106656 | JGI IMG/M metagenome (GOLD analysis project Ga0153928, IMG submission 106656) | Attine ant fungus gardens microbial communities from New Jersey, USA - TSNJ012 MetaG | ecosystem: Host-associated > Fungi > Mycelium > Unclassified | place: USA: New Jersey, Wharton State... | reverse complement strand
TGTCGGCTAAGTCGGGGGAATTGCTTCCCCTTTCTCGCCTAAGAACTGTACGTGTCAGTTTCCCGACATACAGCTCAAGCATATCTTCATCCGATTGTCAGATACTTTCGCTTAATTTCATTCTTCGTATTTCTTGGCAGACGCTTTTTATCTCCTCCTTATCTGCCAGCTTTCCCTTTTGTGGTAGTCTGTAATAGTAGATTCTTTTACATAAGAGATGTACCAGTTGAAGGTTCCTATATTCCTCTGTTCCTCCATGACATACCGGTATTTTATGTTTCAGGATTAATTGCTCATCCATTTTGATGATGCTTTCTCCACATAAGGGACATTTGTAACTCTGCATTTTTGCCAGTTTCTGTCGGCTTCCTATCGTATTTCTTTCAAACGTTTTTTGCTCTCTGTTTTGGTAGTATTCCTTTAATTCTTTATCATATGGGCTGTTCTTGTATGCTACTAATTCATGGCGTCGGATTTCTGTCCAAGACATCTTTTTCAACTGGTTTCCTGTCACGGGAGATGTCAATATCCACTTATCCTTACTTTGACCAGTTCGGTCTGGTTTGTAGTACCTCTTGCTCGTCCACTTCCTCCACCCTTTATTCGGATGGAGCCTCTTTAAGAATCGGTATGTTATGTTCCATATGTGATTGTCTATCTCTGAAAATGTCTTTTTCGCATTCATTGGTTTCCAATAATTCGCTGCTCCGGTTATCATCGGGTTCAGCTTTCCTATTACTGCATCTACATTACTTCCATGTAATTGACGTAGTTCTTCCGACATCTTCCTTTTTAGTTTTTTCACACTCTCTTTCGAGGGTCTTACCAGCAGCTTACTTCCCTGTTGGCATTGGAATCGCCTGATTGTGAATCCCAGAAAATCAAACCCCTCACTGATATGGCTGACTTTTGTCTTCTCTTCTGATAATTCGATACCTCGTTCTTTCAGATATGGTCTTAGTTTTTCTCGCATACTCATTGCTTCTTCTTTGCTCTCGCACATGATTACAAAATCATCGGCGTAAAACACCAAACTTGTCTTCGTCAGATTGCTATGACTTGTGTTGCGGTTCCGGCATCTAGCTATCCGGTAGCGGATCCCCAATAGCTCCTCCATTCCTGTCAGGGCTATGTTTGCCAAGAGCGGCGAAATAGCATTTCCCTGACCACATCCCTCTTCCGTTGGCTCATAAACACCATTGTCTACGTAGCCTGACCTTAACCACCCCTTGATTGCCTCCGTTCCCGGAAAACCTTTTATCTTCTCCAGGATATAGGATTGGTTCAGGTTGTCAAAACAGCCTTTGAAATCACCTTCGAATATCCACTGTTTCTTCCCTCCGCTACAGCTGTTGTATATCCGCATAACTGCATCGTGACAACTTCTTCCCGGTCTGAATCCATAGGTCGTTGGTTCGAATCTCACTTCCCATTGCGGTTCCAGGGCTGTTTTGGCTATCGTTTGGTAAATTCGGTCTTTTATTGTTGGAATGCTTAACGGTCTTAGTTTTCCGTTTTTCTTCTTGATGTAGATTCTGTGGGATGGCTTGGGCTTGTGATAACGTATATCCATTTCCTTCATTTCTTGAAACAGTTCCATTCTCTCTTTGGGGGTCAAGGCTGTTTCTCCATCCACTCCGGCTGTTTTCTTTCCCTTGTTCGTTTGAGTCACTCGTTTGATTGAATTTAACAGGACTGCACGGCTTCTTAAGGCTAGCCTTTGCAGGTTCCTTACTTTGCGTTTGTTTCCCTGACTTTCGGCACGGTATATTCGTTGTTGCAGTCTTTCTACATATCGGGCTATCCCTTTCCAATTCATGGTTTCCCATTTGATAGTGGATGGCACTGTGGACTTCTTTTTATACGAAGTGTTTCTCATCTGCTGTCATCCTTTCGAGCTCCTGCTTTCCGCTTTATTGCCGTGTGATACACCGGTTAGAAGTCTGCACCCTCTCGGGTTGTATCATTCGATACTATCTGCCTGGTTATTTTCTTTCCCATTCACTTGCGTGGCAGCAGCTTTTGCTTTCTCTAACGCTCCTCTTCCCGGCAAGGATTTCTGCTTCCCTTACGGTTGGCTTACCATCTCTTGATGGACCTTGGCGGGCTTGCCATGTTTCACTTCTATTAGATTCGAATTGGTTAGGTTTACTCAATCCGCCGCCAGACCTGTGGGTAGTGTAGCATACATTCACCTAAAGATATATGCTCCTGTCTGATATACAATAGTATTCCATATCCTGCCTATTGCTGGCAATTACGACGTTTAATCATAAACCATACGATTCTTCCCCTTGCCCTTTTCACCTTGGATATTAGATGTCCATTAGACGTTTCTTCATGCAACCCACCCCAGAATTACTTCTGACGCAGTTTCAGATGGGGATATCCTTCACTACAAGGATAGCAGTTTTTACTGCACTAATAAATATATAATTATATTTGAAAGAAGCGACTTCATGTCGCACTCAGGGATTTTCCAAATCTTCGCGGACGGGCAATCAGAGCAACTTCATCTTGCATTAATGCAAATTCTTTTATCATTAAGGTTTTATCTGCATAATAATATCCACTATTACGTACTTTTTCAAAATCATCGACTCCAATTGGCAATGGTTTTTTCACGGAAATCCCTCCCACATTCAGCTTGACCCATCAATAACAGGGTTGTATTCCATTCCATAATACCATATAACAAACAAATTAAAAAGCACCGATAAGAATTTAGCATGTTTACTACTAAAAATGACCCCATACCACCAACCACTCTCTGCCAAACAGACAATCAGTTCCCGATACAGAGTCATTTCTTCACTTTACAATACGTTTCTCCAAAACCGCAATCCCCTGATACAAGATTGCCGACACAATACAAAGAATCAAAATACTCATCACCAAAAGGTCCATCTTAAACACCTGGCTGGAATAAATAATCAAATACCCCAACCCTTGCCTTGCCGCCAGAAACTCGCCAATGATCACCCCCACCAGGCAAAGCCCGATGTTCACTTTCATATTGCTGATAATCATCGGTACCGATCCGGGCAGAAGTACTTTTAACAGGACATGCCCCCGATTCCCACCCAGAGAATAAATCAGTTTCACCTTATCGGCATCAATCTGGGTAAACCCCTGATACAACGTAATAATGGAACCAAATATCGCCACCGAAACAGCTGCCACAATGATGGTCCGCATATTCGCGCCCAGCCATACAATCAGCAGCGGCGCCAGTGCCGACTTAGGCAAACTGTTCAGCATCACCAGATACGGTTCCAGGATTTCCGATACACTACGGCTGGACCACAGCAGCACGGCCGCTGCCAGCCCTAATACAATCACCAGAACAAAGCTGACCAAGGTTTCAAAAACGGTAATGCCCATATGGATAAAAATGCTTTTATCCAGCACCATATCCCGAAAACACAAGAAAACTCTGGACGGAGAACTGAAGATAAATGCATCGATCATCCTCAGATTCGCACAGAGTTCCCATACGGCAAGCAACATTACCAATACCATCATCCGGCATATCGCTACCTTTCTCTTATGAAATTGTTCCTTTTCTATAAATTCCCGCTGCGCCTCCGTAAGCATGCGATTGCCTGAATCCATAGCGCTCCTCCTCATACGACCGACTTTGTGCCGCCTATATGAGCAGTATATGCAGTCCCGACTTGATTTGTCTGCTAATTAGCCATGAATCCTTTCCCAATAATCTCACTGGAATTGGAAATCAGAATAAATGCTGCCGGTTCCACCCGTTTGATATGATTTCGCAGCCGTACTGCCTGGACGCGTTTCATGGTCGTCATAATTACCGTCTTCTGATGATGGGAAAATGCTCCCTGCGCCGTATAGACCGTAGCACTCCGATGCAGATCATGAATAATGTAATTGCAGATCGGATCGGGGTTGTCACAGATAATATTAAAACATTTACACAGATTGATATTCTCAATCACCCCGTCAATCACCAGTGACTTGGCCAGCAGACCCAGACTGGAGAATAAACCGGTGGTGGGGCCAAAGACAAAAAATGCCATTACTACCGATGTTATATCCACCAGCAGAAGTGCTGTCCCAATATTCATACTGGTGCGCCGTTTAAGTACCATCGCAATAATATCCGTTCCGCCACTGGAAGCACCAATATTGAACAGCATCGCCGAACCCAAAGCCGGCAAAGAAACCGCAAAAATCAATTCCAGCAAGGGCTCTGCCGTCAGTGGCCGATGCATTGGATAAACCCGTTCCAGAATTGACAATCCAAAGGACATCATCAAGCTGGCATACACCGTCTTGATTCCCACGTTTCTGCCCAAAAAGAGAAACCCCAGAACCAAAAGCGCCATATTGACAATAAACGTAAAATCACCGGCCGACCAGTTGGTCAACCGGTTGACTATCGTTGAAAAACCGGTTACACCGCCGAATGCAAAATTATTCGGAAATTTGAAAAAATAAACCCCCACCACCATAATCCAGATACTCAGGGTAATCGTACCATACTCTGCTGCGGTTCTGGCAACCGGGTTCTTGATCTCTTTCATCGCCTTTTTACGTGCCTCCACTAAATAAATATGCCTGCACTTAAAATATACCGCGTTTCTATTACAATCTCAAACACTATTATTGTTGAAAATGGTACAACTGATAAATTGTGGCAATGCACACGGGGGTTTATTTGGGTTTATAGTATCATTATTTCAGGATAAATGCCAGATTTCCTGATTATACTGCTCAATGGTCCGGTCAGAAGAAAAATATCCGGCTTTGCTGATATTCACCAGCATTTTCTGCGCCCACTCCATCCGGTTCTCATAATCCGCATAAGCCTGTTCCTTTGCCGCTGCATAGCTTTGATAATCCAGTAATGTCATAAACCAGTCCTTATTCAGCAGCTCCTTGTACAACCGCTCCAGATTTTCTTTGTGGCCAAGCTTCAGCATTTCTTTACCGACAATAAAGTCCATTGCCGCCCGGATCTCCTTATCCTGCTCATAATAATCCCGCGCTGCATAATCCTTTTGATCATAATGCCTGATGACCGTTTCACTGGACTCACCAAAAATGTAGATGTTATCCGGCCCCACCAGCTCGGCAATCTCCACATTGGCTCCGTCCATGGTTCCTAACGTGACTGCGCCATTTAACATGAACTTCATATTGCTGGTGCCACTGGCTTCTTTGGAGGCCAGCGAGATTTGTTCCGAAATATCGCAGGCCGGAATCAGCTTTTCGGCTTTGGTCACATTATAATTTTTCACCATTACCACTTTCAGATAAGGACTTACCTCCGGATCATGGTTGATCAGTTCCTGCAGGCACAAAATCAGATGAATGATATCCTTGGCGATCACATAAGCCGGTGCCGCCTTGGCCCCGAAGATCACTGTAATCGGCCGAACCGGCAGTTTGCCTGCCTTAATTTCCTGATATTTATGAATGACATACAATGCATTCATCTGCTGCCGTTTGTATTCATGCAGCCGCTTGATCTGAATATCATAAATGGAATTTTCATCAATGTCCACATTCTGGGTTTCTTTCAGATAATGCTTAAGCGCCACTTTATTCTGCTGCTTGATTGCCAGCAGCTGCTGCCGGGTATCTTCATCATTAAATGCCGCCAGCTTCTCCAGTTCCATGGCATCCGTCTCAAAGCCGGCCCCGATCTTGCTGCGGATCAGGTCCGTCAGCGGATGATTGCTGTGCATCAGCCACCGGCGGAAGGTAATGCCATTGGTCTTGTTATTGAATTTTTCCGGATAAATAGTATAAAATCTCTTTAACTCACTTTTTTTAAGAATCTCCGTATGCAAATAAGCCACGCCATTAACACTGAAGCCATAGTGGATATCCATATGTGCCATATGGACCCGGTCCTCCTGATCAATGATCGCTACCGAAAGATCCGTATTCGCCCGCCGGATCCGGTCATCAAGGATTTCGATAATCGGTACCAGCTGCGGTACAACCTCTTTTAAATAATGAATCGGCCAGGTCTCCAGCGCCTCCGCCAGAATGGTGTGATTGGTATAAGCACAGGTCTTCTTGACAATCTCCACCGCCGCATCAAAGGCGATCCCCCGCTCTGTCAGCAACCGGATCAATTCCGGAATCACCATGGACGGATGGGTGTCATTGATTTGGATGACCGCATACTCCGGCAGATCCGCCAGCTTGCAGCCACGACTTTCACATTCATCCAGAATCAGCCTGGCACCGTTGCTGACCATAAAATACTGCTGATAGATCCGCAGCTTCTGCCCCGCTTCATCACTGTCATCCGGATACAGGAACAAGGTCAGGTTTCTGGCAATATCCTGCTTGTCAAAGGAAATGCCTTCCCCAACGATCCCCTCATCCACACTTTCAATATCAAATAAATGAAGCTGATTGGTTCCACTGTGATATCCGGTTACCGCAATATCATACAGGCGGGAATGAACGGTCAAGCCGCCGCCAAACGTTACCGGGTAACTGACCTCCCGTCTGGTCAGCCAGTTTTCTGATTCAATCCACGGATTCGGCATCTCTTTCTGCAGTCCATCTGCAAATTCCTGCTTAAACAAGCCCATGTGATAATTCAGGCCAATGCCGGCTCCCGGCAGCCCCAGGGTTGCCATCGAGTCCAGAAAACAGGCCGCCAGACGTCCCAGGCCGCCATTACCCAGTGACGGTTCCGGCTCGGTCTCTTCAATCCGGCAAAGATCCCGGCCATGATCTGCCAGCACCTGGCGAACCTCCTCATATAATCCCAGATTGATCAGATTGTTAGATAGCAGCTTACCAATTAAAAATTCAGCCGAAATATAATATACTTTTTTCTTCCCCGTATTACTTTCCCGCCTGGCCGCTTCTTCCTGAACCAGTTTTAACAGTGCCACGTACAATTCACGGTCGGAACACCCGATGATTTCTTTGCCGCATATTTCTGTAAGCCGTTCTTTCAGATTCATATTATTTACCCTCACTTTGACATTGATCCCTTTTTCTATGTTACTGTTTTACTTATTATAGAATATTTTTCTCTTATTTTCTTGCATTATTATTGTTTAATATGGTACAATACTATCATTTACAATATGGAAGCATGTATAAAGGACGATTTTATGAATATTATTCAATACGAAAACTATCAAGAAAAGCCACATAATGTTGATTCAGCCTTTCCTTACCTGACCTATCTCTGTTCCATTCCTTTGGATTTTACCAAAGTGCCGCTGCATTGGCATGAGGAAATGGAGTTTGTCTACATTAAAAAAGGAATCGGCATTGTCTCGGTGGATTTTATCCCTTATCAGGTTTGCGCCGGAGATATCGTAACCGTCTGCCCGGGGCAGCTGCATTCCCTGGAGCAGTTGGACGGATCTTCTATGGAGTATGAGAACATCATCTTTTCGTTCCGGCTCCTGGGCAGCCGGCAGTCGGATATCTGCCGGGAACAATACTTTGATCCCATCGCCTGCCGCCAGATCACGCTGCCGGCTTTGCTTACTCCGCACACCGACGGCTATGCTGAAATCAGTGCCTGCCTGGATACCATTGACCAGATCCGGCAAAGCTTTCCGGACGGTTATGAACTGTTCATCAAAGGTAAGTTATTCGAACTCTTCTATTATCTTTATGTGCACCCAGCCAGGGTGCGGCTGTCCGGGTCAGCAAGCGTGGATGCCTCCGCCTCGGCGGCACAAGCGGCCCGGCAGCAAAAAGCCATGGACAAGATCCGCCAGATTCTCAAATATATGGAACAGCACTATCCGGAAAAACTCTCCATAAAAGAAATGGCCGAAGCCTGCGGCTTCAGCCAGTCACATTTTATGAAATTTTTTAAAACCACCATCGGCATGCCTTTCACGGTCTTCTTAAATGACTATCGGCTGACCATAGCTTCCCGCCTGCTGCTGTCCTCCGAAGATACCATTTTAACCGTCGCCGCAGATACCGGGTTTGAAAACCTGTCATATTTCAACCGGATGTTCAAGCAGAAATTTGGTATCACGCCGCGGGAATTCCGGCAGCGGGGGAGGATTTAGACCGTCTTATTCGCCCTGCTCGCCTATCTCCGGCTGCTGCCAGTTCCAATCATGCATATCTTCTTTGGTATCCGCAATCATCTGTCCCATATTTTGGACATATGCGCTGTCCGGCGACACCCGCTGCCACAACCGGTAACTTTTAGTAGTCTTCACCGTATCCCAGCTCATCTGGTTACCGGCACAGTAATCATAGTATAAGCCGGTAAACAGCTCTGACATCTCCGCCTTTAGATCATCCGGCACGCTGCCAATCGTCTTCTCTGCCTGCCGAGCCATGATCTGGTTGACAAACTCTCTGCCATAGGTGTCAAAGTGCAGCAGATTTTCATCCTCACTGCCCTGACTGGCGGCAAACCCGGCTATATCGGCCTGTCTGGTTGCAAAGGCCATATCGTCCTGTTCCTCCCAGGTCAGCCAGCCATATTGGCTCGGAGCAATGGAATACGCACTCAGGACAATTTCAGTGACACCATAATCCTCATCCGAAACCCCCGGTGCCGCTTTATGCTTCTTGATCCGCTGGGCATGGAGATGACCGCTGATATAAAGCGGCACCTGATACTGCTCCAGCAGCCCGATTACCTGGCTATGATTCTCCATGGTACATTCGGTAGTATACATCCGACTCTCCGATAGCAGATTGTGATGTCCAACCGGCAATACTGCAATCTGTTCAAGACTGGCCTGTGCAAGCTGCGCTTCCATCCATACCAGTGTTTCCCGCTTGAGCTTTCCATTAACATGATTATAGTCTTCATATTGACAGGAATCCAGCATGAGCAGCCAGTGCTTCTCATCCAAAGCATAAACATAGCTTAGGGAATTGGGATCCCGGCTTAAGGACTGGTCATAGCCAAACTCATGGTAAATCTCCAGAAAATCCTCTGCCCCGGCCAGATACTCAGCCTTTTCCCGCTTCGCTCCAAAATAGGTTGCCGCATTCTGATTGTTAATATCATGGTTACCGGGGATGACCAGTACCGGTACTCCGGCCTCCACGGCTGTTTTTAGCTTTTCAGCCAGCTTCTGATGATTTTCCAGTTCCCCATTCAGAGTCAGATCACCGGCCAGCACCAGGGCCGACGGGTGATTCGTGATTGCTTCGGCCAACAACGCATCGATCATCTCATCGCTGTATTGACTTATCTTTCCGTCCTCATCCTGGACCATCTTCCAAAATGCCGCGCCATCATCATGCATCGTGGCACTGAAATAATGATGATCCGATGACACCATGATCACCGGTGGTATGTAAGGCTCCTCCTGGGGCAATTCTGATATCGGCTCTTCCTTCCAACCGACGTGCCGCGGCGGCTCCCCGGCGGCGGCATCCACGGCCTGACTCTCATCCATCCCCGCATCTGCCGGAGTATGCAGATCTGCCGGCAGTTCCTGATCACGATCCGCATCCGGCGGCGAAGCGGTACTTTCCGACGTTTGCTGTGCCCGGTCTTTGCCGTAATCTCCGGCAAAGTGCCCGATAATCAGTACAACTGCCAGACAAGCCAGTAATAATAACATATATATCAATACAATTATCGTTTGTTTTCTCTTCATGTATCAGTCCTTCCATCTACTCGTAGGAAATCATAGCACATTTTCAGACAAAAAGAAAGTTCCAGGCAGTAAATAATTTCACCTGAAACTATCAAAATTTTCCTATTGCATTGTTTTCACGACCGCACACTACAGTAAATCATTCACGCAAATTGCACCATAAGGCCGAATGCTCATCCGATAAGTACTGCCCTCGCCTAATCCCTTCTCCATATAAGCAATATATTCCCCGACCATATCATTCGGCAGCATCGCCATAATCACCCCGGCAAAGCCACCGCCGTGAATCCGGCAGGCACCCTTTTGCTTTCTGGCAATAAACAGCTCCGTAAGCGCCAGTGCGATCGAAATCCCCTGTTCCTGATAGTTGCTGTTAGTATAGCAATTCTGCAGCCATTTCCAGGAGGAATTCCCGGAAGCTGTAATGTTCTTTAAGAAATCATCAAAACGGTCTTCTTTCAGGGCCATCACCTGTGCCTCCACCCGCTTGTTTTCTTCGAAGAAATGAAGCGCCCGCAGCACCGCACGGTCACCGGCAAAAGCCCGCAACGTGGACAACTGATCCAGCACCTGCTCTTTTGTAATCTCCGCGCAAACCTCCTTGCCAAAGAATTCCGCCACCTTTTTCATCTCATAAGGAACCGAGGAATAATCCGCACTCAGGTCCGCATGCCCTTTTCCGGTCTGAACAATCATCAGGCTATGGTCATGGGCCGCAAAATCAAAATCAATCTGCTCTACCACCGGCACAGCTGGATCCTGGAAATCAATGGTGATCAGACCGCCGACTGCACAGGCCATCTGATCCAGCAATCCGGAAGCTTTGTCCCAATAATGGTTCTCCGCATACTTACCGATATGGGCATAGGCCACCGTATTTATTCGGTTTTCATTAAAAAATTTATTAATCATCGAGCATAACAGCATCTCAAAAGCAGCGGACGAACTGACACCGGCCGAACTGATGACATTGCTGACAATATAAGCATCAAATCCGCCGATCTCATAGCCAGATTCCACAAAACCCTTCAACAGCCCCTTCACCAGTTCGACCGTTCCTTCCGGTTTCGGTCCCCGCTCCAGCTGATTCAGATCGATGGTAAACTTCTGCCGGAAGGTCTCGCTGATGATGTGAACCTTGGAAGAATGATTCCGGGCGGCAATGCCGACACAGTCCAGGTTAATGCTGCCGGCCAGAACCTTACCATGATTATGATCCGTATGGTTGCCGCTGATTTCCGTCCGTCCCGGCGAACTGAATACCAGCATCTCCTGGTCGCCAAAGTTTTTTTGAAATTGCTCTATTGCGTCTTTATAACGTACTGCATTGGCCTCTGCTCCGGCTTCGCCGTAGAGCTCCCGCATCAGCTTGCCGGCCTGATTTGACTTAAGTGCGTTTAGGGTTCCTTCTGCTCTCATCGATGTTATCCTCCATCTACGTTTGTTCTCACTGATTACTGCCATCGTGAAAAGTATATCACATTCGGTTTACTCCGGACAATACAATATTCTGCTCTTTTGTTGCGATTTTTTTTTGTCTGCTTTTTGCCGCAGATATTCCACGTCCTTGCCCTGACCCTCACTTTCGGGCAAGAATCCCCCCCTGTTCATCAAAGGTAACACCAAATGATATCTGCTCCATATACTGATAAAATTCCTGCAGTTTTCCAGCATCCGTCAGCATCCGGGTATAACCTGCGCTTGAAGTCCCCGGTAACAGCCGGTAATTCATCTGCCCGGAATCTGCCGACAGACTCACCTGGAACAACATCGTCCGGGGAATCGAACTGCCAAAGACGAAATTACCCAGACTATAAACAATCGGTTTCCCATCATAAAATTCAATTCCCTGCAGAACATGAGGATGGCTTCCCACCACCAGATCTGCCCCGGCGTCAATATACTGCTTCCCCAGAGTCCGCTGGTATTCCTGGGGTTTCTCATCCCGTTCAATCCCCCAATGAACCATCACCACCACGAAGTCACAGTACTCTTTCAATTCCTCAATCTCCGCCAACACCACCGTCGGGTCATATGTGGACAACATACCCGGATGCGAGTTGCCGGCGGCCCATCCCGCTACCGGTATCACCCGGGTAGTCCCGATTATCCCAACCCGAATACCATTCTTTTCCATTATCACCGGTTCCTTTGCCGCCGCCAGATTAACCCCGGCCCCGGTATGCAAAATTCCCGCCTGATCCAGCACTTCACAAGTATCCAGCAAAGCCTCCTGCCCAAAATCCAGGGCATGGTTATTCGCCAAAGTGACACCATCAACCCCCATCTCCTGCAAAATACTTACCCACTCCGGTGCCAACCGAAAAGTATACTGCTTATCCGCCGCGGCCACTCCCCGGCTGCTAAAAGGAAATTCCTCATTTACCATAAAAAAATCAGCCTGTCCGATCTGAAGGCGATACCCCTCATCCAACACGCCGCTGATACCACCGGCCTTCTGATAAGCCTGCAAGACATGGTTTGACAACAGCACATCCCCCGCAAACAAGAGGGAAAGCCCCGATTGCCGCGCTTCCGTCGCAGACGTATGCTGCATCAGCAATTCGGCTTCTTCCCCCATCTCCAGTTCAATCACTTCCGGCACTTCCGACACTTCAATCACCATAACCGGATCATCCGCCGCACCGGTATACTCTTCTTGCT
>Ga0153928_1001124_pt1 | contig 12276 bp, 9 predicted proteins | sample TSNJ012MetaG_FD_106656 | JGI IMG/M metagenome (GOLD analysis project Ga0153928, IMG submission 106656) | Attine ant fungus gardens microbial communities from New Jersey, USA - TSNJ012 MetaG | ecosystem: Host-associated > Fungi > Mycelium > Unclassified | place: USA: New Jersey, Wharton State... | reverse complement strand
AGAGCCGGCGAAATCCGGCTCTCTTAAATTTAGATTGTCACAATTTTACAGTCTTTGAATATTATTTGAATAGAGACTCTCTGCTTAGCAAAAAACAGATTGTTTAAAGGAGGTGTTCTATCACTAAATGAATAATGAAATACCCATTTCAGTAATAAGAAGAGATGGCGCTTATCTTATTTATTTTGACGTTTGTAATATCGACAATCCCAAAAAAATAGAGGCTGCTTACATCAAGACGAAACGATCAAACCACGGCGATAACGGTCAGGAAATCTCGGTTTTCATTAATGACCGTCTTTCAGGGGAAGATTCGATATTGCTCCGCAAATATAAGCAAACAGTTCAAGAAGACAGTTATGACTACAGAATTATAGCAGATGTAAGTGAAGCGGTGAAAATGATTGCCGCCGGGCATGTTGAAAACAAAGGTTTTATATTGAAGAATGTAAAGCAGCTTTATGATCCAAGACTTACCCTCTGTTATTATCGTAACAGGATTTACCCTTGTCCTGAATATGGTTTCTTTGAAAAGAAAATCGGTCTTTTCAGCTATACATTTAGCCAGGAGTCTCCATGGTTCTACACTGGAATGTCCGACACAATAACGTTTTTTGTTAATAACAAAGGAGATAGCGACATAACGATTCATATCCAAAACAGCCCCGATACGGTCAGAAGTGTTAAGGCTGCACAAAGAATACACGTGCCTCCAGGAGAGACCGCGGACATTATTCCTTATAAATTTTCAAAATTCACAAGGCTTGCCGCAAATTCTGAAGAAGGAAGGATAAACTGCGATGTATGGTTTCAAACACAACTGAGGTCATACTAAAGGAACCTTTTCGCAGGTAAAGCCATAGCATGTATTATGACTTTCATTTAAGAGTCATGCAAAATCATGGAGGAGGAAAAAAATTAAATGAATTCACTTGTATTTAATACAACTGCCGATGAATTACGCACAAGTATTTACGGCAATAACCGAGACACCGGTTCATTACAATTACTACAGTTAAATGGCAGCGGGGAGCTGCTTGTATCCGGAGCTCTTAACATCACTAACGAGCTGCTGACCGTTTCCGGTTCTGTAACCCTGAACAATGAGCTGCTGACCGTTTCCGGTTCTGTAACCCTGAACAATGAGCTGCTGACCGTTTCCGGTGCTGTAACCCTGAACAATACGCTGCTGACCGTCTTTGTAGAGGGCAATCAATTTACAGCGCTTACGCAAACATTTGGCGGAGTCACCTTAGCAGGCATTGCGCTTCCGGAGACAGACATCTCGCAGTTGAGAACGGCGACCATGTTTGTAAATAATACGGGCGCAAATGCGGTTACCCTCACATTGCAGTTAAGTCCAGATGGCACCACGTATTTTGACGACCCGAATTACACCAATGTCGGAGTGGCCGGAACATCTTCCACAATCATGGTACTCGGTATCTTCGCTCAATATGCGCAGATCGAATACGATCCAGACACATCAGCGACATTTGCCGTATATTATAACGGGCAAGCGTAGAAAAATAAAGGGCTATACACCACAGTACATTTTCTCTGTGGTGTACAATTATAAAAGGGGGAAAGGACTTGAATACATTAAGCTTATGTATGATTGTAAAAGACGGAGAAAAATATATTGAACAATGTATTGAAAGCGTTTTACCGGCTGTTAAAGATATTATCATTGTTGACACCGGGTCATCTGACAGTACACTGGAGAGGATAAAGCGTTTCAACCCTTCCGTTTATCAAATGGAATGGAAAAACAATTTTGCCAACGCAAGGAATGCTTCTTTAAAATATGCAAGCGGCGATTATATCATTGTTTTAGACGCTGACGAAGTTGTTTATGCCGAGGATTTGCCAAAACTCATTCAAACAATCAGACATACCAACGCTGATTGCATTTCTATACGGTTTCATAATTTCATTGACGAAAATGATGAGAGTTCTTTTAATATACACGAGGGGCTGAGAATATTTAAAAATGGCTCATACCATTTCAAGGGCGCCATTCATGAACAGCCTATCTTCAATTTTTCAGGCAGGAAACCAGTCATAGAACATTCGGATGTGAGAGTAAAACATTACGGGTATTTAAAGTCTAATGCGGGGGAGAAGAAATTCGACCGTAATATGACTATTTTAAAAGAAACTCTGGAAAAAAGTCCAAAAGAACCTTTTCATCTGTTCAATATGGGCAATCAGTATATGAGTATAGGTGATTATAAGACAGCTCTTGAATTTTATGATAAAGCGGATAAGTATAAAGACATCACGCTGGCATACTCGCCGCACCTGATATTCCGGCGCGCATCATGCTTGAAAAATTCAAGAAAAGGAAACGAAGGTTTAGCTGTTATCGAGGAAGGTCTGAAATATTATCCGGCTTGTACAGACCTTGAATTTTTACGCGGGTTAACGCTTACCGGCATGAAACGCTTTACTTTGGCAATCGACAGCTTTAAACGGTGTATCGAAATGGGGCCGGCGCCACCAAATCTTTGTTTCTTACCTGACACTGCAAATGTCCGGCCACATATTGAGTTGGCTGAAATATATAGCAGCATGGATGACCACCAAAAGGCGTTGGAGCATTATTTGAAAGCCATTAGTATTGATGGTAAAAGATACTATCTGATCTATAAAGTTGCCGCTTCATTGAATAAAATATTCGCTGATAAAACGATTGTCTACCAAAATATTTGCAATTTGTTCGCAGACAGCAGTTATCAGCCAAATGTAATGGTAATAACTGACGCGCTTCTAAACGAGAAGCTCTTTGAACAGGCAAGTTTTGCGTTAGACCGCTATATGAAAAAAGGCAGCCCGGTGGTCGATTCAGATATATACTTCCTGAAAGGCAGGATATCATTTTATTCTAAAGATTACCAATCGGCATTTCTGAATTTCAAGAAATCAATTAGTCCGGAGACCGCGAAAGGCATACTGCCGAATACAAAGAACCGGGCATATGAATTTATGACTGCGTGCGGTCTGCTATGCAGCAATTGTTATAACAGCTTTATGAATATGAAAGAATCAATGGGCGATTCTATGGAAAAATCCGTTTACTTTGCTTTCTTCATGGAAAACAGCTCCCCGCTTGATGATACAGCCTTTACTGTCCTATATCCTATTCTGTCAAATCTGCTTACTGTAAAGGAATACGATGTTTTTGAGAAAGCTTTAAATGTATTGAATTTGGTGGAAAGCAAAGATGTATTATTATGGCTGGCAAAAATATATTTTGATAACAACTTTCACGACATGGCGGTTAAGACAATATTGAGGTCTATAAAAGAGCTTGATGCTCTTGACTCAAAAGCAGTTATGATTCTTAATCGCGAATTTATCATGTAACACTTATTCGTATGCTTCAAGATGATTGACACGATTACGCACAGTGCCTGGTCGTGTTTTTTTATATGGCAGGTTGTTCTGAGTTAATAAAATAATCGATATAATCCCGATACTCTTCCTCTAAATCAGGTAATTCATGCATCTTAAAAAATTGCAATTCCAGGCTTTCATTGTTATCAGCAATTAATTCACCTTTAAATTCTCTGGTATAGTATACAGATGTAATCACATATATTTCATCTGCATTATCGAGTTTAAAATGGTACTTAGGGCCAGAAAACACATTAACTAAATGTAGATCACTGATCTTTAAATTAGATTCTTCATAAACTTCACGTATAGCGGTATCTTCTAAGGTTTCGCCGATCTCTAGCAGTCCACCCAGTAAACCCCAGGAACCGGATTTTCTTTTTTGTAGAAGAACACGATTATTATCATCTAAAATAATAACATTAGCCCCTGTCAAAATTAATAAGTCATGGCCAATTTTTTCTCTTATACTACTAACATAATTCATTAATAATCCTTCCTGCCTTTGGCAAACACCGTCAAACTGATATTCGTAAACCCTTGCAGTAAATTATACCATGAAATGCCGAAAAAGTCTCATGTATACTCCTGTCACGTTCAAAAGCTTCTTGACACAATCGACAAATTGTGACATAATGACATCTAAGTGACCGGTCAGTATTAAGCGTGATAAGGAGGAAGAAATGGGACAACGATCAATAAAAGGCAGTTTGGAACTTGCCAAATCAATAAAGCTTAGACGAAACGAGTTAAATCTCACGATTGAAGAAGCCGCATCAAAAGCAGGCGTTGGGACAAAAACATGGAGCCGTTACGAATCTGGAGAGTCTATTAGAAAGGACAAAGGCAGAGGTGTCTGTAAAGCGCTAAACTGGCATAGTCTCCCAGGAAAAGAAGAATCCGATATAAGTAGTACATTAGATATGAACGAGTATAGAAATCACGAAGCATGGTCGTCATATATTATGGATACATTCGGAAAACTTGCCGCCATATCATTTGCAATTGGCAGTGACATTCTTTTGGATTATTCGGAGGAGGACATGGAGAAACTTTCTTCAATGCCAAGAGGGTCACACGTCGGGGAAATTGGCGTTTCGTGGCTGGCATCACTATTGCCATCACAATTTCTGATGAGATATGATTATGAATTTTTATATGTCCTGCGTGACACAGTTACTCGATTTCGATTACAGGCTTCTGCGGGAATCCAGATAAAAGCCCACAGTGTAATTGAAGAACTGGTATTATACTTATTTGTTGAGGCGTCGCAATTTATAATGGAAAGTATTGAACCTGATATGGAAAATGATGATGTCGATACTTATGATAATTGGGACGAATGGATATTCGACATATTTGATGATATGGATTTGATTACCTTTTTATATTCAGACAGATATTTAACTAATGATGATATGTATCATTTTAATCATTGGTTAGAAAGACAATTCTATTGTTGATAAAATATTACACCATAGCCGGGATGCATTTTTTAGCAGTGGATGAACAAAGAAACAAGCAAAGTGATGTGAGAAATATGGTATTACTGGTAGTATAAAAGCGAAATCCCCCTTATGGGGGATTTCTTACAAATGCAGTTTACCGCATTTTAAAAATTCTCCTGATTTCCGCCAGTTCACATTCTGTTATGTTTCCTTTCCAAATAACCTTCCCATGCTCCATAAACGATAGGAACCATAATCAGCGTGAAGAACATAGAAAGTGCATCGCCACACATAAATGCAATTGCCATTCCCTTAAATAAAGAATTGCTTCCGTTTGCCAAAGGCAGCATTCCAAGAACTGCTGTCATGGTACTTAAGAATACCGGTCTGAACCGTTTACTTACTGCTGACTTACATGCTGTCTCCAAAGAAACTCCGCTGTTTCGCTCTTTGTCGATAAAATCCACCAAAACGATTGCGTTGTTTACCACCACCCCAAACAAACTAAGAATTCCCAGAATGGTAAACAGATTAAATCCCGGCCGGAAGATCGTCAGTCCAAGGCTGGCGCCGACAAAGCAGAATGGAACTGCACAAAATACAATTGCCACCTTCCGGAAAGAATAAAACTGAATATAAAGTGTCATTAAAATGCCAACAATACCAATGAGAACACCTGACTGCATAGACTCCTGCGCTTCTGCCATGTTCTTGCTTTCGCCTTCATACTTCAAAGTCACATCGCCCAAGTCTGTTTTGTCCATCACGCTTTTCAGCTGCGCCTGCAGATCAACCGCACTGTATCCTGATTTTGGTGAGGCACTGACGGCAACCGCCCGCTCTCCGTTATACCTGGTAATCGCACTGAAATAAGACTTCATCCGGATATCGGCAATCTGCTTTAGCTGGTATTTGGCCCCTGTGGAACTGGACTTAATTACCAGATTCGCCAGATCCTCGTAAGAATTTATATCACTTTTTACAATAATCGGAAGCTCATCATTACGATATCGATATACGGTTGCCTCCCGCCCCATCAATGCTGCATTCAGTTCGCTTTGTATCTCCGCCTTGGTCAAGCCGTAATTATTCAAAAGCTGAGTATTCATATCGACATAATAATGTGGATACTCATACTGTCTGTCGCTATAGATATTCATTGTTCCTTCAATATTGGCAAGTTCTTCTTCAATCCGAGTGGCGGCTGCATTTAATTGATCAAAATCGTCTCCCAGCACCTTTATCTGGATTGCTTCCCCGTCACTGGGAAGAATTGACAAATCTTTAACCAAAATGCGGCCTCCTGAAACACGATGATTGATCTCATTTTGCAAATAATCCAGCAGCTCTGTTTTGTCAGAAAACCGCTTTCCCGCCTTTAGATCAATGCCGAAGGCAATATGTCCGCTGCTGACCTGATCTCCTACATCGGAAGCTGAAAAATCATATTTCGGTATTCCGCCTCCCACCGCCGAAAGGGAATAAGTAACTTCCGGCTGTTCGTTTAAAATTTCCAGTACTGCTTCTACGGAGGCTCTGGTTTTACGAATGTCATTTGAATTCGTCGAAGCAATCGTAATCTCCAGCATTTGTTTTTCTGCTTTTGGTATAAATTCTGTCGGCTGGAATCCCAGCAGCCAGACAGATACCGCCAATAGTCCAATGGCAGCCACGGATGTGCGTAATTTATGATCAAATCCATAATTTAAAAGTTTACTGACCAAAGAACCCACCCGATCCAGCAATGTAAGCTTCTGGTTCTGTCCGCCTTGCACCGGCTCTGTTTTTTTCATCAGGAAGTAGCACATGACAGGGGTAACGCAAAGGGATACTACATAGGAGGCCAGTAATGCCGATATCACAATTGTCGGCAGACTGAATACAAAACTCTGCATCGTTCCCGGAAGCATATAGAACATAATAAAGATAGAAACCGTCGTCATGGTCGAAGCCAGTACCGGAAACGCAACACTCTTCACACCATTTGCGCAGGCGCTCAGACGGTCCTCTCCCCCATCAAAGAGAACTTGTATGGCATCACTGACCACCACCGCATTATCTACCAGCATCCCCAAAGCAATAATCAGGGAAGCCAGTGAAATAAACTGCACATCAATATTGGCCGCCTTCATCACCAGAAATGGAACTGCCAGCGATACCGGAATGGCTACGGTGATAATCCCACCATTGCGCAGACTCATACCCGCCATAATAACGATAAGGACAATGACCAGAGCCTGCATGACACTCAATATAAAATCATTGATCGAAGCTGCTACATCGCTGGCCATATCAAATACGGTGGTCAGTTCTAATCCTTCCGGCAGACTTGCCTGATAAGACTCTACTTCTGCAGTTACTGCTTTACCGGCTGTTACGATATTAATACCTTCATTATAATAAAGGCTCATAAGCACTGCATCACTGCCATTATACTGGTATGTTTTCCCATCGTCATCCGTTTCCATTTCAATGTCCGCAATATCTTTCAATCTTGTAACCGTACCATTGACTGAAGATACATCCACAATAATGTTTTGAATTTCCTGTATATTTTCGAACATTCCCGAAGTATTGACGGTAATTTTGTCCGTATCAAATTCAATGGTACCAACAGGCAAAATGCTGTTTTTATAGCTGATCATCGAAGACAGCGCGCTAAGTGACAGATTCATCTGGTTTAACTTTGCCATGTTGACTGTAATCACAATCCGTTCTTCTGGTGTTCCTGTTACCTCTACTTTCCGGACTCCGTCCAGCCTTTGCAGTTTGGATTTTAAAGTCTCCGCACGTTCTGCCAGCTCATTGCCGGTAACATGATCACCGGTAAATGCCAGCACCAGGCCGGCTGTATTTATTTCGGCCACCGCAAACTGTACGCTGGTTACCCCACTGGGAAGACTGGTGGCCCACAAATCATTGGTCTTATTTCGCAGCTCCGTCTGGCTTACCGCCAGTTCCTCGCCCGACATCCCAAGACCAAAGCGAACCACTACTACACAAGCACTCTCCATTGATTGGGAAAAGCAGAAATCATAACCGTCCGTTTCCATTACCATATCTTCAATCGGTTTGGTTACCATCGCTTCTATCTCGTCCGGTGCCGCCCCCGGATAGATGGCGGTTATCGTAACTGCCGGGGTCAGTACCACCGGATACTGCTGCTTTGGCAGACTGCCATAAGAAAACAAACCGGCTAATATGATAATAATAGCTGCGATGATCACAAGATTTCTTTTTCTGAGAATCGCATAAAAAATACCTTTTTGCTGCTCCATATCAAGCCTCCCTATTCTACCGCAACCACGATATCGTTTTCTTTTATGTTTTTCACACCTTCCCGGACGATTCGTTTTCCCGGTTCTACATTTTCCACCAAAATTTTGTCTTCATACATATTCCCGGCTGCAGCAATTTCTCTTTTAATGACAGTATCGTAACCATCCGGCTCTGCATCTTCCAATATGTAAATATAATTAACACCGTTGGAACTGACAATGGCACTGAACGGAATAAAAATTCCCCTTTTGGATTCTAATGGAATCATAACCTCCGCCAGCGTGCCGGCCGGCCAGTCGTTGGTCTCCGGCACAATTTCTACTGTATATGTATGAGCTGACATGTCCGGAGCCTGATCGATCCGGGATACCCTCCCACTAATCGTTTCGCCATTAGCCGTCATAGCAACCTTCATTCCCGTATGAATCCGCTGATAATCGTCTACCGACACACCAATATTGATCACCTGTTCCTCTGACTGCAGCATAATAGCGGGCGAACCATACGTGATGATTTCATCCGCCTTTGTTTTAACGGACATGATATAACCTGATGCAGGAGTAATTAATACCGAGTCATCGATCTGTTTTCGGTAGGACATAATCAGCTTCTCCTGCAGCAGAGTATCGCTGTCACGTTTCTTCACGGTGAGATCCAGTTCGTTTGCCGCAGTGTTAAACGAAAACAAAGCAGTGTCATAATCCTGCTTTGATATGCAGCCTGTTTCATATAGGATTGCATTGTTATCTTTCGCCGTTTTCAGACGGTTGTAGTTCATCTGTGCGGCACGAATATTCGACTCATAAGTATTTATTAAACTCTGCAGTTTAATTTCCTCATTAGCAACCGTTGTTTCCAGGGAAGTAGTATCCAGCTTTACCAGAATATCTCCCTGCTCCACCCACTGTCCCTGCTGTACAAACACAGCAAGTACCTTGCCACCTGTCTCAAATGATAGATTTTTTGTTTCCTTTGCCGTAAGATACCCCTGATAATCCAAACTGATCTGATATACCTCCTCACTTGTCGTAAGCGTTTTCACTGATTTTACTGCGGCAACTTCAATGGCCGTGTTCTTATTGCTTCCTGTACAGCCTGTAAGTATTGTAAACGCGGCTCCTACCAATACACCACTCATTCCCCACCTTGATCGATTCATTCCATGCTCCTCCCTTTATTATTATTGTAGTTGTTTCTTATCTTATTGCATCCATGTTTCCATATTGTTTTGATATTGTTTATAAAGTATTAAATCGAAACAGCACAGGTGCTATCTGCCCCTGTGCTGTTTCCGGAAATCCCTGAACCCGAACCTGTACGAATGCCGCTACATCTGCCTCTCCCCGAATTCTGTATATCCATCGGCGGAAAACAACGTGCCGTCCGGGGCAAAAAACCCTGACCAATCGTTTGTGAAAAGCTCGCCATCCCACTCTTGTTCATTATAGTAAAGCCGAAGCTCTCCGTCTATCATATCAATATAGTAGCTTTGAGTAAAATCAGGAGTGTAAATTTTCAGCACGCTGTCGGCGTAATCATAAGCGTATGACTCATAGCTGTCTCCCTCGACAAGCGCCTCCAGGTCTGTTACCACTCGCCCGGGAACAGTCTCAAAATCAAAAAAGAACACATTCCCGTTCAGATCACTCAACCACGTTCCCGTTGCTTCAAAGGTAGAGGTAAATCGTTCATCCTGATCCCATGCACGTATTAATCCCACGGAGAAGATGGTGTAGGAATCATCGCTCTGATACTTTTTGTAGAGAAAGAAAAAGGCGTTGGAAACTGTCGGTACCGGCTGAATCGCATGGGTTGCCATCATCTCGTAACCGCCGTCGCCCAGAGGTCTGGTGCTAAGGGCCTGATCTTCCTGCCTGAAATTTATCAGGTCGCGTTTCAAAAGCGTATCGTAGCCGTCGTTCATATATTCTAACATGCAAAGGCCCTGGCCCATCATGTCATCGTTAAATATTAATTTGATATCCATATTTTCAAACGGTTGATACCACAGCCATCCGCCGTCGGGTGTGAATTCCGAAGCCGGGCCATAGAGATACCCCGCTGTAGGATCATATGTTTCTGATTCATCTCTGCCACGCAAAATCTCAGCGCGCTGCTCCTCGCGACTGCGCTCAATTGTTTCCTTGATCCCCTGATCATTCATTCCGCTCATGGACACTTTTTCCAATTCCATCCAGGGCTTGCCGTCTTTCGTGCCTATGATATAGTGTATGACGATATCCATCTTCTCATCGCCGCCCGTGATAACAAGTGATCCTGTCTGTTCATCATATGTAAAATCAGCAATGTCACCGGCTGCACTGCTGACCTTGCCCGATACTGCGTCAAACAGATAGTCGTCATGAAAAAGAACAACATCCCACACACCTTCCGGTACAAATTCGTCCAGTACAGGCCATGCCGCCCCATCCGCATTCCCTATTTTTTCAACCGGTACCGAAACCTCCGATTCCTTCTGTTCCCCGGCATCCACCGTATCACCATCCGTCATGCTGCTCCCAAACTGGCCCGCTACATAGGGCTTTGGGGATGGAGTTGGCTTATTTCCGCCGCAGGCGGTAAGGGTGAGGAGCATTGCAATAATCAAGACTATACTTTTTAGATTCTTCATTGTTTATCTTCCTTTCAATATTTTGATCACTATTTTGTCTATTTCATAACCCGATAATGCAATAATGATACCAGTCAATTTTGCAGTTGTTTTCATCGTGAGATGAAGGCAGCAGCATATCCATTACGAGTATAGAGGAAAAAAGAAGTCTGAGGCGATGCTCATCAAAACTGGTCGGTTTTTAATCGTGAACGGTAAAATTACGGTTGCCACAGTTGCCGATATAGTGGCTGGCCGGTGTATTTGCGTTCATCGTGGTGCGCTGCGGTGCATAAATTTTTATGCCTGTTTACCGTTTATGCTCTTTTTTTGACTGTTAATGATCTGCTGAATTGTCATGAAACTGCCATGCTATCTTGTCAAAAATCTCACGTTTTTACTTGTGCGTGACAACGGTGGGGAGCATACCCATTATCATGCGAGAAAGTCTCATAATGTGGGGGTATTTTTGGCACATTTTATGTATTTAGAGTGGGGTGCTCGTAACCCTGTCAATCGCCGCTGGATTATACGTAAATTCTATAGTGTAGTCAAGGCTATATAAACGCCTTCGGCGGCCTTGACTACACTATAGAATCCACGTAAATGCGTAATCAAGCGATTGATAGGATAGCTCTGACAAAATTTTTGTCAACGAGTTAGAGCAGGCGATGACAGCCAACCAGAGCAGAATTTTGACACATCAGCGTAGCATTAACATTTTGACCAATTTTGCTTTTTGTCGCAATATAGGGATTGTGTTTTATATAATACGATCAACAAGACCACACCCCGTACATCCACAATGCCTTATACGTCCGGTAATTTGGGCGGCAATGTGGACATATGTGGACATGGACAGCACCGACGCTGATGCGGCCTCTAATGACGACTCTGACAATGACATTTTTAGCCAATCAAAAAGCAGACGGCACTGAGCAGATGCCAGAAACCGTCTGTGTGGTATTATTACTGGAAAACATCGACAGTTTTCCATATCAATAAAGAGTAATTAGTTTGAAACAAGTTCAAACTGGAAAGGTATGGTCATTATCATGAAAAAACGTACTTCTATTACAATTCTCCTTGTTATCTTCCTGCTGCTTCCCATGTCATCCAGCTGTGGATATAATGAATCCCAGCAGCGTATTTACGATGCCGGCCAGGAAGCAGGCAAAGCGGAGTTCCCTGTTCAGCAGGAAGTAAGCAACCTGCTGAAAAACTATCAGGGTACAGAAGAATCCGCCGAGGAAGCCGCCCTGCTTCATTTCTTTTTCATTTGTGACTAAAGATACTTCAAAACCAAAATCAATGCTTTCTCTTGTTCCACAATTTCTAAACCAATTACAATTAAGTAACTTTTCATATAAGGCGTTATCAATATTCATATTTTCCCTTGCATGATGTATTTAAAAGCCAAAGTGGGCTACGCCCACAACCCAAAATAAATAATGCACTACCACCTCATATGTTGTAGAATAAAGTTACCACACAAAATCAAACATATGAAAAACGGAGGTAGTGCATGGATACATTATT
>Ga0153928_1001123_pt1 | contig 12296 bp, 11 predicted proteins | sample TSNJ012MetaG_FD_106656 | JGI IMG/M metagenome (GOLD analysis project Ga0153928, IMG submission 106656) | Attine ant fungus gardens microbial communities from New Jersey, USA - TSNJ012 MetaG | ecosystem: Host-associated > Fungi > Mycelium > Unclassified | place: USA: New Jersey, Wharton State... | reverse complement strand
CCTCCGTTTTTCATATGTTTGATTTTGTGTGGTAACTTTATTCTACAACATATGAGGTGGTAGTGCATTATTTATTCTGGGTTGTGGGCGTAGCCCACTTTGGCTTCTTTAAAACAAATCTCCGGACCGACCACGGTTACCTCCAGAGCGCTTTCCGATAACCGGTTGCCCACCAGGAGATTGCCCAGCTTAAAGGACCGGACATCCATCGGGCCGGCTGGTGATACACCATATTGCTGATAACCAAAGCGGCCTTCATCCTGAACCGTGGTCAGCATGCCGCCTTTATGAAACAGGATCCCCATCATTTCACCGCCTTACTTTCCATTTCCTTTTGATGCCGTCTGACCTGATACTGCCCCTGGTCCGCCTGTTTTTTGATTGCCTGATATTCCTTTTCGTCAACCGGTATGAACCGGATCCATTCGCCTGCTTTTAAAAGAAATGGGAATTCCTTCTGATAGTCGCAAAGCTTGACCGGTGTATGCCCGATGGAATTCCAGCCACAGGGCTGGTCAAAGGGCAGGATATTGGAAAGGTTTTCGACAATGACAACGGAACCGCCGACCAACCTCGCTCTGGGCGTTGCCAGTCTTTTACAGGTAAAGGGTTCCGCAAATCTGGCGGTATAGGGATGGCCAGGAGCAAAGCCCAGCATGTAGATATAATAATCATGTCCGGCATGAATCCGGATCAGTTCTTCCGTTGAGATATTCTCCTGTCGGGCACAGGCTTCCAGGTCCATGCCATACTCGCCTCCATATAATACAGGAATTTCCGTAACGGTGGCCATGGCTGCGGCCGCTTCTTTCATCTGACTGATCCGCTCGGCCAGAAGTGTTTTCATTGTCTGGCAGCCGACGATCTCCGGGTGGTAGTGAACCATCAGGGAAGAATAGCTGGGAACCGTTTCCAGAATACCCGGATGTGGATATTCCTGCAGATTATGGTGCAGCATCATTACCTGCCTGTTGGTTTCCATGCAGATTGTCTCGCCAAATTGTACGGATATCGCCTGGTCACCGGCGATTAAAAATTTCGCACTCACACGCTTCCCTCCTGTCATTTCCTAAATGTACTTTACTGTATCACGCAGCTTTGCCAGATGGTGTATTTTCTTAATTATACCATTGCATAATTCATAGGAATAATCAATCATTTCTATATAAATTATTAACATCTTTTATATATGATTTTGGAAAAACGCCTTCCGCTCAATCAAATTTAGTATAGCACATCCAATTGCTTTTATCATTCCCTCCAGCCGATCTTTCTTAGTTCTTGATTACTATGTTGCATAATTGGTTATATTTTATAATAAGGAGAATCCTAACAGTTAGAATGACCCAACATTAAATATGTTATTATACTTAAAAGGCAACGATTATATAAAGATGGAGAGGAAATAATGTTATGAAAAGAAAATTTGTCAGATGTGTTGTTATTTTTACTTTATGTATGTGTGGAATAACCGGATGCTCATATTATAAGAAAATGCCAGAGCTCTCTTATGAAATGAAATTATATACAGAAGCGCCAAATCAGGATAGCTCTATCAAAATTCAATATCCTGTTTTTTCCGGAAGTAAAGCAGAAGAAATAAATACATTGATTTTGACAAAAGTACAGGATCTTGTGCAGCTCGACCCCTTGCTCTTTCCGGAGGATCCCAAAATGACCATTGATTATCAATCGGCTGTTACCTTACAAAATTCTAAAATAATCAGCATTGTTATTTGGGGGACGTCTGATATTGAGGTAAGCGCCTTTCCAACTACTAATTTATACTCCCTTAATATAGATTTGCAATCCTTAAAGTTAATCACCTTAAAAGATTTATATACAATACGTGAGGGATTTGAAAAAACCTTTTTTGAGAAAGCTTTTTTCCCAACTGATCCAGTTACATCATACAGCAAAGAAGAATTTCCTGAAATGCTGAAACTGCAAACTCCAGAATATAGCTCTATAAGCCCATTCAGTAATCCGGAAATTGTAAAATGCTTTTTAAAACCAGAAGGAATTGTTTTAAGCTTGTCTTCAGTACATGCATCTGGAAGTGACCATTTTGAAGCAGAACTTCTATATAGTGACATGCAGGAATATTATCTGCCAGAGCAAATGTACTGGGAGGAATAAATTGACATGCAAATCAACATGGTGTAAAATGAAAGCCACCATTCCGTAAACATTCGGATATGGTGATTTTTATTTTTGAAAGGTTGTGATAAAATGCGGTGTACAGATTATGCCGAAATGGATTTCTTCCTCTCATGCAATGTGTGTATTCGGCGGATTTTTCCCAATTTGAACTTGCTGGATTAAAAGACAACATGGGAGTTGTTATATCCGGCGAAGTTATAAAAGATGACCGCAGCCGGACAGGGATTGAGGTAAGACTATTATCATTCGAGTGCCTTTCTGTTCCCGTGGAAGAAACACCTGTTGTAATTAATAATAAGGACGTCATCGCTACATTGGATACACTTCTTGATTATCGTCCTATAACCCTTCGCAACGCAAAGGAACGAGCGATATTTCAAATACAGGCAGGGCTATGTCGAGGGTTTCGCAGGTTTCTTGATGAACATAAATTTACCGAGATTCATTCTCCCAAAATTGTTTTCAGCGGAGCAGAGGGTGGGGCGAACATTTTTAAACTTGACTATTTCGGAAAAGAAGCCTACCTTACGCAAAGCCCACAATTTTACAAGCAGATTATGGTGGGTATTTATGAGCGTGTTTATGAAATTGCTCCTGTTTTTCGGGCTGAAAAGCACGATACCTCCCGCCATGTCAACGAATATACCAGTGTTGACCTTGAAATGGGATTCATCCAAAGTTTCTACGATATAATGAAACTTGAAACATTAATGCTGTCACAAACACTTGATTTTCTTCGTGAACATTATGGCGAAGAACTATCTTTGCTACGGGTCGATATGCCATCATTTACGGAAATTCCCGCAGTAAAATTTCTTGAAGCTAAAGAAATGATTTGTAAAACATACAATCGCAAAATTACAGATTTTGAGGATTTCGAGCCAGAGGAAGAAAAATTATTGAGTGACCTTATTAAAAAGCAAACGGGTTGTGATTTCGTTTTCGTCACTCATTTCAAATCGTCAAAGCGACCTTTTTATGCGAAAGATTCAAGCAAAAAACCCGAATTAACGGATAGCTTTGACCTTCTGTTTCGGGGGATGGAAATAACCACCGGCGGTCTGCGTATCCATGATTATAATGAGCAAGTTGCAAAAATGCAAATGCGCGGTATGAATATCGAAGCATTTTCAAGCTACCTGATGGCACATAAATACGGTTTGCCGCCGCACGGAGGCCTGGGGCTTGGACTTGAGCGTTTTACAGCTAAACTGCTTGGTTTTCAAAATGTTCGTCATGCGACTTTATTCCCAAGAGATATCGTCCGCTTAGAACCATAAAAAGCCTGTTGATGTTACGGTAATAGGCGCATAGGGATGTCAAAGGATTGAGGTGGATACCTCGATCCCTTGACATAGATCATGTTTATTATGTATGCGTTCATTGACCTATAAATCCAACTGGTATTTTATACTGCTCGCTTTTACAAATCCAATACTTTCATATAGTCTATGAGCCGGATAAGCGCTATCCAAACAGGTTAGTGAAATTGAGTGATAGCCTTCCAACTTGGCATTTTCTATCATGTGCTCCAAAAGTTTTTTTGCAATATTCTTCTTGCGATAGGCAGCTTTTACCGCAACATTAAATATCATCAAACAGGGCTGGAAGTTAAAAGTAAACAAGTCAATGGCATATTGTGTGGCACTGCCTACAATTTTACTTCCTTCTTTAATGACAAAAATCTTATATACTTCATTCTGATGATACTTTTCGTATTGCTCCAAATTATTACTCGAACCAAAACATTCATCAATTAGTTCCTTGTATGATTTCAAATCTTCTGATTTCAGCAGTTCAACTATCATCGCCTTCGCCCCTTAATAGTATATTTTTCATCCTCCTCATTCCACTGCAAAAATTAGGGGAGCGATATCTCGCCAGCAAAGTTTCAACCGTCCAGCCGGTTGGGAAAACACAGTCACTAAATCGTTTTCCGTACCACTTTTACCCGGCATTGCTTTTTAAAAAATGCAATCCCATAATCCAAAACCTCCGTATAACCTTCTCCCGCAAGCCAGTCATTATAGTGCTTTTCCTCAAGCTGTCGCAAAGCCGCATCACAGGCCACATCCATACCCTTAAAAGTGTTTGATATCTTTAATTCCAAAATCATCGGAATCTTTGTTACATCTATGCTGCGAATCGCAATATCATAGCGCCCCATTCCCCCCTCCCTGTTAGAGGTCACTAAATACTCCTTCATATTTTCCAAAACCCCAAGCAGGAATCCGTGATAAAACTCCTCACGGCCATCCATATAGCTAATAGAGTTCATCAGAAGAATTGACAGCTCTTTTTGAAAATTCTCAGCTTCCCCATGAGTAAGAGCCCTGTATAAAGGAGTTAAATCCTTCATCTTAATATCATCACGGAACCAGTTCATAATCGTACTGTTATAAATATAGCGCACTTCCCTGTTTGGGATTGCTAAACTTACATATTGAATATCTCCTGTCATACTGATGGCTGTTTTCTTCAGATAGCCGGTAAAAAACAGAAAATTCCAAAGGTTATCCTCAGAATCATAAATGTCTCCATACGTAATATCCTCATGAATTGGTTTTTCTATGATACCTCCCTCCAGTAACTGCTCAATTTCCGCCTTCACTTTAGTATCCGCACGTTCTATGAGGTCCTTTACAATTGCATTGGAGCTGGTATTTTTCCAATAAGGGGCAGGAAGCGCATGAGAATTGACGGCCAATGCCTTTACATAATTTATTACGCTCCATGGATTATATACTTCTGCCGTTCCGAAGAGGTATCCATCATACCAATCCTTTAATATATCATTTTTTTCCTCACTGCCATAGAATTCCAGCATCTTGTCCACATCTGACTGCAAAAATCCGAAATGTTCTCCATAAGCATCCGTCAAAATGGTAATCATTTCCAAATTATTTAGCCCTGTAAAAATAGATTCTTTTGAAATTCTCAAGCAGCCTGTCATTACAGCAAATTCCAGACATGGGTTGGTTTTTAAAGCGGATTCAAAAAGAGAACGTAAAAACCCAATCATCTCATCATAAAAATCAGAAAACCAGGAATTTTCCAAGGGAACATCATATTCATCAATCAGTATAATCACCTTGGTTTCATAACACTTTGCCAGACATTCTGAAAGAAAACGGATTGCAGTCGCATATTCCTGCGCACTTCCTTCTTCTTTTGCGATTCTTAGGTACTTATCCTTCTCAAGTTCCAACTCTCCGCTTTGTAATATTTCTATATGACGCTTGAACTCCCTCGCAATTTCTTCTCTCAGGCACCCATAAGACATTTCAAATGTCCGCTGCTTTCCTGATTTCAGTGACAAACTTATAACTGGATATGCACTCATCTGCGAAAGATATTTGTCTCCTGCATCCATAATCTTCATATTCTGAAACAATGACTGGTTTTTACAGTTCTGCTCTTTATTTCCCATATCTTCAAAATAATATTGCAGCATACTCATATTAAGCGTCTTCCCGAATCTACGGGGACGTGTAAATAAATTTACTTCACCCTTCATATCCAGCAGTTCTTTTATCAGCCACGTTTTATCCACATAGTAATAATCTCCCCGGATCAACTTATCGAAATTATCAATCCCTATGGGCAATGGTTTAAATGCCATAAAAATTCCCCCTTTCACCAATACCTATTGGTAATTTTCTCACCGCGTGCATGCAGCCACTCCCTTTTGCTAATCACAATAATTATTACCAGATTACCACTTAAGCGAAAGATACGCAACTGTTTTTCAACATCCGCTCCGGCTTACACCGCCCCACCGACTAAAAGTCGGTGGCAAAGGATTAATCCATCTGAAAAACCTGTCGCTGGAAGCAATCTGAATTGCTGACTGAAACTCAGTTCTCTACCTTGAACACATCGTTTCCGGTAGTTCCCTGGTTCTCAATATACCTGCGGATAGTCCCTTCTGTAACGCTCCCTACGGTCGCACATCCCATGGACAAAACACAGCTGCATTTCCAAAACGATAGCCATCATTTCATATATCTCTTATCCCCGAAAAATTCTTTCGTCGCCTGTCTTACCTTCGGCCATAAAATCACCATGCCAATTAGGTTTGGAATGGTAAGCAGACCAAGGGCAATATCCTGAATGATCCACACCAACTCAATCTCAGCCAAGGCTCCAATAATACAAAAGCACGGAAAAATATACTTGAATTTTTCAGCTGCTGAGCGATGAAACAGATAATTCAGACCGACAAATCCAAAATACCACTGACTCATTAATGTTGTACTACAAAACAGAAGAAGGCTTATGACCACCAGGAATCGAAGTGGCTCCCATACACTGGCAAATGCATAAATAACCAGTACATTTCCGGGAACACCTGAATCCAGCACTCCCGTCACACCCAAAACCAGTCCGGTAATCGTACAAATTACGAAAGTATCTAAAAATACTTCTGTTACTCCATTGATTCCCTGTTCTACAGGATGATTCACTGATGCTGCCGAATGGATAACCGGTGCCGAACCTTCTCCGGCTTCATTGGAATATAATCCGCGTGCCACACCACGTTGCATGGCAATAATCATGCTTCCCGTCATTCCTCCTGCTGCTGCCTGTAATCCAAACGCACCACAAAAAATATCCTGTATCACTCCCGGAACTTTTGTCACATTTGCAATGATAATGCAAAGACCGCCAATTACATAAATGCAAGCCATAAACGGAACCAGTTGTTGTGCTACGTGTGCCAGACTTTTAAGCCCACCTAATGTAACTACAAAAATTATAATAACCAGTGCAATTCCTGTTATCAAACCTGGTACACCAAAATTTTCCTGCATAACACCACTGATTGTATTCGACTGTATAAAATTCCCGCTAATAATCTGAATCACCATAAAGACAGCACATAAAGCAGCCAACCAGGAAGCACCCAGACCCTTGTGTATATAATACATAGGTCCTCCCACATAAGCACCAGTCTCATCCTTTTCCCGGTAAAGCATGCCCAGAATGATTTCACCATATTTTGTAGCCATGCCGACAAAAGCTGCCACCCACATCCAGAAAATAGCTCCCAGTCCACCAGTAAGAACAGCTGTGGAAACACCTACAATATTCCCGCTTCCCACACAAGATGCAATAGCCGTACATAATGCCTGAAAAGAGGAAATTGAACCTTTTTCCTCCGAATCCGCTTTGCCTGAACGCATCGGCTCCCACAGCGTTTTTCTCATGATATAGCGGAAATGCCGAACCTGAACCGCTTCTGTAATTATTGTATAAAGGATTCCAATCCCAATCAGCACAAACAACAGCCAATCTCCCCAAAGCCACTCACTGAACGTGGATAGTTGTTCCATCAACTTCTGCATATCTCGTCCTCCTTAAGGGAAAAACCAAGTCCAGACTATCTTCCGGAACTCCTTTTTTCAGCATATTCCCGACATAACTTTTTGGCATACTCGACGCTCTTTTGGGCACCTTCCATTTGCTTTGCCAACAGCTCTTCTAACAACTCTTCCGATACCTCCTGAGGATAATAATACTGACTCGGCTTTATCACATTGGGATCGTATAAGGGTTCCTCTATTTTAAAGCATCCTTCTCCCACATCTGCTACACCACCCATACCTTTAGCGCGCTTAAACTGTGCACAATATGGGTAACACATTTCTACGTTTAATCGGGTAATTGGTGACTGCTCCATCATAATCTCCAGACACTGTTGCAAATCAATATTTCCCTCTCCCGCCGGAACACCGCAAACTACATACTCATACTGATCCTCTGGACATGGTATCACAATATGATCCTTGAAATGGGTGGTAAATGTATAAGGTGCCATATTCTTTGCTGCCTGAACCGGTTCTTCCCATGCCATCATGGCATTACCAAAATCATAATGCAGACCAATCCATGGAGAATTCAATTGTTTCATCACCCCCACCAATTCTTCTGAAGTCTCATACTCATGATTCTCCAAAGCCAGCTTAATCCGGTACTTCTTCAAGAGCGGTATTACCTTATTTATAGAAACAACTGCCTCATCAAACACCGCCGGATCAAAATCCAGTCTCACCTTTCCAAAATCGTATTTTCCGTCGCCTCCGGTCTCACCTCCTCCCTGACGATTCAAGGTAATTGGGACATAGGTTCGAATAATATCTGCACCAATGGCATCCGCCACCTGAATAACTTTTTTCAGATGTTCATACTCCAGACCTTTGGTAGCTACTTCCGCATACATATGATACTCTTCCAACAGTTGCCTCACTTTGGCAAGATGTTCCGGATCATCACTTTCTAACGTTCCCCATACCGGATCCAGGTTGTAATCTTTTATCAGATTGATCATCACCCCATCCAGGCCAAGCTGATGAACCGTTTTAATAAAACTAAAAATATCCATCCGTTTATTTTGAAACCACAAATGTAACGTTTCTGTATCCAGACCAATTTTTATCATAATTATTTATTCCTTCTCTTGTTATTCTCTAAATATCCTGATGTTTCCTAATTCTGTTAATAAGAAAAGTGGATACTGCAATCCCTATTACAGCCCAGCAAATCATAATGATAAACACAATGCGAAACCCTTTTATACCCGGATATTTATCCAGAAAACCACCATATATTACATAAGCAAATGAGTTGGGCAAATAAATAATCAGAGATGCCAGACTCATAGCCGCTCCTGTGATCTCTGTCGGAACTTTCACCTCATCCATAGGAGCAAAAAATACAGCTCGCATGGTAAACACAATTGCCCCAAATCCAAGCGTACAGCATGCGCCCAAGAGCCAATTTCCGTTCTGTCCCAAAGTCTCATGGGGGATAAGGAGGAAGCCCACCATCGCAATAATACATACAAAAAAGCCAATCCGAATATGCTTTGCTGCTGATTTATGTACTTTATCGGACATAAAGCCACCAATTGGACCCCCTACCATTTTCAGTCCATATTGGTTGATAATTCCATACATGCCAACTGCCGTTGCCGGAAGCAGATAAATCTGATTTAAAAAAGGAATAAAATAAGTAAGTCCACAATAAATGCAATATACAACAAAACCATTCAATGCCACTGCCCAGATATCAGCACTCTTGATTGCCTGCATCATACCACCCAAAGCAACCTGTGTCTTATTCACTTCATTTCCATTCTCATCCAGAGTCTTTTCATCATTGGTCACAAAAATCAGACATAATACACCAGCTGCTGCCGTTACTGCTGAAAGGAACAGTAGTCCACCTCTCAAGGCTGCTTCTTCTTCTCCCATTGCCCGAAATATTGCCAACGCACTGGAGGCTACAACTACGTCTACAACACCTCGTCCCATTTCCAGAAAACCAAACATACGCCCCTGTGTCTTTTCGTCCCCCAAAAGCCGGATTGCTTTCAGAAGAACCGGCCAATAGGTAACCTCTCCCAAAATCGCCATCACACCAAACGCAGCAATAAATCCCCAGTATCCAGGAAATTTGGAAAGATAAAGCCCAACAATCCCCAGACCAATCAAAGAACCGCCAATCATATACTTCTTACTAAACATATCACAAATATAGATTCCTGCAATCAGCCCAATTGTCTGAACAATTCCATAGACGCTAAGGGCACCACCAATCTGTGTATTACTCAGCCCCATAAATTGTTGCATCGGCACATAAAACATATCTTTCATAGAGGAAAGTTTAAATGCAACACCACCAGATAATGTCAAAATGCAAAATGTCAGCCACCGATTAGGAGCTGCCTTCATCAGCTTTACTTTCATTTCGTTACTCATATAATAATCTCCTTTCATTATACGTCACTTGCTTTTATTATGGCAAGTAACACTCCCTTTGTATTTTAGCAACAGTATATCTGGTTTTTATTGCATTTTCAAGCGTTTTCGCAATAAACGAAGATTTTCAGCATTATATCCAATTTGGATTCTGTGTTTTTGTGTATTTTTTTGCTTTTAAATGCTTTTCAAAAAATTAAATCACACTTTTTCACAACTTCCGAATTTTCCACTTGCGAAAATACAATTTTGCATTATAATGATATAAAGGACATAATTAAATCGGAAAACATTTAAGAAAGGAAGAAGCGAAGATTATGCTGGCACAACAACGCCATACTATAATATTAGATTTATTAGATCATAATGGAATCGTCCATACCGCAGACTTAGTGAAGGAGATGAAGGTTTCTTCTGAGACTATTCGAAAAGATTTGGATTTCCTGGAGCAAAAAGGCTGCCTGATGCGTGTTCATGGTGGCGCTATTCCAGTTCCGGACTCGGCAACTACATCTATATCAAGACAGACCTCAGCCTCGACATCGGAAAAAAAGCCTGAAAATTCTGGTGAATATATCCCGCTCCATACCCGTCACACTCAGCACATGGAACAGAAAACCGCAATTACAAATTACGCAACTACTCTTATAAAGGAACATCAGGTGGTAGCTCTTGACTACGGCAGCACCAGTCAGCTTATGGCGTTGGCCCTGAAAAAAAACTTTCATTCCCTGACGGTTATCACCAATTCGATCCAGAATGCCATGATTCTGTCGGAATGCCCTGATTTTACTATCATTCTAACTGGCGGTATCATGAACAAAGAAGAATATACGTTGAACTACGATTATACCCCTATACTGGAGCATTTACATATCGATATCCTGTTTATGACCGTATCCGGTATTGATCCAGTCATTGGATGTACTGATTTGCGATTTAGTGAAGCAAAAATTCAAAACCAAATGCGTCAGGCCGCCAGCAAAACAATTATTCTGGCTGACTCCAGCAAATTTGGCAGGGGCAGTTTGGTGAAAATCTGTTCCGTTCGGGATGTTGATATGATCATTACCGATCGCGGACTTTCCGATTCTATGGAACAAACACTTCGCCAAATGGGAACGGAGCTTATTGTAGTTTCATAGCTGAAAGGCGGTTGACCGTCGTCCTGCAGCAATGGAACAGGAGTGCTCAACAGACCGGCCAACATGCGCTTTCGGAGCGGCGTAGCTGCTCAAAATGAGCGTGTAGTGTGCTCTCGGTTGTCGGTATATACAAAGATATCCGAGAAGTTTTGTTCAGAGTGCAATAAATACCCACGCTAAGGATTTATTGCACTCTGACCTCTTTTCTTTTTTCTCCGCTGGTAAAACAGGTTAGAAAATCACGATAATGAAGCGAATACAGCGATTTTAGGGTCGAATTGTATTATGCGTATACTATTCGGCAAGAAAGTTCTTTTCCACCCACTGTGCAACCCCATCTTAATCATTAGTACCTATTACCATGGTAGCAATATCCTTAAGTTCCTTCACAGCGTTTCCGACAGCGTAACTTTCATCGGAAATCAAAAACATTGGAATATCGTTTATTGCGTCGCCGAATGAAATAACTTTATCGCATTGAAGTAAGTTTTCCCTTTCGTTGCTTTGCGAGGCATAATTTCACACCAATATTCCTCTCGATAAAGCTCCTGCTGCAAAACACAGGTATATCCTTCAAGATTTCTGGATTGCTCATAGATATTTAAAAGCTCCTCACGTGTTCCAATACACGTAAAATTAAAGGCGTTCCCATCGTATAAAGATGCGGGGTTTGACACACAGCGCAAACGTCGATCACCTTTTCGCAAGTCCAGATATCGGTTCATTCCATCATTTTCTTTTCCACTTAGCCAGGAAACACGCTCTTTTCCATCAACACATGAGTACACAAGCGGGAATATCGAAGAATCGTTCAAAATATATGCGACACTTTCTTTCTCACTTTGGCTAAAATAAAGCGACGATAAAACATCACCGGTATTCGCGTTTAAGATAAATGCACCGTTATATACAATCACCGGAATATCCGTTGTCAAGCCCTTGGTCACAATGGATGCCGACGAATGCGAGCGCGCGGTTGCATATGAAAAACACATACCACTATGGGTCAGCCTGTTTATCGTATCAATGGTGTAGGCCGACAAGCAATCTTCGCTGTTTAGCAATGTTCCGTCTAAGTCGGAAACATACAATGTTTTCACATCAACCACCGTCCATTATATAAATAATACAGTCCTTCTGCCGTTACATAAGACAACGCAGAAAAGACTACAAATATATATCTATACCATCCCATTGAATTCTGACTGCATCTTCCTCATAAACT
>Ga0153928_1001119_pt1 | contig 12301 bp, 8 predicted proteins | sample TSNJ012MetaG_FD_106656 | JGI IMG/M metagenome (GOLD analysis project Ga0153928, IMG submission 106656) | Attine ant fungus gardens microbial communities from New Jersey, USA - TSNJ012 MetaG | ecosystem: Host-associated > Fungi > Mycelium > Unclassified | place: USA: New Jersey, Wharton State... | reverse complement strand
TCGAAGGCGGGGATTCTGTCGGAACCGGCAAGGATATATACGTGGTGACCTTCCAGGTGACGGTGAATGAAAGCGCGTACAACACAACGGTGATCAATACTGCAGTTGGAAAAGGCGACAACGGAGAAAAGACCGTTACCGAAGACGGGACAGAAGTAGGTTCCGATACTCCGAAACCAGCCGGAGGAAAAACCGTTAAAAACCTGACAAGAAACAGTGTAAAGGGACAGGTAGGGGATCGGGTAAGGTATACAATCACAGTATCAAATGCCCAGACAAATTCTGTATGGCCTAATGTATATATTTGGGATACGATACCTGTAGAAGTTGATTTTGATAAATCTGTTGATGTGACTCTTAACGGGGCAAAAGCAGATTATACTTATGATGCGAATGCCAGAATGTTGACGGTTGCAATTGGTAATATCGAAGGCGGAAAAGAAGATGGTACAGGTAAAACCACACAAGTATTAGTCTTTGAAGCTGTCGTTAATGAACGGGGATATAACAAAAATATATATAACACAGCCAGTATAGACAGTGTAAGCCGTTCCCGAAGTGTATTTGCTGCCAGCGACTGTCTCGACATGACACATTTGAATTTGAGTGTAAGCCGTTCCCGAAGTGCATTTGCTGCTGCAGAAACAAGAGGACTGGATGTAACAGATGACGGAATTGAAATAGGTAGCGGTGATCCGGAGCTGAATGCAGCAAAATCAGTAGAGAATCTAACAAATCCAGAAGGGAAAAATGAAGTAGGTGATACACTGCAGTATACCATTACTGCAAGCAATGAGAGTCTTTACTCTATCTGGAAAAATGTTACGATTCAGGATACAATTCCGGAAGGAGTAGATTTTGACAGCAGCTATGGGGTGTATGTAAATGGTGAAGAATCAGGATATACATATGAGGAAAGCACAAGATTGTTAACTATTGACATAGGTGATATAAGAGGCGGTCTTGCCGATGGTGCGGATAAAGATGTATTGACCGTAGTATTTAAAGCAACTGTCAATGAAGACGCTTATGGGAAAAGCATCAACAATATTGCTGATTTGATAGGTGATAATGGAGAGATATCGGTTGATGATGGTGGAATAACAATTGAAGCTGCGAAGTACCGTATAACTTATAAGGCAAATGGCGGCGTGGGTGATGACATTGTTACTGATGCTTATGAAGCCGGCAGCATTGTTGCAGCAGAAAAGAATACCTTTATAAAAGATGGGTATAGCTTTGTAAACTGGAACACTAAGGAAGATGGAAGCGGAACTTCATATGAAGCAGGCAGTAATATTACATTGGATAGTAATATAACTCTTTATGCAAAGTGGAAAGAAAAGAGTAAACAGAATATATCCACTGCGAACAATGCCCCGACGGCTTCCGGCAGCTCTAATTCCGGAGGTAAAACAGCATCTAATGTAAAAACAGGTGATGACACAAACCTTTTATTATGGGTGAGCATTCTTGGACTTTCTTGTGCAATGAGTATATTTTTACGAAGGATACAAAAAAACAGCCGTCGTAAAAATAATAAAGCCATGTAAGTGGCAGGAAAGGATATTAATTATTATGAAGAAACTGATTATTCTTTGTTTGCTGTGCAGCTGTTTGTCTCTTACCGCCTGTGAATCAAAGAGTGCAGACAGTCAAGAAACCAAAGCAGCAACATCCGAGGAAACAACAGATTCAGTAGATGAAGAATCAACAGATTCAGCGGCTGAAGAAACCGGGAAAAATACGGATTCAACGGATATCTCGGTAGAAACGAATGAAGCTAGTGTAACAGTAGAATAGAGCACAAACACCCTGGAGGTGGCACTTACCCCTCGGGAATATCAGCTATACGGGAAGGTTATGCAGATACGTTTGTTAATACCCGCTTTTTGCTGATTAAATTTGATTATCAGTTGCAGAACAATGCGCCTCAGGGCATTCAGATCTTCAACGGAACAACGCTTAAATACACAAGAAACATGAATGCTGCTACAGACATGGCAGTTGTTGGAAATGAAATTTCTGCTATGAGATTAGCCGCGGCAAAGGTTTCGCTTATAAGAGAGGTGTGGCAGAAGAACCGGCGGTTCATACCGGCCAGATCGGTATTACAAAATTGATGACTGCGAACATATTAAAAGCCGTTTCTGTTTAGAAACGGCTTTCTTTAAAGGAAGGAGAGTCGATTTGCATCGACATATGAAAAAGAAAATTAACAAAAATAATAAATTGACTAATTATTTTTATATTTACAGTATATACACTAAATATGATTAAACAATGTTCAAGATGTAAAGTTTCCGTGAATAAATATAAAAGCTTTTATGAAGACCTTTCGAAATTTTTTAGAAAAGATTTGATGTAAATGTGATATGATATTATGTGGGGAAATTAAAAAATAGATTCAAATAGCTTTATGCTGAATCAGCGGCTGCTGTTTGGGTCAAGAATTAAGAAAGAAGGGTAAAAGATATGATGAAAAAAAGAATTGCAATGATCTTAACAGGGATTATGCTGATGAGTGGATTGGTACCGGCGGCGGTTTTGGCTGACAGTGTTGATGATAATCCTTATATAGCACTGGGCGCGGATTTGAAGACGGATGAGAGAGGCACGGTGTTAGGACTGCTGGGGGTGTCTGAAGATGACCTGGCGAATTATCAGGTGGATACGGTCACGAATGCGGAGGAACATGAGTATCTGGACTCTTACTTAAGTGCATCGGTGATTGGGACCCGGGCACTGTCATCGGTAAAGGTTGTTGGCAAAAAAGATGGATATGGAATTCAGGTGACAACTAAGAATATATCTTATTGTACTACCGGGATGTATCAGAATAGTTTGGCGACAGCCGGGGTGAAGAATGCAGATGTGGTGGTGGCCGGACCATTTAATATTTCCGGGACGGCAGCTTTGGTGGGGACGATTAAGGCTTACAGCAGTATGACTGGCGAAACTTTAGAGCCGGATAACGTGGAAGCGGCAACGAATGAGCTGGTAGTTACCAGTCAGTTGGGAGAAAGTATCCAGGATCAGGAGAAAGCAGAAGAGCTGATCGGTGCGGTTAAGGATATTATCGTTGCAGAAGAGATTACTGATGAGGCTAAAATTGAAGAGGTAATTGATGATACAGCACAGAAGATGGATATTTCTCTTTCGGAAGAAGATAAGCAGGAGATCGCAGCCTTAATGGAGAAGATTGCAGACCTTGACCTGGATGTGGATGCCCTGAAGGAACAGGCAAAGGAGCTATATGATAAGCTTGGCGATTTGGATATTGACTTAAATATCAGTGAAAAAGATGTGGATGGATTCTTTGCGAGCCTGGGAGATTGGTTTTCTAATACATGGGAAATTATTAAAGAGAAGTTGGCAGGGGTGTTCTGATCAGATAAGGGGAAAAGAGAATAAGGCATGGACAAATACCGGAAAAGGATATAATCAACAATAAATGAAAAAATAGCAGGGTAAAATTGTGTAAATTAACAATAACTTCATCGACCGTTCACAAAAAGTTCACAAAGCATTGATATAGTATGTATAACTTATACAGCGGTTTGTATGGTATGAGCAAATAATTACACATATAAAAATTTTTCATAATAATTGCCCTGGGAGTCGATTGCTCCCGGGGCACTCCTCATTTAATGCTATTTTTCGTAATAAATTTTACATTTTTGAACATTTTCTGAATTTTAGGCCCATTTTAGCAAATTTTTATGTTGTATTTTGTTGTCTTAGGTATTATAATAATCAGTAAGCGAATTTTGAAAAAGTATGGAATGTTGTAGGTATAAATCACTATATTTTACAAATAATACATACAAGGTTAATGCACAGTATCATTCATGTACTGATAATAATCCTCAATCGGTTATTTCACATGAATAGTAAAGACAAAATGTAAATGGAGGAATTTTTATATGAAGGCAACAGGAATAGTTCGTAGAATTGATGACTTGGGACGTGTAGTTGTACCGAAAGAAATCCGCAGAACACTTCGTATTCGTGAAGGTGAGCCAATGGAAATCTTTACTGGCAGAGAAGGCGAAATTGTTTTGAAGAAGTATTCTCCAATTGGAGAATTGAGTAAATATGCAAAAGAACTTGCGGAATCCATTGCACAGACAACTGGTCATCTGGTATGTATATCCGATCATGACCAGATTGTATCTGCTTGTGGTCAGGAGCAGAAGGATTATTCAGGAAGAGGGATCAGCCAGGAATTGGAAAAAATTATTGCTGATCGCGAATTGATACAAATCAATGAATCAGACAAGCAGGCAGTGAAGCTGGTAGAATCAGGACAGCCAGTAGAAGCTTCCATGATCATTCAGCCGATTATCAGTGCCGGAGATGCTATTGGTGCAGTTATCCTTGTTGGTGGCAAAACTGCAGTAGGCGAGGCAGATGTGAAACTGGCTCAGGTGGCAGCAGGATTTTTAGGAAAACAGATGGAAGGATAACTACATCTTATGAAATTCTTCTAGTGTCAGATTGGTTAGCGAAAGATACAATGCAAGAGGTTTGGTAACATATCGGATATGCCAGGGTTCCCAGGCATATCCGGTTATTTTTGTCTTATCTTTTGGATAGCGGAGGATAAAACCGAAAAGCCGGGCATTATCTATCAGCCATTGCCCCTCTTTGGTTAAGGCAAATTCATCGATCAGGTCAAAGTTCACATCCGGGCAGGATACATCCAGAGCCAGACCGCTTTGATGTTCGCTGGCACCAGGCCGGGCGATATATTCTGATACATGTTTGGGACCGGCTTCGACCAGTCGTTGCCGGTATATTTCCTGCTGGCGGGCATAAGAGCGGTAGCCGGAGATGCCATAGAGTTCCAGTCCACATTGTTTGCTATAATTAAAAAGCTGTTTGGCCTTCTCGGCAACTTCCCGGCGCAGAAGCCTTTTTTGCTCCTCACGGGAAGCCAGAAAAGGAAAGTCGCAGGGAATCAGGTCGGTTGGGATGTAATCTTCTGACAGCGGGCAGGCGCGATTGACTAAATCTGTATAGGAAATCATAAAATCCCCCTTTTACGGTGTATTTGTATATGGTTCATATACAAACTATGACGGTAAAGGGGGGATTATGCATGAATATTTTACTGTAACATTTTTACTTGTATCGAAGGGATTTGGTACCAAGATCCTCCCAAAGCTCGGTTTTGATCTGATAAAGTTTGTGTGACAAATCTACATAGACTTCATGAGGATTTACAAGACGCCTTGTTTCATCCCATAAAGTTTCCTGTTCCCGCTTGCAGATTTTCTGCATTTCCATAACTGAAGGAGAAGTATAGATACACTCACCCTTTTGAAAAATGGGAATCAGCAGTTCCCGTAAACGATAGGTTCCGCCCTTTATCCTGGTTTTCTTCCACGTCTCAATGGGATCAAAGATAATCATATCCTGGGTATCATCAAAGACCTCATCAGCCAGACAGATTAAGTCAGCCCGGATCTTCCCATTTTTCTTATCATAAATCCGATAAATAGTTTTATTTCCGGGATTCGTCACCTTCTCCGTATTTTCCGATAATTTAATCTTAGGCAGGAAATCGTCATCTTCTTTATTCTTAATCGCAGCCAGCTTATAAACTCCGCCAAAAGCCGGGCAGTCTTTAGAGGTTATCATATTGGTTCCTACGCCCCAGGAATTAATCTTCGCCCCCTGAGCCTTCAGACTGTCAATCAGGTATTCGTCCAGGTCACTGGACGCGGATATAACAGCTTCGCCAAAGCCTGCTTTCACCAGCATGTTATATGCTTTCTTTGACAGATATGCCAAGTCTCCACTGTCAATCCGAATACCATATCCTTTAAAATCAGGATATTCCTCCCGCATTTCCTGAAATACCCGAATCGCATTGGGCACTCCCGACTTAAGGACATCATAAGTATCCACCAGCAGAATGCAGGCGTTTGGATACAATTTTGCATAAGTCTTAAAAGCCGTATATTCGTCGGAAAAGCTCATAATCCAGCTATGAGCATGAGTTCCACGAACGGGAACATCAAACATTTGGCCTGTCAACATATTCGATGTTCCCGTACACCCTGCGATAATCGCCGCTCTCGCCCCATAAATACCGGCATCAGGACCTTGTGCCCGGCGCAGACCAAATTCCAGTACCCCATCGCCCTGAGCTGCATATACTACTCTGGCCGCTTTGGTAGCAATCAAACTCTGGTGATTGATAATATTCAGCACTGCCGTTTCCACTAACTGAGCCTCCATCACGGGTGCGATCACCTTTAAAAATGGTTCCCGGGGAAACATCACCGTACCCTCGGGAATAGCATAAACATCACCGGTAAAATGAAATCCCCGCAGATACTCCAGGAAATCCCATTCAAAGATATCCAGGCTTTTCAAGTACTCAATATCGTCAGGTGTAAAATGTAAATCCCGTATATATTCAATCACTTGCTCCAGCCCCGCCATAATTGCGTAGCCGCCATCACATGGATTCTTCCGGTAAAAAGCATCAAATACAACAACCTGATCGGTAGGATTTTTGAAGTAGCCCTGCATCATTGTCAGTTCATAGAGATCGGTCAGCAGAGTCAGATTTAATGCACGCATATTGTAAATCTCCTTTTCTTTGGATAAAAGATTTTCTTCGTATGAAAAAACCATATTGGGGATATTATATCATTGTAAAAATACAAAGTAAATTCGAAAGTAATAAAAGGGTAATAAAAGGATAAAATAAAATCAAAAAGTACTTGAAATTTGAATTTATATCATGTATAATACACATTGTCGTTAAATTGGGCTATCGCCAAATGGTAAGGCAACGGACTCTGACTCCGTCATTTCAAGGTTCGAATCCTTGTAGCCCAGCTACTTGGTCTCAGGTGAAAATCTGAGGCCATTTTTGCATCATGGAAATTCTGTTGGAATTACCAAAGAACTTCAAATTATCGCAGAGGATAAACAAAGTGGGGTATCTACATGAGTTATTCGTTTAACAGCCGTATCCGTTTCAGTGAAATCGGAGAGGACAGGCAATTAACTGTCAACAGTATTATTAACTATTTTCAGGATTGTAGTAATTTTCATTCTGAAATGTTAGACTTGGGGATTGAAACCCTGGAAAAAAGACAAAGAGCCTGGATGCTGTCTGCCTGGCAGATCAACATAAATCGCCGTCCGGTCATGGGAGAAGAAGTAACCATTTCCACCTGGCCTTATGATTTCAAAGGCTTTTATGGCTACCGGAATTTTGTCCTGCAAACAAAATCCGGTGAAATGATTGCATACGCAAATTCTATATGGGTCTACCTGAATTCCGTATCCGGTTCCCCGGTGCGCATCAACCCTCAGGAGGTAGAGGGATATGGCATAGAAGAAAAGCTGGACATGGAATACGCCCCAAGAAAGATCGTCATTCCTCAGGAAAGCTCCAAGAAGGAGTCTTTCACGGTAATGCGGCATCATCTTGACGTATACCACCATGTCAACAACGGTCAGTATATCCAGATGGCGATCGAATATATCCCGGCAGATTTTCAGATTCGTCAGCTGCGGGCAGAATATAAGAATCAGGCCGTTCTTGGCAGCAGGATAATGCCATTGGTGAACTGCAAAGAAGGAATCTATACAGTGATACTTGCGGATGAGGAAAAACAGCCATACGCAGTGATTGAGTTTCAATAAGAGGAGAAGTTTATGATTAAGTTAGGAATAAGACAAGTTCTAAAGGTAGTGAAAAAGGTGGATTTTGGTGTATATGTGGGAGAACAGCTGGATGCGGGTGAAGATGAGAGAGTACTCCTGCCGCAGAAGCATGTACCTGAAGGTGTAGAAACAGGTGACGAAATAGAAGTTTTTATCTATAAAGATTCTTCCGACCGCATGATTGCAACGGTCGCTAAACCATATGTGACCTTGGGTAAAGTGGCCTTGCTTAAAGTAGCGGAAGTCGGAAAAATTGGTGCATTTCTGGACTGGGGTTTAGAAAAAGACCTGCTGCTCCCATTTCGTGAGCAGACCAAAGAGTTAAAAGAAGGTGATGAGTGCCTGATTGCACTTTATGTGGACAAGAGCAGCAGACTGTGTGCCACGATGAAAGTATATCATTATCTAAAGACCAATTCGCCGTACATTGTTGGCGATCAGGTGACTGGGCTTATCTATGAGATCAGTGAACGGTTTGGTGTGTTTGTGGCAGTGGATAATGAATATTCCGGGTTGATTCCGAAGCAGGAGGCGCAGGGGCATTACCGAGTGGGGGATGTGATTTCGCTGCGGGTTACGACTGTCCGGGAAGATGGGAAGCTGAATTTGAGTGCACGGCAGAAGGTGCAGGATCAGATTGGGGAGGATACTAAGGTGGTTCTGGCGAAGATACAGGTGCTCGATGGGGTGCTGCCGTTTGATGATAAGGTGGATCCAGAGCGGATTAAAGAGGAGTTTGGGCTTAGTAAGAGTGCTTTTAAAAGGGCTGTTGGGAGGCTTTTGAAAGAAGGGGTGATTGAGTTGAAGGATGGGAAGACTTATTTGAAATGAGTTTTGTTTTGAGAGATAGAGTACTTAGATATTGGTGGAGGGAGGTTTTTCCTAGTCGGGGGGAGCCGGACCTTGCCCAAGTGGGTTTCAGAACCAGAGCGTTTCGTTGACATCTTCTAAGATAAAAACCAGATAAATTTCCGGTATCATTCGTATTCAGCCCGTATTCTTGATGAATACGCGCTTCAGACGAATTCAAATTTTGCTTCGGAAGCAAAATTTGACCGGAAATTTATCTGGTTTTTATCTTAGAAGATGTAGCAACTCATGCTATGGTTCTGAAACCCACTTGGGCAAGGTCCGGCTCGTCGCAGGTTATAGGGGTGGAATTGAAAGATTGTTTTTTGTTTACAAATGATTCCAGTGTTGTTATTATTAAGAAAAAATGTATATAAAGAAATAAAATATTCAATGAAAATAAGTAAGTTTAAGGGCCGAAGGAGGGTTCTATGTGAAAGAATTGATGCCAAAAGGTACTGAATTAAATCGGAAAAGGATTTATTCAAACCAGAAAAAAGATATGCTGCAGAGACTGATTCCGTCAAGACTCAGATCAATACAATCACGCAGGTGCTGACAAGGATGGAAGGGTTTCTGGGGAAAACTTCGTTGGCGGTAAACTATGAAGACTTTATGCTGGCATTTGAGCCGGCCAGCAAGCAGTGGAATAAAGATCTGGATGATACCAGGCAGGTGATAGAGCAGATAAAGGATAACCTGAAGGGGGCAGAAAGAATCAGTATGATGTTTTCCCTGGATCCGGTAAACCTAAGCACCGGAAACTTCATTTATGACAGGACTGATCTGCAGATAGGGGGAAGCACCCCATTCATCTTCCGACGTTTTTATAATGCCATCAATAAGCGGAGCGGAAGCCTTGGGGATGGCTGGAACCATAATTATGAAATGAAGCTTGAGGATGATGGGGACGAAAAGGTACTGAGCTTAGAAGAGGGGAAAGAGGAACGGTTTTTTAAGACCTCAACCGGGGTCTATGCATCGTTATACCATAGCGATGGAAGCCTGGAAGAAACAGTTCAGGGATACCACTACCAAACGGCTGATCAGACGGTATATTATTTTGATGCCGCAGGATATTATCTTTGTCAGGAAGAACCGAGCGGTGTGGTGACGATTTTGAATTATGTAGAAATGGGGCAGGCCAGATACCTGTCGAAGGTAGAGCGGACGACGGGGGAGGCATTCATATTTACGTATACGAAGGAAGGTTATCTGTACCAAGTGATGGATCACAACGGCAGGACTGTGACCTATCAGATGCAGGGGGCAAAGCTGACCGGGGTATGTACACCAAAAGGGAACTGGTACCGTTACGGTTACAGCAGCAATGGCAAGTTGGAGAGTGTGCAGAATCCAAGAGAAATCGTTACGGTGGAGAATGTAAGGTTAAAAATACATATGATGGTGCAGGGAATTTAACAGAAACAATAGATGCACTGGGGAACCGTTATGCAGTCACTTATAAAAAACAAGGACAGCCGGAGATCATCATCCAACCGGATGGAAGCAGGATCAGACTGGGTTATGACGCCCGCGGCAATATCAATACCTTGATGGATGCGGTCGGAAATATCAGCCGCTATCGTTATGATGCACTGAACCGGGTAACAGAAACAGTGGACGGAAATGGGAATGTGACAAAGTATGCCTATGACGCGGAGGGAAACATTACAGAGGTCATCAATGACAAAGGAGATATCCGCAGCTATACTTATAATGAGAGCAATAAAGTAACACAGATCCGAGATTTTGACGGCAGTACCATCAAACGGGAATATAATGTTTTAAACCGCTCATCCAAGGTCATTGATCAGCTGGGAAGGGAAACGCTGCTGACCTATGATGCCATGTGGAACCTGGCAAGGATCACGGAACCGAATGGGGCAAAGACTGCTTTTTTCTATAATGGATCGAATCGTTTGGGAAGGATCAAAAATGCCAATGGGGATGTGATCCGATATACCTATGATGCGAATGGGAAGCGGACCGGTATTACGGATGAAGAAGGAAATAAGACCCATTTTACCTATGATGCGTTAGGGCAGCTGGTCCAGGCAGAAGGACCAGAGGGGATGAAATTTGTATATACATATACCAAAGAGGGGCAGATAAGCAGTATCACCGATGCAAAAGCGCGCACCGTCTCCTATACATGGGGAAAAGCAGGAGAGCGAAAAGCGATCACCTATCCAGGCGGAAAACAGGTGGAATATTATTATGATAAATGTCTGCGACTGAAGGAGGTCAGAGCACAAAGCACTCAGGTGACCTATGGATATGATGAATTCAGCCGCCTGAAAGAAAAGGTGTTCACAGATGGTCTGAAAACAGAATATACCTATAACCCTGTGGGACAGCTTGCAAGCTTAAGCCACTGGACTCAGGGAAGATTGACAGATCAGTACCGGTATGGATATGATAAGATGGGAAATAGTATCAGCATTGAAAAGAAGAGAGCAGGATCAGCGGAAGAAAGCGGCATCTACGAATATGGGTATGATCCATTACAGCGGCTGCAGGAAGTAAAAAAAGATGGGCAGCTGCTCAGAAGATATCAGTATGATGGATACGGAAACCGGACGGGCCTGCTGCAAGGAGAAAAGCAGATCCATTATACGTACAATCAGGTAAACCAGCTGATCAGCCGTAAGGATAGCCAAAATGAGGATCGTTATCATTATGACAGACGCGGTAATCTAACAGAGGCCTGGAAGGATGGCGTATGTACCGATCAATACGTATTCGGAGCGCTGGGCAGGCTGGAAAGGGTTTTCTGCCATCAGAAAGGGGCAGGAGCAGACTATGCATATAACGGACTTGGGAACCGTGTCGGTAAAACGGAAGGCCGTTTACCGGAGCCGGGATCATCTGTGGTAACAATCGAACAGCTTAGCCTAATCCCCACCAAACAAGTGGATGACCTGCTGGATCTAACAAGATCCTACCATAACCTACTAGAGCGTGATGAGGATAGAAAGACCGCATCTTATACATGGGACGGTAATCTGCTGGGCATGACCGGGACAGACGGAAAGGAGTATCATTATGGGCTGGATGGATCAGGAAGCCCGATCCGGCTGTTTGATGAAACGGGAGGTTTACAGCAGACGTATGGATATGATGAATTTGGAAATGATCTATATCAAAATCAGGGAGCGGATCAATCGTTCGGATATACAGGATACCAATTTGATACGGTTGCCGGGACCTATTTTGCACAGACTCGTGAATATGCTTCTGAAAATGGGGGATTCATATCGAAGGTCAGCGATCAGTTCCTGCATCTTGGGATTCCTCAATCCTTAAATCAATATTCGTACTGTTTCCAAAACCCGATGTTCTATGTGGATCCGTTGGGAACGGATGTTTACTATTATTATGATCCAAATACATTTCTAAGCGAACGAGATATTGAAAGGGATGTGAAAGCAGATAAGAAGGCGCTACAAAAACACTCACTATTTATGCCCACACTGTGTTGCCATCAGTCAACAATGTCACCACATTGCTTCTTTAATCATAGTGTCTGCCATGAGGGAACTTTCCCACTAGCGTTCTGAAACCATAGCAAGAGCTGTTACAGGTTCTTATGTAAAAATGGCCGAAATTCCAGGATGAAACTTGCTACCGAAGCAAGTTTCAAAGCCATCTGGCATGCGTATTCATCAGAATACGGATGACATATGGCTGGTTCCTGGAATTTCGGCCATTTTTACATTAGAACCTGTCAGCGATTGCTCTGGTTTCAGAACGC
>Ga0153928_1001118_pt1 | contig 12306 bp, 8 predicted proteins | sample TSNJ012MetaG_FD_106656 | JGI IMG/M metagenome (GOLD analysis project Ga0153928, IMG submission 106656) | Attine ant fungus gardens microbial communities from New Jersey, USA - TSNJ012 MetaG | ecosystem: Host-associated > Fungi > Mycelium > Unclassified | place: USA: New Jersey, Wharton State... | reverse complement strand
GATGGAAGAATATCAATTAGAAATTGAAAATCGGATCAAGAACTTAATCTGGACTGTCTGCGGGGATTATGAACTGGAGGCGAAGCCGGATGTTGAAGGGTTCTTGAAGTCGAAATATATTGCTTTGTATGACGGGATTAAGCAAGGGGCATTTGCTAAGTATTTCGATAAAGAAGAGTTAAGTATGTATCTGGTAAAGAAACTCTTTATTCATGGGGATGAAGGTTCGCTGATGTATTTGACTCAGATGTGTATTCAAGAGGCGGTGGAAAACCGGATTACGAAGGAACGTTCCGGAGTAGCAGCGATTCGGCAGAAGGCCTGCCGGGATATCTTAGAATTTGACTTTGATCAGATGGTGAAATCACCTTTGGGACAGTTAAAGATTGCTGTTTTAAAAGAAAAGGTGGAAGGCAGCTATATGGTCAGCAAAGAAATACGCAAAAAGATGGACATGCTTTATCAGCTTAGGGATGTGACGGTGACCAGGAAAATCGTAGAGCATATTGACTATTTGTATAACCTTTGGATTGAACCGGATTATGAACAGCGGTATGGAACGCTTGAGCGGGTCCTTGCGGTAACGATGGAAGAACTGACAGAATATAGCTGGAAAGATTTTTTGTCAGAAGATATGTATGAAGATGCATTGGAGGCATATCTCGAGAAGGTAGGAAATGATATGACCAATTCGCAGATAGCGGATGCTGATGAGGATGAAGAGGAAGAGGAGGATTCTGGCGATTCCAAAAGAAAGAAGATTACGGTTATTGACGAAGAGATGTTAAAAAAGGTCTATTCATATGTGGAACTGAATTTTGGTAAGACGTATCTTTCCCCGCTGGAGGAAAAGCGGATGAATTTTCAGTTTTGCAAAGGACTTCACAGTGATTGTGGATTATATTTTACAGATGGAATTCTGCAAAATCCAGTTACCCGGAATTATCAGTATGAATATGCCAGGAAACAAAAAGATAAGAACAAGTATGCATATTATGACCACCATCGGATTGTGAAGCAGAACATTAATATTCTTACGGAAATACTGAAAAAGGCGATTGCCATGCGAAATGATGTTTCTGATATTCTAAGTGATCGGGGCAGTTTGATTCCCCCCAGGCTTTGGAAAGTAGGGAGAACTTCTGATGCAAAGCTTTTTCAGAAAGAAGATAAAGGTGACGCTCAAGATTTTGTTGTGGATGTATTGATTGATGCCAGTGGGTCACAAAGACCGCGGCAGGAGAAGGTAGTGCTGCAGGCATATATTATTATGCAGGCACTTAGCAATGCGAGGATTCCACATCGGGTCATGAGTTTTTGTACTTTTTGGGATCATACCATTATGCAGCGTTATCGGGAATATGATGATGATAAGGCAGCGAATGAGAGAATCTTTGAATTTACTACCTCGTCTAATAATCGGGATGGGTTAGCTATTCGGGCGGCAGCTTCGAGTTTAATGGAGCGGGGTGAAGAGAAGAAGATTCTGATCCTTTTAAGTGATGGGCGGCCTTATGATGTTATCTTAAACCGTCCTAATGCCAGGAATCCACAACCATATCAGGGCGCCTATGCGATCAAAGATACCGGATTCGAAGTGCGGCGGTTGCGAAATGCCGGGGTTTCAGTACTGGGTGTATTTGCTGGAGAAGAGAAGGATTTGGAGGCTGAGAAGAAGATTTTCGGCAAAGATTTTGCTTATATTCGTGATATTGCTAATTTTTCGAAAATTGTAGGTCGGTATTTGAAGAAACAATTAGAGGATAATGGATAAAAGTTGTGAGAATTACAGATACTTTAAGTGATTTGCAGTGGATTGGCGGAGGACGCGGCAGAAGGGCATAATTGTAGTAATAAGGAGGAGGAATGTAATATGGGCAAAGGAAGTGCCTGGAAAGATTATATGCTGATTGTTTTGGGAACTGCAGTTATGGCGGTTTCGATTAATTCTGTTTTTGATCCGCTGGGGATGGTAACAGGAGGGTTCAGTGGTATTGCGATCATGGTCAAATACCTGACTCGGGATATGTTTAATGGGGGAATTCCACTTTGGCTTACGACATTAATTTTGAATATTCCGGTATTTATTATTGGAATTAAGATGAAAGGACTGAGTTTTTTCCGGAAGTCACTGGTTGGAACCGTTTGCTTATCTGTCTGGCTTTATGTCCTGCCGGTTTTTCCGATCATTGATCAGGATTTGATTTTGGCAGCGCTGTATGGTGGGGTGCTGCAGGGAATTGGCATTGGTCTGGCATTTATGGGACGGGGAACGACAGGAGGATCAGATATGGTTGCATCGCTGATCCAGATGAAATTCCGCCATTATTCAATTTCTCATATATTGCAGTTTGTCGATGGTTTTATTGTAGTGCTGGGAGCATTTGTATTTGGGGTGTCCAAGGTACTTTATGCGATTGTGGCGATCTTTGTTATATCGAAGGTGAGTGATGGACTTTTGGAAGGACTGAAGTTTTCCAAGGCGGCGTTTATCATTACTGAAGAGTATGAGGCTGTTGCGGATGCGCTTATGCAGCGGCTAAAAAGGGGGGTAACCGGGATTGGGATTAAAGGGATGTACTCTAAAGGGGACAAACAGATGCTGTTCTGTGTTGTTTCCAAAAAGCAGATTGTGGAGTTGAAGGATTTGGTGGTTGAACTGGATAGCAGGGCATTTGTGATTGTTACGGATGCCAGAGAGGTTCTGGGAGAGGGGTTCCTTCCTCATGCGAGATTGGAAAAATGAAGAAAATGTTAAAAATATTACATTTTCTCTTTCAATTTTTGTCTATTTGTATTAAAATATACGGTAAGAGACTTTTTGATTTATAGAAAAGAAGGTAACAGTGTTGACAAAAAACACCGAAAGAGGGTAGAGATATGATTTCTAATCAAATACTGCAAAACACGATTGAAGGGTTAAAGACCATATCCCGGATTGATCTGTGTATCATGGATATCGAAGGAAAAATTTTAGTTTCTACATTTCCAGATCCGGTATCAAGTAGCACGGAGATTTTAAGCTTCGTGGAATCGCCGGCAGATAGCCAAGTGGTAAAAGGATATCAATTTTTCAAGGTGTATGATGAGCACCAGTTGGAGTATGTCCTGATAGTTGGCGGTGGAAGTGAAGATATCTATATGGTTGGAAAGCTGGCAGCATTTCAGATTGAGAATCTCCTTGTGGCTTATAAGGAGCGTTTTGATAAAGATAACTTTATCAAGAACCTGCTGTTAGATAATCTGCTCCTTGTAGACATTTACAACAGAGCGAAAAAATTACATATCGAAGTGAACGTCAGAAGGGTAGTCTTTATTCTGGAAACAAATCAGAGTAAAGATTTTAATCTGCTGGAATGTGTTAAGAATGTATTCCATGGCAAGACCGGCGATTTCATTACCGCAGTAGACGAGAAGAATATTATTATTGTTAAAGAACTTCTGCCGACAGATGCATATGAAGAGATGAACAAGATTGCGGCTTGTGTATTGGATGCACTTGGCAGTTCGCCTTCGGGAGGAACCCACATTGCCTATGGAACCATTGTGAAAGAACTCAAAGAAGTATCAAGATCGTATAAAGAGGCCAGAATGGCTCTTGATGTAGGCAAAATCTTCTTTGGTGAAAGAGATGTGATTGCATATAGTTCATTGGGCATTGGACGGCTGATCTATCAGTTGCCGATACCGCTTTGTAAGATGTTTATTAAAGAAATCTTTGCAGATAAATCCCCCGACGATTTTGATGAAGAAACGCTGGTTACGATCAATAAGTTCTTTGAAAATAGTCTGAATGTCTCTGAAACTTCCAGACAGCTATACATCCACCGTAATACACTGGTGTATCGTCTGGATAAACTACAGAAAAGTACTGGTCTTGATCTACGTGTATTTGAAGATGCGATTACATTTAAGATTGCACTGATGGTAGTACGCTATATGCAATACATGGAGACGTTAGAGTACTAAAGCAGTGACGCACTGAGTCTGGGAAGATTCTGCGGCACGAAGTAAACAGAAGCGAGTTGCTGGCTACGGAGTGAACAGTAACAAACAGGAGGATAATATGATTACGTTAAATGGCGTAAGTAAGTCTTATGGCAAAGGCCAGCCGGCTATCAGCAATATGGACTTGCAAATTGATAAAGGGGAATTTGTTTTTGTGGTTGGCAGCAGTGGATCTGGGAAGTCTACGCTGATCAAGCTCCTATTAAAGGAACTGGATCCTACCGAAGGAACCATAAGGGCAAATGATCAGTCACTTAATGACTTACACAGGAGCAAAATTGCGAAGTACCGAAGAGGGGTAGGAGTGGTATTCCAGGACTTCCGTCTGCTGAAGGATCGCAATGTTTATGAAAATGTAGCTTTTGCACAACGGGTAATAGAAAGACCGAATCGGGTGATCAAAAAAAGAGTTCCGGAAGTACTTACCATGGTAGGGCTTGCTGAAAAATACAAATCTCTGCCCAAGGAGCTTTCCGGCGGAGAGCAGCAAAGGGTAGCGCTGGCAAGAGCGTTGGTGAATCGTCCGAATATTCTGCTGGCCGATGAGCCGACCGGTAACCTGGATCCCAAGACATCCTTTGAGATTATGAAGCTGCTGGAAGAGATTAATGAACGCGGTACCACAGTTCTTGTCGTTACGCATAACCGAGAGATTGTAAACTCGATGAAGAAGCGCGTAATTACATTGAAGAAAGGCGTCATTGTAAGCGACGAACAAGAAGGTGAATACCATGAGAGTTAGTACGATTGGATATAACACTAAACAGGGATTTAAAAATATCGGAAGAAACTGGATGTTCTCATTGGCATCTGTTGCAACAATTAGTGCCTGTGTTTTCCTTTTTGGATTGATTTTCTCAATTGTGGTCAATTTTCAATACATTGTTAAGAATGTGGAAGAAAATGTTGCGATTACCGTACTCTTTGAAAAAGATGCGGATCAGGCGGTGATTGACGCGATTGGTGAGCAGATCAATGCTCGCAGTGAGGTAACAAAGATAGAGTATGTTTCCGCGGAAGAAGCTTGGGAGAAGTTCCGTGATATTTACTTTGAGGGTTCCGAAGAAGCAGCCGAAGGATTCAAGAATGACAACCCATTGGCTTATTCTTCAAGCTATGCTGTATATGTAAAGAGTATTGATAGTCAGGACGAGCTGGTTAAGTATATTGAAGGCCTTAATGGTGTCAGAACGGTTAATCAGTCCAAGACGGCAGCAACTACGCTTGAAGGCTTTAATTCTCTATTAGCCTATATTTCGGTAGCAATTATTATAATCTTGCTGCTGGTAGCTATCTTCCTGATCAGCAACACAATTTCAATCGGTATTGCGATCCGTAAAGAAGAAATCGGGATTATGAAGCTGATCGGTGCAACGAATGGATTTGTAAGGGCGCCGTTTATCATCGAAGGTCTGTTAATTGGCTTGATAGGTGCAGTGATTCCGTTGGTAGCGTTATACTTGATGTATAACAATGTTGTTCAGTATATTCTGTCCAAGTTCACTATGTTGACAGACATTATCCGATTCATGAATGTGAATCAGGTATTTGAGATTTTACTTCCAGTCAGTCTTATCCTGGGAATGGGAATTGGTTTTATCGGAAGTATTACAACAATTAGAAAGCACTTAAAAGTATAACTTTAAAGCTTATGAATATAATGAAAAGATGGAGAGGCTTCAAAAGACAGTGAGATCTTTTGGAGCCTCCATATTATGGAGTAGCGATGTCAAAAAATAAGAGATATTTATTCATAGGAGTTATTGCCGGAATTATATTGACTCTGGCAGGCGGTTGGGGGATTAACTTCCTGGCGGCAAGGGGAATATTGTTTGGTAACGATAATGTGAAACCGGGAAGTGAGTTCGCGCAGAAAAAAGTTGAAAGTATTGACAGGCTGATTCAGGATTATTATCTGTATGATGTGGATGAAACTAAGTTGACGGAGAGTATGTATGCCGGCTTGGTGGATGGGATTGAGGATCCGTATTCTTGTTATTATACCAAGGAAGAATATGAGATTGTGAATGAGTCAACGGAAGGACATTATAAAGGGATTGGTGTTGTCATGATTCAGAGTAAAGAAACCGGAGCTGTTTCGGTGGCGCATTGCTATGAGGGGAGTCCGGCGCAGGAAGCGGGTATTCGGGAAGGTGATATCATTTCCAAAGTTGATGGTACGTCACTGGAAGGTGTGGAATTAGGGGATGTATCGGTTATGATCAAATCTAATTCGGGGGATACAGTTCATCTGACTTTGCTTCGTAATGGTGAGGAGATTGAGCTGGATGTGACGAAAGCAGCGATTGAGATTCCGGTGGTGTCGTTGGAGATGCTGGCGGATCAAAAAGGGTATATTGCGATTTATCAGTTTACGGCTTCTACTGCTCATCAGTTTCAGCAGGCATATCAGGAACTGAATGAGCAAGGGATGAAGTCTTTGATCGTTGATTTAAGGGATAATCCTGGTGGCTTGTTATCCGGTGTCTGTGATACTTTGGAGTCATTTATGCCAGAGGGTCTTTTGGTGTATACAGAGGATAAATACGGTAATAGAGCGGAGTACAAGAGTAAGGGGGAAACGCCCATTGATATTCCGATGGTGGTGCTGATCAATGAAAATAGTGCCAGTGCGGCAGAGATTTTTGCCGGTGCGGTGAAGGATCATGAAATTGGGCAGTTAGTAGGAACGACTACATTTGGAAAGGGAATTGTGCAGAAGATATTCAATCTTACGGATGGCAGTGTAGTGAAACTGACGATATCCAGTTATTTTACACCCAATGGTGTGAATATCCATGGGAAAGGGATTGAGCCGGATGTTGCAGTTGAGAATGAGGCACCGGCAGAGGGTGAGGAAGCGGTTGATGCCCAGCTGGAGAAGGCGATTGAGATGTTGAATTAAATATATGGCTGTGGTAATATGGCTATAGTATGATCAGAGAGTGCTCTTAAATAAAATGGAGGCAGGAAATGGGAAAGTTTGTTATTACAACAGAGAACACGACGGATATGCCCAAAGGGTATTTTGAACAACATGGAATTCCGTGTATGTATTTGCCATGTACTATGGATGAAATTGTTTATACGGGGGAGAATGAGCTTCCCTATAAAGAGTTTTATGATCGGATGAGGGCTGGATCGATGCCGGTTACTTCTCAAGTGAATTCGGAGGATGCGAGGAAGGAATGGACGACCCTTGTGGAAGCGGGGAAAGAGATTTTGCATGTTGCCTTTTCTTCGGGATTGAGCGGGACTTATAATAGCTGTCGGATGGCGGCTGAAGAGATGCGGGAGGAATATCCCGGATGTAAGATTGTTGTGGTGGACTCTTTGTGTGCATCGATTGGGGAAGGGCTTCTTTTGGATAAGGCGGTGGAAATGAGGGAGGAAGGGAAGTCGCTGGAAGAGACGGCACAGTGGTTGGAGGAGCATAAGTTGGAGCTTGGGCATATGGTTACGGTGGATGATTTGTTTCATTTGCATCGTGGGGGCAGGGTGTCTAAGGTGAGCGCGGTGTTGGGGAGTATGATCAATATTAAGCCGATTATTCATGTTGATAAGGATGGACGGCTGATGGTGGTTAATAAAGTTCGGGGGAGGAAGCGTTCCCTGATGACCTTGGTGGATATGATGGAGGAACGGTTGAAAGATTATGATGGACCGAGGGAAAAGTTTTTTATTAGTCATGGGGATTGTGAAGAGGATGCAATGTTTGTTGTAAAGTTGATTCAGGAACGATTAGGGTATAGGGAGTTTGTAATGAATCCGATTGGGGCAACGATTGGGGCTCATACTGGGCCGGGGGTGATTGCGCTTTGTTTTTTTGGGAATTATCGATGAGTGACTGGGGGGGAGGAGGACGGAAGGGGATGATGGCACCTGTATCAGCAGGCCGGTCCATGCTTCCCTGGAAAACCAGAGCATTTCGTTGGAATTTTCTAACACAAAGGTCGTCGAATTTTGCAGAACCATCCATATGTCATCCGTATTCTTGATGAATACGAATGCCAGATGGATTTAAAATGTTTTTTGGTAAAAACATTTTATCTGCAAAATTCGACGACCTTTGTGTAAGAAAATGCTCAACTTATGCTATGGTTTTCCAGGGAAGTATGGACCGGCCTGCTGATACAGGTGCCATCATCCCCTTCCTGGGGGCTCAAAGGGTATATGTATGAGGTGTCCGAACAGGTTATAAAGTGTTTAGGAATTGTTTAGGATTTTCCATTTGGGAATTTAGTTTTTTCCTTTATGATAGTGACGATAAGTAACGTGATTAAAGAATGGAGGAGTCTTATGAAATTCCCAGGTGGTAAAGGAACCGAAAAAAGAAAAAAAGGGCGGGGAAAGAAGAAGTGGATTGCCATTGGTGCTGTTCTTGTTGTAGCGGCAGCAGGTGCAGGGTTTTTTATTATAAATGGAATGCGGAGTAAGAGTGTAAGTGCCGGCAATCTGCAGGCGATGAATAGCACGGTGGAAAAGGGGACGATTTCGACCAGCATTGAGAGCACGGGCAGCCTGGCAAGTGGAGATGCTGTTGATGTAGATATCCCTACCGGTGTGGAAATTGAAGAGATTAAGGTGAAGAGCGGTGACACGGTAAATGAAGGGGATGTGCTGGCTACAGTGGATGCAACATCACTGATTGCAGAACTTTCGTCGACCCAGGAAGCGATATCTGATCTGGATGAACAGATTAATGAGGAGAGCAGCGACACGACAACGAAGAAGGTAACGGCCACCGTAGATGGAAGAGTAAAGAAGATATATGTTTCTTCCGGCGATGAGGTTAATTCGGTGATGCTGGAGCATGGAGCGTTAATGTTGATTTCTTTGGATGGAAAGATGGCTGTAACTTTCGAAACAACTCAAGCGGTCAGTGCGGGTGATGATGTGGATGTTGTGTTAGAAGACGGTACGGTGAAGGATGGTACGGTAGCAAAAGTAAGTGGAAATGCCTGTACCGTAACAGTTACTGACTATGGCACGGGTTATCAGGAAGCGGTTACTGTGAATGATTCTGATGGGAATGCTTTGGGTGCCGGTAATCTGGATATTCATCAGGAGTTGAAAGTAATGGAGACTACCGGTGCGGTGGATTCTGTCCATGTGTCTGAAAATGAAAAAATAGTTGTGGATGAGAAGCTTATTACTTTAAGCGGCGATTTTGTATCGGCGGAATATTATACGCTGATAAAAGAGCGTACTGATTTGGAAGAAAAGTTGGAATTACTGTTGGAGATATCACAGAATAATGCGATTATTGCCAATACTAAGGGGGTAATTACTGCTATTAATGTATCGGAAGGGACTGTTAGTTCGACTAGTTCATCCAGTAGTTCATCTTCAAGTTCCAGCAGCAGTTCGACTGGAAGTAATTCTTCTAATGGAGCGAGTGGGGTGTCTTACAGTGGACAGACCCATACAACGCAGGGGACGTCCCAGACGACTGGATTTGTGACATTAAGCGCTGTTAAACGTGTTTCTGCTGAAGAGCAGACAGAAGGTAGGGCTAATCTGACTACATTGACAGATAATACTGCAGTAGTAACGGCTGCCGCCGTGAGTGATGATCTGACGACTACTTTTGGGGAGCCGGAGACCCCTGCGCCGACTTCGACCCCGACTCCGGAACCAACAGTAACCGTAGAGCGGATTACTAATATTAAAGCCATAACTGTTACGGCTCCGGTAACAGGGGCACAGCCGGCAGCAGCTATTGATGAGGCTGGAGGGTATAACAGTTCTATTACCTGGACGCCGAATAACAAAACTTTTAAGGCATCTACCGTGTACACGGCCCAGATTACGTTGACTGCCAAGGCGGGCTTTTGCTTTGATAAAGGTGTAGCGCCGGTAGTAAAGGGAGCGGTGATATCCGGAGTGACAGTTAGTGATGAAGCAGAAGGAAATACTGTAACCTTCACTGCTACTTTCCCAAAAACTGAGAAGATCAGTGATCAGAGTAATGGGGAAAATACTTCAAACCAAAGCGGTAATACATCTGACAATAGTAATGCTACCGAAAGTGCTTCAGGGGACCTTTCGGGAAGCACCGGCAATAGTACCACCGGAAACAGTACCAGCAGTGGTATGAGCAGCACCGGCTCAACTGATGCATCTGCCAGTACTTCAGACGATACATCGACTTCATCCTCATCCAGTACTTCCGATAGTGAAAATACCGAATTGGTAAGTGCTTTTGGCATTGCGTCGGATGATTCCATGGTGGTTTCGGTCAGTGTTGATGAATTGGATATACTCTCTGTTGCTGTTGGTCAGAAAGCAACCCTGACTTTGGATGCGATTGAGGATGAAACCTTTGAAGGAGAAATAACTAATATTGATAATAATGGAAGCTCCAGCAGTGGCGTAACCAAGTATACGGTAGAGATTACGGTGGCAAAAGGGGAATCTATGATGTCCGGTATGAATGCATCGGTTTCTATTATAGTGGAAGAGAAAGCGGATATTCTGCTGGTTCCTTCACTGGCAGTGTCTGAAAAGGGTAACAAGAGTTATGTATATACGCAAAAAGATGAATCCACAGGTGATCTGTCCGGTGAGGTGGAAGTTGAAACCGGCATTACTGATGGAAATAGTGTTGAGATTGTCAGTGGTCTGAACGAAGGCGATACAGTATATTACTCAATGCCACAGACTAGTGAAGACAGTAGTCTTTCCACCGAATCAATGGGCGGTATGGGTGATATGCGAAGTAGTGACATGCCAGGCGGAGGTAATACGTCAGGCGGCGGTAATACGTCAGGCGGTGGTAATATGCCAAGTGGCGACTTTGGAGGAGGTGGGCCTCAATGATTCAATTAAATGACGTATGCAAATCCTATCAGATGGGCGAGGAAACAGTTCATGCGTTGGATCATGCCAGCCTGCACGTACGCCAGGGTGAATTTGTCAGCATTGCAGGTCCGTCCGGAAGTGGGAAGTCTACTATGATGAACATCGTGGGATGCCTGGATATGGCTGATGAAGGAGAATATCTACTGGACAGTCAGTCGATTCAGGATTATTCCGAAAAAGAACTTGCCCGGATCCGTAATCAAAAGATTGGCTTCGTATTCCAGAATTTTAATTTGCTTTCTAAGATGAGCGCGGCGGAAAATGTAGAGCTGCCGCTCATCTATCAGAGAATCTCTGCAAATAAGCGAAAGGAAATGGTAGAAGAGGCTCTCGAGCAGGTAAACCTAGTCGAACGGATGAAGCATAAGCCAACTGAACTATCCGGTGGCCAGCAGCAGCGTGTGGCAATTGCCCGCGCTCTTGCGACAAGGCCCTCGCTGCTTTTGGCGGATGAGCCTACCGGTGCGCTGGATTCCCGGACCAGTAAGGAGATACTGGAACTTTTACAGGATCTTCATGAACGCGGCAATACCATTTTGCTGATTACCCACGATGAGGATATTGCTGATCAGGCAGAGCGAAAGGTACATATTCGCGATGGAAAGGTAAGTGAGGTGGGCGTATGATCTTACAATCTTTAAAGATGGCATGGAGTGCCATTATATCGAATAAGATGCGTTCTTTTCTGACCATGTTGGGAATCATTATTGGTGTTGTTTCACTGGTGGTTTTGGTTTCGGTAGTAAATGGGGCGACCAGTTCGGTTACTGACAGCATTTCTAAGATGGGGACCAATCTGTTGACCGTGACCATTTCTGACGATAAAGATAAACCCCTTAATTGGGCAGATATTACTGTGTTGGCGGATGAAGATGAGTTTGCGGAGGCAGCGCCTATGGCCCAGGGAAATTTTACAGCCAAGAACGGCACTGAAAGCGACAGTATCAGTGTTACCGGAACCACCCCTGGATACTATGACATCCAGGGACTGGACCTTGGATCCGGCCGCTTTTTAAAAACTGCGGATGTTAATAGCAGTACTTATGTAATAGTAATTAACCAATATGCGGCAACGACACTGTTTAATCGAAGCAATGTGGTGGGAGAGGAAATCTCCATTAACGGAATTAAATTTCAGATTATCGGAGTGTTGGCAGAAGAAGAGAGCAGCGGATCGGGATTTAATTCAGAACATATGGAGGCTTATATTCCATACACTACGATGATACGTCTCTCGGATAGTGTAAAATATGTAACCACTTTTTATGTGACAGCCAGCAGTGAGGAAGAGACGGATACAGCAGAACTAAGTATCACAAACCGAATGCTGGAACGATTTAATTACGACGAAGATGCTTTCAGCGTTTCCAACATGTCTACTTTAATGGAGACAATGAGCAGTGTCACTAATACATTATCCATCATGTTGGGTGG